>Ga0233425_10000539_pt1 | contig 96796 bp, 72 predicted proteins | sample Watercolumn_Towu_2_FD_181712 | JGI IMG/M metagenome (GOLD analysis project Ga0233425, IMG submission 181712) | Freshwater microbial communities from Lake Towuti, South Sulawesi, Indonesia - Watercolumn_Towuti2014_140_MG | ecosystem: Environmental > Aquatic > Freshwater > Lake | place...
CGCCGCTGTATTCGCAATGGAAGCCGTCCGGACGGCGCGCGCGCTTGAGGGCCGCGACCCGGGCCCGGCCCTCCGGGACGGACATGACATGGTCGGCGCAGAGGGCGCAGTACCTGCTGCGCTCGCGCGCTTTGTTGGGGCAGATGGAGCATTTCATGGGGGCGGGCTTCCTGGCCCAGGTATGGATAGGAAAGGGTTTAAGGGTTCGCTGCGATAAAGCGTGCGTATGGCAGGCGATGGATTATTCTCCCATCTATATTATTTTCCTTTTTCCGAATCGATGTTCCGGAAAAGGGTGGTGTTTATCAGCATTCCTGTCTGTTTGACCTCTTTCACGAATGATTCGCACCTTGATTGGAGCATTTGTAGTTCCTGATTGTCTACCTGCGATAGCGGTTGCGGGAGTGTCTTTGATATTATCAGGAAGTCTGTCGCGATTCCGCCACCTTTTGTGGCGAGGGTCAATGCCTGCGTCATGCCTTGATTTGCCTTGTCGGCGCGTTTATTCGCGTCATCGGTACCTTTCACTCCAAAATAGAAGCCCACGATGGTAGTGACCAGACCGATGAGTGTAGCGGATATCGTTTTAAAATCTTCGATGTTCCTGTACCAATAAATCAATGTCAGAAGTATCAAGATAAAGAACACGATAAAAAGTCCTATCGTTGCCCGGACCCATTCGGATATAGTACAGTTTTCAGATTCCGGCATTGTTTACCCCTCCTTGTATCATACCACATCCTCAAACACGCAGGTTATCGGGCGGTGGTCGCTGCTTCTCGTCTTTGAGTTCGATCCCGCGTTCACCCTTTCGTAAATCTCATGCTCGACAATCCCGGCGTGCTCGTTGGCAACGAACGGCAGCTGGCCGCGGCACAACGGCTGGCTGATGAATATATTGTCCAGGAGAAGTGGATTGTTTTTAGCCGATATCTTCGGCACGGACACGTCGTCATCGTATTTCGCGGTCCACCGCAATTCGCCTGGGTAGTCGAACAGCGCATGGTTGAAAAACCGCTCTGCCAGCATCACGTCGCCTTGGATGTTGCTTATCAAATCGAAAAACAGGTACTTCTTCTCGAAATAGTCATGGCCCGGACCGTCGTTGCAATCTCCCATGACGACGATCCCGGGATACGGCACCTGTTTGAACTTCTGTGAGATGTATTCACGTATGTTCCGCGCCTCGGTCGCCAACCGGATCCTGGACTTCATCGCGTCGGCGAGATAGGCACCTGTAAGGTGGCCCTTCGCGTCTCTTTGGACCTTCTTTTTGTTTATCTTCGATTTCAGGTGCACGCCGATGAACTCGATATTCCTGCCACCACCCAGGTCATAGATCATCACCTGCGGGTGCCTGAAATGGCCAAACCGTTGTGGATTTGTCTGGCCCCAAAGGTTGACCTCCCATTCCGAATGCCCAATATAAGACTGCCAGGTTGCTGGGTCCTGCAGGGTGCAGTTGTCCGCCAATTCATTCCGCACCAGGAACCAGATCCACTGGTCTTGCTGGATTTGGTATTCCTTGTCCCTGGTGCCCAAGGCCTTTCCCTTCCTGGGCAGAAAGACCGGAACCCACCTGCCATTCAATACATTCACACTAAACTTCTGTATTCCGATCTCGCCTTTCGGAGCTTCGACCAGGCATAGGATATCGGGATTGATGGCATCGATGGTGGCTTGGATTCTCCTTATGCGATTCAGCTCATTTATTGAGGGATGGTCCAAATTGAGTTCATTGCTGTCTTCGACATTCCAGCTGGTAACCTTTAAGGCCATGCCATCCTCCTTCCAGTTATCCGCCCATCCTTCCAGATCGCCCCTTTTGTCCTCGTAGTTGTCTTTGTCAACCATCCGGATTCATCACATATCGCATATGCCCAAGACTTGCCACAGGTGTCCGGTGGTTGTCCCGACGCTGCTCATCGTTTCATCTCATGCTATCTTGACCTCTGTGTAACGGCATCCTGGGGCCCAGAAACATACGGTGACATCATGGGGGGCAGCCAGGGGAGCAATACCGGTAAGGTCTATAAGCAAGCGGGTCGACGTCGGCGTAATTTGTTTTATTAATATGCCGCCATGCCAGAAAGTCAGGGACGAACCTTGTGGGCAGGAGGACATGCTTATGAACATCCTTGGGCCTACAAGATTTGCCTTGACCCTGATGATGCGCGGCATTTCCCGCCAGAGCTCCAGTGTCGGATCGCCGAATACATGATAGATCTCGAAATGGTCCTTGATGGACGCCGCATCCCCGCTCTGGCCAACAGGAAGATATGATTTGCCGTAGTTCAGCAGATCCCCCAAGCGGTTGTTCTTTACAGGATAGCTTGCCGTACCGCCGGGAAACGTGGGTAATAGACCCCCAAACGAGCCGTCGAACAATCCTTTGAGCAGATCGTTGTTGAGCCAAGTATGCGAAAGCCTCGTCGCTGCAATCAGTGAGGGGGCAGCCCCGGGCATGATGAGACTCTTCTCAGCAAAGCATTGCTTTGTAGCGGCAAGATCGTACTTGCCGGTCAGACAGTTGATGCTGTAGAAAATGGATGGCATATCCCCGGAGACATTGTTGAGATCCGAGACGGTGAACGATGGGTGAGACCAGCCGGGTGAATCCCCATGATCCCTGTGGGCTATCAGCAACTGGCCTTCGGTCGTGGCTGCGACCAGACGGTTGGTCGCATTTGCTTCTGACATGAACGCTGCGATGACGGCCGCTGGGATAGGCGTCCCGTCATTGTAGAATTGTGGGTTCGGGTTGCTTGTCACATATACTCGTTCCGTATCGTATCCGAGGTTTGCCATGAAGGCGCGGATGTCTTCTATTGTTTTTAGATATCCCCGATCATCCCTTCCATAGCCCGGTTGTCCGGGAGCCTGATTCTCTTGGAAGAAGGCTGCGAAAAGCATCCTCTGGTAGTAGCTCGAATCCGCGGGAGGTGTCCGTTCGTAGGCAATAATCTGGCGTACGACATCGTTGGCCTCAGCCTCGGTCTGGACCGGGATACGGCCTATCGACAGCCAGGGAAAGACATAGTCGGTCGAGCCGGTTGGATCCTTTTGTGTGGAATAATAATAATCAGTGATATTCGGATCAGACGGACTGGGTGAAATGTCCTCAGGGGTGATATGATCCTTGTCGCCGAACAACAGGACATATCTCAGTCGGGGAGAAAGCATCCGCCTTCCCCGGATGTATGATTTTATCTTGTCGACCGAATTGCCCACCTTGGAGATCGATACTGTCTCCGTGGACAGCCCCCGCTTGTTCTTCCACTTTGCCAGCGCCAGTGCTGCGTTCTTGAAATTATCGTGATGAATTATCAAGAAAACCGGCCCTTGCAATTTCAGAGGGGGGACCGGTATCGCCACCGGTCCCAGTTCGAGCCGATCCTCGATTCTTCGTCTGGGATTCAGGAAAAGATTTCCGAACGCCTCCTTGTTGGTTTCAGCGTCGACCATAGGATATCGGAGGTCTACATCGGTCTTCCTCTTGAAAACGAAGGTTATTTTGATGTTGCCATATCCCATCAATATCCTCTTCTTGGCGTTATATTGAAATGGGACCACATGGATGAGCAAGGCAGTATAGTCGTCGATCGTGTGAGGCCCGGTTACTTTAACAACCTCCTCCGGATAAAGCCCTTCCGTGTTGTACATTTCGCGATCGAATTCAAAAACCTGCTTCTCTTTGGGTTTGTCCGTGAGCTTTTGCTGAGCGGGGAGGACGAACACGTCGTCGAATTGCACCGCTTTGCCTTTTTCTACCTTTACCTGATAATCGCTGTGATATGGAATGCTGAGGTATCGTCCGAACGATGGAAGCAGAGGTTTTCCACTTTCAGCCAGGAACCCCACACCCTTGATATTGACCTGTTTGAAATCCAAGCTTCTATTATCGACTTGCCGCACATCATCGACCAGATGGAACCCCGGAAAGGCATAGGTCACGACAATTGTGTCTTTTAATTCCTTGACCTTCACAATCGGAGACACGCCTTGAATCTCGCTATCAAAATCTGCCGGGATATCTTCTGGAGCCAATGACTTAAATGCCCGCATCTGAGTTCACCCCACCACCCAAAATAATCCGTTCTAAAATATTTTTAGAATTTAGAATCCGTCTCTAAAACCCGTTTCGGAAAGCCGTGTCATTGATCCGTGCTTCAATGATGTACCGAAGTAGTGATATTGTCTGTCGAATCGTGATATCAATCAGAATCCATACCGGTTCAAAACCGGCCGCATCTCGCGCCGGTACGTCTGGAGCAGTTCAATCCCCTCTGTCGTCAGATTGAACCCCTCTTCCGCCACGAGCCCCTTCTGCTCAAGCTGGGCCAGATGCTTCTTGAAGGCGTTCCAGCTCAGGATCACCCTCGCTTGGACGCGTGTCGCGCGCACCCCTCCGTTTCCGCTGAAGGACTCCTCCTGGATCGCGGCCAGGATGCCTATCTCTATCTCGAACTCCGACCTGCGCTTGGCCATCGGGCGGCGCCTGCGGGGCTCCGGCCGGGGCTCAATCTCCTGCATCCGGGCCTCCGTGCTGGTGGGCGGGCCGCTGCTCCGGCGCCCCCCGGTTCCGGTCATCGCCTGGACGGCAGGTCCTCTTCAAGCCGCACCCCCGTGTCATCTTCTGCCCGGTGGAAACGTTCTATGGGCTCCCGCAACAACACATTGCGGCTATTTCAATGTTCTTCAGAACTTTTTCATAAAATGGGGGCTCTTCTTTTAGTGAAACGGCCGTCTTGCCGGGTCGTTTTGGGTCAAAGTTCAAATATGAAATGCCCGGACCCGGGATGTCTTATAAGCATCCGGGACCGGGGTCACCGCCCGCGGAGAATCGGCGCATCCGGGTGCTCCGGGGCGCCCGCTCGTCTACGGGGGAGCAAGGGGCGAAGGGGCATGATAAAAGGGTCAAGGGGCAAGGGTCAAGGGATGAAGATCGGATTCCACCGGCCTTGCGCCTTGTTCCTCGTGCCTTGTCCCTTCGACCTTGCGCCATGAACATTAAAACGCGCTACATGTCATCCTTTTCCGACATGTACTATACATCATCCGGCATGGTTTATATTCCGGCCCGGCCAGTACATTCCAGCGCCAAGGTGATGGAAATGCCCCCTCCCGCCCGAAGCTGCCTTGCCCCCGCCCTGCTGGCCCTGACCCTGCTTTCCGCCCTGCTTCCGGGGCCTGCCTCGGCCGACCGGGGGGGCATCCCGCTGAACCACATAGTCTACAACGAGGAGGCCCAGAACGCCATCGCCGCCTGGAACGGGACCGAGGAGGTCCTGGTCCTGACCACGGACCTGCGGGCCGACCGGCCCGGAAAGCTTCTGGAAATGCTCCCCCTGCCGTCTGTTCCGTCCAGCATCACGCAGGGCTCCCGGGAGCAGTTCCTGACGTTCATAAACCTCTTCAATTCGAAGATAAAGGTCCAGTACAACGGGGGGGGTTATAGAAACGGGGACGATGCAAAGCCCGGCAGCCTGTCCTCGGTCCAGATACTGTTCCAAAAGAGCATCGGCGCCCACAACCTCACCGTGGCCCGTGTCAGGGACGCTGCCCACTTCGGCGAGTGGGTCCGGGACCTCGCCGCCCGGTCCGGGGTGGCCAACTACACCATAAAGGACGAGATGAACCAGAGCGTCAGGAGGCACCTCGCCAACGGCATATCGATCTTCGTCTTCGACATCGTGGAGGTCGGGCCCGAGCTCCGCTCGCAGGACCCGCTCGTCTACCGCTTCAACACCACCAAGCTCTATTACCCCATGGAGATCACCGCCGCCTCCTACGGGAACAACGGCGGGTACTACCCGAGGGTGAACCTTTTCCTGCTCGTGAACGGAAGGATAGACCCGGATTTTGTGAAATTCTACGGGATGACAATGGGGAGGGGCTTCAGTGGAAGCGTCACGTTCAACCAAAGCGAGCTCGGCCGGGTAGGCCCCGAAATACGGTCGCTTTTCGAAAGCGGCGCCCGGGCGGCGCACCTCTACACCACCGGGGGCCGGTTCACGAACGACAACTGGAAGAGCTTCGAAGACGTGGTCATCCTCCGGAGCAGGGTGCAGTGGTTCGACCCGGCCATCGGCGCCGGGCCGGCCGAACTGTCAGTCGAGGACGGCCGGGCGACCTTCCTGACCTGCTTCGGGACCGCGCTCGTCGTGGCCGTGCCGGCGGGCGTGGTGGTCTTCACGTCGAGGAGGCGGAGGTAGGGCCGCCGGCGGGAGACCGGGTCGTCCCCGGCCGGGGCGGCCCGGGCCGCCCCGTATCTGGTGAAGCAATGGACCGTCCCGGACAGCGGGGTTGCAATGGCCGTTTTGCCGTTTCAACCTGGCGGGACGGCCCTAACCGCGCCTGAAAAAGTCCCTGACCTTCGCCACCAGCTTCTCGATGTCGGCGGCCCGGATGTCGGCCATGAACTCGCGCTGGCCGCCGCGGATGTCGTCGTAGGGAAAGAGCGGGAAATCCGGGTGCTTCGCGATGCGGGAGGCCCTGGCGGACGTCCGGGGGGCCTGCGCCAGGAAGCCGCATTTGCGGCACCCGAGGAGCTTCTCGCCGCAGCGCGTGGTGCGCCTGAGCAGGGCGCCGCACTGGGGGCAGAACGCTTCGGGCATGTCGCATCCGCTGATGACCGGCCCCGTTGAAAATCATTTCGACGCCGTTGCGCCTTCAGGAAGACGGCTCCGGCGAAAGCTCCACCACGGTCTTTCCGTCGCCCTTGTTCCTGGCGAGCCAGCGGCCGCATTTGAACCTCAGAGGCTCCTCCCCGCCCATCCTCTCCACGACGACCTCCTCGAGGTGCCACCCGGGAAAGACGCCCGCCTCCGCCTCGAAGCCTATGGTGATTTTTTGGATTTCTCCGATGATCGCGGTCGTGCCGACGAGGAACGAGTCGGTCCGGCCCCTCTCGAAATCGTCCACGCCCGGATTGTCCAGGAGGATGCGCCCGGTGTCATTGCCCCCGCCGTGCAGCACGACGAACACGTGCGCGTCCGTGCCGGAGAAGAGCGAGTCGCCCGTTTTTGTAATGACGCGGTAGCACTCCACGCCCTCCACGAAACGCTCGACCTGCAGGACGGACGCCTCCACGGCCGCCTCGAAGGCGAGCTCGAAGAATGTTTTGTCCTTGTTCGGGCCCTCCGAGACCACCTTTTTGCCCTGCTCGCTGAAGCTTTGGTCCTTGTTGACCAGGATGTGGTCCGGCGTCCCGGGCTGGCACCGCTTGGGCTCCGCATGGAGGACGGTGCCGCTCAGCATTCCGGCCGGGAGCGACGACGGGTCCTGGTCCCAGAGCAGGACCGGCGAGCGCGCTTTGTGGAGCTCGACCCAGTTGGAGTGGGCGTAGAAGTCCTGCGTGGTGTGCAGGAGCCCGCCGAACGCCCGGAGCGCGCGGGCCCCGAAGCGGTCGTTTTGGGCCTCTATCTCCCGCCAGCAGGCGGCGACGCGGGCGGCGCCCTCGGCGAAGGTGCAGTTGTCGAAGTGGACGCCCGAGGTGCCCAGGTTGGCGTCGGAGAGGATGTTGCCGAGCACGACGGCGTCGAGCTGGCCCTTGAAAAGGGGGCATTCGGGCGGGAGGCGGGCGAGGGCGGCGCGCGTTATCAGCTCGTGGTTTAGGGTGTTCAAGGGACGGCCCCGTTGGGGAAAGCGGCCTGCGTGCTTATAACTGTGGCGAAGGGGCGGCGGCCGGGGCGCCGCCGGCCCCTGCGCCGGCCGGGGCGGCCTTCGCGTCCCTTCGCCTGAGCCAGTCCTCCACGAGCATCCGGCCCAGCTTCTGGAAGGCGAGCTCGACGTTCATGCCCGTCCGGGCCGAGGTTGCGAGCACCGGTATGGCGTGCTGGCTTGCCATGGTCCGGACGTCCCTGAGGTCGGCGGGGGACGGCTCGGCGAGGTCGGCCTTGTTGAGCAGGAAGGCCATCGGCACGTCCGTGCCGGTCCTCTCGGCCATGGAAAGGACGGACTTCAGGCTGGAGAAGGTGTTCTGGCGGGTCAGGTCCGCCACGACGAGGGCGCCCTCCATGCCGTTGAGGTATATTTCGTGGAATATCTTGTAGTCCTTCTGGCCCGAGACGTCCCATATCATGAGGCCCAGGTTGACGTGCAGGCCGCGCTCCGGGAGATCGAGCGGGACCTCCTTTTTGGTCACCTTGGCGCCTATCGTCGTGACATAATGGTCGTCGAAGAGGTCCAGCACAAAGCGCCGTATCAGGCTGGTCTTGCCCACCCCGGGGTCCCCTATCAGGCATACCTTCTTCACGATCTCCACCGTGGCGCTCAATGTGGCCGGCCTCCCTTCGAATCCTGCACGGTCGGGGCGCATTTCAAACGGAGAGGCCCATCGGGCAGGACTGCCTCCATATCGACCTGGGGGATATATAAAAGGTACGGGACGCGCCCGCATCGTCGAGGGCGGCGAGGCCTCCGGGAGCGTGTTCGCAGAAGCCCCGGGAGGTCACACCCGCTGGAAATCGTATTGACGCAGGTCACAATCCGGAGGCTGTTTTCCCCGGGCGCCCGACGGATGGCTGCGGAAGGGGACGGAGGGCGCCGGGTCCGGCGCGCGGGCCGTTTACAAAATCGCAGCGGGCCCGGCGCCGCGGGACTGGGTGCGGGCACGGACGGGCGGGACCGTTGACGACCGGCTTCGAGCCGGTCGTCTCGGCCGAGACGAGCGAAGCTCGTCTACGGAGCGGGAAGGCGCCCCTTCACCCTGCCCGCTGCACCCTGTTTCCCGATTATCAAAAATCCGAACCAGAAACCCTTTAATACCCTAAAACGCCCGAACCAAAATGCAGGTGGGTTTGGCCCTGTCATATTGGATTCAGGAGTGGTGGCAATGCACGAGACGGCGGTACCGGTCCTCCAGGGCCTCGGAATGCTGGGAGCGCCCCTGCTGATGCTGCTCTACAGCCGCATCCGGCAGGAGCATATCCTTGACAACTACACGCGCGGCCAGGTCCACGGCTATATAAGCGCCAATCCCGGGGAGCAGTACAGCTCCATCCGGGACGCGCTCGGCCTGAACAACGGCACATTGGCCTACCACCTGCAGAGGCTCGAGAACGGGCGGATGATAAAGTCCGCCGCGGGCGGCGCCCGCCGCCGCTACTACCCGGCGAACATGAAGCTCCCGGAGCAGCCGAAGGACGGCCTCACGGAGGTCCAGCGGATGATAGTGTCCGTATTGCTGTCCCGGCCCGGGATCTCCCAGCGGGGCATCGGGCGGGTCATGGACCTGAGCCCGGCCACGGTCAACTTCCACCTTGGGAGGCTGGAGGCCAGGGGCATCGTCCGGCGCGAGCGCGTCGGGATGAGGAACAGGTGCTTCGTGATGGAGGCTCCGTCGGAGAGGGCCGGCGGACCCGCAAGCGGCCCGTACCCCGGCTGACCGGTGGTATCGGTTCTTCACTGTCCCCGGCACCCGCCCGTCAGGCCGTTTCCTGGAATATGTTTTCCGCTTCCGCGGCATCGGTCCGCGCCGCGGCCCGCTTGAAGAGGCCGAGCCTCTCCGGCCGGACGAAACAGCGGACGACGCGCCCGTCCCGGTCCATCGTGATGAGCTCCATGCGCCAGAGCTTCTTGAGGTGGTAGTTCACGACCTGCGGGCTCGTGCCCGCGAGCCTCGCGAGCTCCGTCCCGGTGATGCCCGGGCTCTTCTCCATGAGGCCCACGAGCAGGTTCTGGGCGAAGGTGAGCTCCTGGGGCCGCTCCCGGGGGCCGCCCTCGCCGGGGTAGAACCGGCGCCTGAGCCCGTCGCTTAGGGAGCTCACGAGGCCTTCCCGCTCGAGCACCCTCAGGTGGTAGGCCACCTCGCCGTTCGAGAGCCCGAAGCGGTCCCGGATGGCGTTCATGTGGACGCCCGGGTTGGCCACGATGTAGCCGTGGAGCTGGCCGCGGGAGAAGTTGTCCAGGACTGCCGTTTTCTTCATCCGGGTGTAGAGGGGGATGAAGAGGACCATCCCGGAGTATTTCCCGGCCTCGGTGATGGCCAGCGCCGCGGCGAGCATGATGACCGCTCCGCCGGCGAACACGACGATGAGCCCGGACCGGTCCTCGACGTGGACGGGCGGCTCCGGCACCCTGGCGTTCAGGGGCGCGGGGATCACCAGTATGTCATATGTGGCGTTCGCCGGCACGTGGCCCGGGAAGGAGGCCGCGGCGGCCAGCGTCACGGTGGTGTTGGAGGAAACGGCCGGCGCCGTGAAGAAAGCGGAGTAGTCCCCCCCGCCCAGCTCCGCGACGGCCGAGAGGTTCCCCCCGGCGCCGGAGGAGAGCACGACGGAGGCGCCCGGGACGGGGGCCCGGTTGCCGTCCACGACCCGGATGGCCAGGTTGAGGCGCTCGCCCGGCGTGACGGTGTTCCGGGGGGCCGAAAGGGCGACAGCCAGTCGAGGCTTCGACGGCAACGTGCCCGGCGCGCCCCAGATTCTCACTGTCCCGTCGGACGAGGCGGAGGCGAGGAGCCTCGCGCCCGATGACCAGGCCATCGAATCAACGCTCGCCGTGTGGCATCCCAGGAAGACATTGTTCACCCAGCCCTCCGACCGGTTGAAGCCGGTGAAGAAGATGGAGCCGTCCCGCTGGCCCATGACCAGCCGCCCGTCCGGCGCCCAGGCCAATGACACGGTATTGGAGCGGTTGCAGAAAAACGAGCCCCAGCCGAGGCCCGTCGCGCTCTCCCAGGGGACGATGTTCACTATCATGCCCGGGTCCCTGAACTCCACCCCGGTCATGATGAAGCCGCCGTCGGGGGACCAGCACATGGAGGTCGCGTCCATCCGGTTAAGCTCGAGTTCGCAGTAGAGGTGGCTACCGTCCGACAGGTTCCAGACGGAGAGGTTCCTGGGCGCCTCGAGGCACGCCAGCCGCCGGCTGTCGGGCGAGAAGGCGACGGCATCGAGGCGCGGGAGGTCCGCTGAAAGAAGGAGGAACCCATCGCTGATCCTCCGGACCGTGAGCGACTGCCCGGGATGGTGCCCGCTCGCCGCGATCCATTTCCCGTCCGGGGAGATGTCCAGGCAGTCCCCGCCGGTGTGGTTCCAGAACTCCTCCACCGCGCCGGTCGAGGCGTTCCAGCAGGCGACGCCTCCGTATCCGCCCGCGTCGAAGCTGTAGGAGGTGAATATCCTGGAGCCGTCCGGCTCCCAGCGGACGGCCGAAACGGAATCCCGGATGCCGTCCACCGTGAGATTGAACACGACCGACCCGTCCGAGGCCGACAGGACGAGCGCGCCGTTCCCGGAGGCGGCGGCAAGGCGCGTCCCGTCCGGGGACCAGGCGAGGGCCTTGCCGCCGCCGTCCACATGGTAGGTGGCCAGGAGCCGCATGTCATCGGCCCCGGCGGAGGCGGCAGGCGGCATCGCCAGGAGGCACAGGGCCAAAGCCGCGATGAGGAGGTGTTTTGATGCCTTCATCGGATTCACTTCGCTTCTATCAGCCCGCCGAGGATATTTATCCAATTTAGTTCACGGATTGTAACGATATAAATGGTTTGCGGTGTTGCGGGCGCGCGAGCCGCTTTGCCCGGGTACCCGGTGAAGAAGCGGAACCTCGGCCGGTGAATGTGACGAAGAAACGAAAGCCCAGTCGTTCGTGCCCGCATTGCCCGTCTCGCCCGTCGTGCACTCGTCCACTGGTCCACCCGGGCGCTCGTCGTCCCGTCCGTCCCCCGGTCTACCGGTTTACCGGTTTACCGGTTCACCCGCATCATTTGCCTTCATTGCACAGGCCTTTGAAGTCGCAGTACCTGCACGATTGGTACCCGGGCGTCGGCTCGAACTTCCCGGCCTCGATGGCCTTGATGACCTCGAGGGCGCGCTGGCGCACGGCCTCCGCCTCTTCGGCGGTCAACTCTATCATGCGCGGGTCGTCGTGCCGCAGGTACCACAGGCCGACGCTCCTGACCTTCTTGCCCGTGAGCTTTTCGACGCCGAGCTTGTAGAGGCAGAGCTGGAAATCCTGCTTCAGGTCTTCTGCTTTCGTCCTTTCTTTGGAGGTCTTGTAGTCTATGACCTCGAGGCCGTCCTTGGTCTCGTCGATGCGGTCCACGCGGCCGCGCAGGTGGCGCCCCTCGAGGTCGAGCTCGATTCCGGTCTCGAGCTCGATGATTCTCCCTTTGCGGGCGGACTGGCGGACGAGGAACATCTTGACCATGTCCTCGGCCTCCTCGCGGGCCTTCTTCTCTGCGGCCTTGGTGTCATAGGCGGACGCTTTCCAGAGGCCGTCGAGGATCTTTAGGGCTGCGGGTTCGTCGACGGTCTTGCCGGACTGGATGCGCCGGGCGATCTCCTCGAGAACGCCGTGCACGGTCTTGCCCAGCTCGAAGAACGGCTTTTCTTCGCCGGGTATCTCCAGCACCTGGCTGAACCAGTAGAGCCTCGGACAGCTCTCGTATGTCTCGAGCTTCGACGGCGAGTACTCGGCCCTCCGCGCATGCGTCACGGCCGGCTCGAGCTCTCGCACGTTGAGGCGCTTGACCAGCGCGTCGACGTCGAGCTTGCCATCGACTTTCAGCCCGGACACGTCGGCGTGGAGGAGCGTTCCCAGCCCGAGAAGGCCGTCCACGGCCTCCTGCCACTCCCCGCGGGCCATGCTCATGAGGACGTGCTTGCGGAGCGCCTCCTCGGCGGAGCGCGAGACTTCTTCGGGGGCCTCGAGGCTTTCGGAGACGACCCGGCGCTCGATGCCGGCGCCCATCTCGCCGATGAACTGCGAGGGGTGCGAATCCGTTTTCCGGTCGCCGTAACGGACGCAGTGCCCCAGGTAGGCGCGCTCCATCGCGCGCGTCAGGCCGACATAGAGCAGCCGGCGCTCCTCCTGCAGGTGGAGCTCCTCGGGCGCGCCCTTCGGCGGGATGCCGTCGGCGAGCTCCTCAGGTATCTCGACCTTGTAGGCCTTGTACTTCGAGGGGAACCGGTCCTCGGACAGGCAGGGGATGAACACATGGGGAAATTCCATGCCCTTGGAGCCGTGCACCGTGAGGAGGTGCACCCGGCCCTTTCCGGGCTCGGCGGCCTCGTCCTCGAGCCCCAGGTCCGAAAGCAGCCCGACATAGACGAGGAACTCGCTCAGGCCGGCTTCGGGATAGAGCTCGCGGTACTCCTGCGCCATCCGGAGGAACCGGTTGAGCAGGCGGATGTTGTCGTGGCCGCCCGAATTTATCTCGGACTGGAAGAAATCTTTTCCGAAGAGCAGGGCCCGCACGAGCTCGACGTAGCCCTTCTGGCCTTTTATTGCGGAGAGGCGGTCCATCTCCGTCCGTAAGCGCGCCAGGTGTTCCCGGTCGCCCGGGTAATTGTCGAGGTTTTCGAGGGCGCCCCAGAGCGTGAGCTTGTTGTTGCGCGCGAAGCGGCCCAGCTTCTGTATCTCGCCGGTCCGGATGCCGTGCACCGGCCGGTGCATTATCTGCGCCAGGGCCGGAGAGCGCCCGTCCGGGTCGTCCAGAGCCCGCAGATACGCCACGGCCGCCACCATGACCGGCTCCTCGAAGTAGGCCCGCGAGCCGATGACCTCGAAGGGTATCGCCGCCTTCTCGAGGAGGTTGACGATGGGAAGGGCGTCCACCCGCCGGCGCACCAGCACGGCGATGTCCTCCCATTTCGCTCCGCCCTTGTGAAGCGCCTCCATTTCCCGAAGGAACCCGACGGCCTGGTCCTCGTCGGTGAGGTAGGTGGTGAACGAGACGGGTTGTCCGGGGCCCTTCCCGGTCCGGAGGGCCTTGTCGGCGCGCTCGCCGTTGTGCTTTATGAGCTCCGAGGCCGCTTTCTGGATGTTTTCGGTGCAGCGGTAGTTCAGGTCCAGCGTGATGGTCCGGGGCGCCTTGCCCGCCTTCCGGTAGTGTTCGTCGAACTCCTGCATGTTGGTCAGGTAGGCGCCGCGGAAACGGTAGATGGACTGGTCGTCGTCGCCGACCACGGTGACGTTGCCTTCGGCCGCAAGCGCGAAGATGATGCGCAGCTGGATGAAGTCGGTGTCCTGGAACTCGTCCACGATGAGATAGCGTATCCTTTCCCGGTAGCGCTCGAGCACCGCCGGCCTCTCCTCGAAGAGCCGCAGGGCCAGCATCTGCATGTCGCCGAAGTCCAGGAGGCCGCGGCGGCCCTTGAACGCCTCGTAGGCCTTGTAGGCCCGGGCGATATCCTTGAGGTTTTGCAGCGCCTCCAGCTCCTCGTCGTGCCGGCGCTGCTCGGGCGTGCGGCGCCTGCCCTTCGGCGCTTTTTCGGCGGGGGCCGAATCCTTCAGGGCCTTCTCCTTCTTCGAAACATATGATTCGAGCCGGGTGACGCCGATGTTCTCCTGCTTGAGGCGCCCGATGACATCCTTGAGCAGGACGGCAAGGTCCGTCGGGCTGGCCGGCACCGGCAGGTGCTCGAAGCAAAACTCCTCCATGTGGGCCAGGAACCAGGCCTGCTGGTGCTCCACGGTGAACACGGGCCCGCCGGCGTTCACGCCGAGCTCCAGTGCGTTTTCGGCCACGACCTCGTTGCAGAACGAGTGGAATGTCTTTATCCGTATTCCGGGAACGCCCGGCAGGAGCTCCCGGGCGCGCTCTTCCATCTCGCGGGTGGCCTTCGTCGAAAAGGTCAGCGCCAGCACCTCGGCGGCGCGGAAGCCCTTTTCCTTGACAAGATACGCGAGCTTGCGCGTGGTGACGCGCGTCTTTCCCGTGCCGGGCCCGGCGAACACGAACAGTGGCCCGTCGAGGTATTCGACCGCCTCGCGCTGCCTGTCGTTGAGTCCCTGGATCATCCCGGTCATGGTTTCACCGCCATCGGCTTCCCGCCGTATATGTGCTTTTGCCATTCTACGACCACCAGAAGCCCCCGCCGTGCCGGCAGAGCCGGATGAGGCGGGGGATGTCGTATCCGTGGTCCCAGTCTGTGTCTATGAGCATCTCGACGGTGCGCGTCAGGAGCCAACCCGGCGGGTCGGGGAGCCCGATATCCCGGGAAATGGAGAGCACCAGCGTTTCGAGCTCCTCCCGGGAAAGCAGGGCGCGCCGTTCGAGCACTTGCCGGGCGTCGGCAGCCTTCAGCCGGGCGCGCAGAAGCTCCAGCTTCTCGGCGAGCCGGAGGGCGTCCTTTTTCCGCACATAGCCGTAGTTGTGCTCCATCGCCTCGAGCGCGCTATCGGAGGCGCCGCAGAACAAAAGGAGCGTGGCGACCATTTCAGCGCCGCCCGCCGTGTAATGGAGCCCGAGGCGCTGCATCTTCCGAAGCCGCGGGACAAGGTCGGTGCCCATCAGGCATACCCCCTGAGGCTCTCGTCCTCGCGCCGCCGCCGCTCGGCCAGGGCTTCCTCCGGTTCCCGGAAGATCGGCGCCTTCCGCTCGCGCATGTGCAATATGAACTTGCGCGGGTCCTCGGCAGCCACCTCGAACCCGAGGCAGAGCAGGTCGGCGGCAAACGTCTCCAGCCGGTCCCAGCCCAGCTGGCGAAGGACCTCCTCGGACATCCTCTGGCGGTTGTCGCGCCAGATGCGGCGTATAGTCTCGGATATCTCCCCGTCCAGGTCTATCTCGATTTTAGGCATTGCACATCATCCTCCTTCTCTGAAGGTCGGAAAGGACCCTCCTCTCGTCCTCGGTAAGGCCGGCCAGCCGGAGTTGGTGCCCGAAGAGCTTCACGATCAGCTTGCGCCGGACCTTCCAGGGCGCGTTCACGATGTCGGAGCCCCAGAACCTGATTACCCGGTAGCCCCGCTCGAAGAACCGCTGGTCCCGGATGCGGTCGTCCCGCATGTCCTCGCCCTGGTGGTAGGGCTCCCCGTCGGCCTCCATGATTATCATGGAGTCCGGGAAGAGTACGTCCACCTCGCGCCCGTCCACGTATTCGTTCGTCCGGTACTGCCCTCCGAGCCCCAGCGAGTCGAGTATCCCGCACAGCCGCCTCTCGATGCATGTCCTTGTCATTCTTGCGCCTCCCACGGTGATAATATGGCCATAATCCTTAATAACCCATATCATGTTATAGTTGTTACAGCCGTTAAGAGGTGTCGGGATGCCGTCGTCGAACCTGAGGGTGGTGGTGGCCTGCGTGACGTTCGAGACCGTGATGGTGGTCGAGCCGGTCAAGCACTACAAGGCCGACCGGGTGTACCTTCTGCACCAGGCGAGGAAGGCGCCCTACTCGGACTTCCTAAAGGAGGTCCAGTCCCTGCTGGGGCCGTTCGGGTGCGAGTGCGTCCTGAAAGAGCTGAACGTGAACAGTTTCAAGATAGTGATGAAGGAGGTCTTGGGGATATTGCGGAAGGAGAAGGAGGCGGGCAACCACGTTTATGTCAACGTGGGCGCCGGGCCCAACGTATTCGCCGCGGCGGCGCTCATGGCCTGCATGATGGAGGGGGCGCAGGCGTTCAATGTCGGGACGAAGGAGTGGACGGTCAAACCGGATCTGTTCTATGTCGCCGGCAGGCCGGTGGGCATGTCAAAGGTCGTCCATGAACCCTTCGAGCTGCCCGAGTTCGAGATAAAGGCGCCGAGGCCGGAACTCGTTTCAGGTCTGCGCGCCTGGCATAATCTTTCAATGCAGAAGGGCCTGATGAACGCCAACAACATGATCCAGAAGCTCGAACGGGAAGGGCTCCTGCCGGATGCAGGGCAGCAGAAGACCGGAAAGCAGGCGAAGGTCATGAAATACCGGCGAACGTTCCTGGAGCCCTGGCTCAAGGAAGGCTGGCTCGAAAAAGACGGCCGGCGCCTGAAGCTGACAGAGAAGGGGAAGGGCATCCTGGACATCTTCTGACCTTTCCGGCCTAAAGGTCCATCTGGTAGACCGAGTAGGGGCTCTTCTCCATGCCCATCCGCCGGTAGACCTCGAGGGCCTTGCGGTTGGCGCCGTGGACATACAGGCGCAGAAGCCCCACGCCCTCCTTGGTGGCCCGGAGCCACACCTCCTCGAAAAGCTCCCGGAAGACGCCCTTCTTGCGCCAGGGCCTGGCAACATAGACGCTCTGGAGCCACCAGACGTTGCGGTTGCGCCAGTCGGACCACTCGTATGTTATCATGACTTGGCCGACGATCTCGCCCTTGTCGAGCGCCACGAGGTAGAAGCCCTTGCGCTCGTCCAGAAGCAGGGTCCGGACGCCCTTGAGGACCGTCCGGTAGTCCAGTTCCTCGTTTTCGGATTCCCTGGCCAGGAGAACGTTGAACCGGGCGACGGTCTCGGCGTCCTCGAGGGAGGCGTTGCGTATTCGCATGATTGTAGGCAACGTTTGCCCCGCATTAGTGTTTTTGGGGGGGATGGGCCCGCCCGGACCACAAAAGAGCGAGCCGCAGCGAGCTCTTTTGGGGTGAGGGCTGGCCCCAACCAATGAACCGTTTGGGCAAATGAACCATGGGCCCGCCCGGATTTGAACCGGGGTCAAGAGCTCCCAAAGCTCCAAGGATAGCCAAACTACCCCACGGGCCCGGTGAGAGGGGCTTATGCCCGGGCGGTATTATAATTTGTGTGCCTGGACATAGGGTAAAACCTTAAAAGGGGTAAAATAATACACGGCGGCAATGCGGGTGTAGTGTAGACTGGTCCATCACTGAAGCTTGCCAAGCTTCGAACTCGGGTTCAAATCCCGACGCCCGCACCTTTCCAATTTGTCCAAGGGCGGGCGTCTCAGTCGCAAGTTGCGCCTTTCGGGTTCTCCCGCAACTTGCTCCTCCCGCCGCCCGCACCTTTCCAATTTGTCCAAGGGCGGGCGTCTCAGTCGCAAGTTGCGCCTTTCGGGATGTGGGGCTCATCATTTCCGTTTCAGGCAGATGAGCCCGCCGACCGCCGCGACCAGGGCGAGTATCACCCACCCGTCCAGCATCGGCGTCGAGGACCCTCCGTCCGCGGATTTTTGGTTGTTCACGGTGATCGACCGGCTGGCTATTGTGGAGTAGAGGCTCCCGTCGTAGGAGCGGACCTCGATGGTATGGGCGCCGTTGCCAAGTTTGGTGGTGTCCACGGTGAACGACCAGCTCTGGGTGCCGGAGGCGTCCGTCCAGGCCCCGGAGTCGATTCTATACTGGACCGCGGTGACGGCCCGGGTGCCCTTGGCCGCCGTCCCGGTGACGGTCAGCGTGCCCTTGGCGGTCTGGCCATCTGCCGGGTCGGTCACCTCGACCGACGGGGGCTGGTCGGCGGCGGCCTTGTTCACGGTGATCGCTGGCCGGGGGTCGTAGCTGTCGCTGAACTGCTGGTTCTTGTGGGAGTTGAGGCCCCGGGCGGTGACAAGCATCACGTCGTTGCCGGCCGACACGACCGAGATGTTCCAGTACGCGGTGGCCGACTGTCCTGCGGCCAGGGAGCCGAGGCTGTAGCTGGGCGAGGCCACCGAGAAGAACCCGTTCTGGGAGGCCAGCGTGACGTAGATGCCGGACATCACATTGTTGCTGTTCGTGTTGCCTGTGACCTGAACGACCACAGCCACGGCCAGCGTCTGGCCGTCATTGATTGCTGTCGGCAATTTGTTCCCGGCGTCGCCTTCCAGGATGTCCAGGTACATGTAACGGCCGTCCCTGTGGCAGGTCGCGCAGGGATTGGCCGACTTCGACAGGCCGCCGGGCCACAGGGGCGCCGCCGCCAGCATTGCGGCCATGGTAAAAAGCATTACGACAGGCGTTCTGTTCATCGGATGATCCACCTATTTTTTCATCCGGATGTACGCCAGGGCGATGACCACCATCAATAGCATGACCAGTATGAGCCAGTCCAGTATCGTGAACGAGCTCTCCTTCTTCGTCGTCCTGGAAGGGGCCGTATTGTCCACGTTGACCGTCCTGGTCACCGGTTCCGAGTAGCCCGAGCCGTCGAACGCCCGGATCTCGATGGTATGAGCGCCGTTCTGGAGGCCCCTGGTGTCCAGCGTGAGCTGCCAGGTACGGGTGCCGGAGGCGTTCACCCATTCCCCCGAGTCGACGCGGACCTGGAGCGCCGCGGCGCCCAGGGTACCCCCGCTTGCCGCGCCCGATACCGTGAGATTGCCCTTGACCTTCTGGCCCTCGGCGGGCGAGAATATCTCCACGGAGGGCCTCTGGATGACGGGCGTGCCGGCCACGTGGATGGAGAACTCCTGGAAGGCCTCCCCGCCCATCCCGTCCGAGACCTTGAGGACCACCGGGAAATCGCCCGCGGCGGAGGGCGTCCAGGCGACCTTGCCGCCGGCGCCGTCGACGGCCATGCCGGCCGGGCCGTTCAAAAGCGAGAACGTCAGCGCATCGCCATCATCATCGACGGCGGTCGCTTGGTATGCATACTGGCTTCCCGGCTCGCCCGTCGTCATGTAGCTGCTGGTGAACCGGGGGGCGTGGTTGGTGAATATCGAGAACAGCCCCGAGGCGGCCTGGACGGAGCGTCCCCAGTCGTCCGAGGCGCTGACCGTGATGCGGGCGGTGGCGGTGTCGGCCTGGGGGGCGGTCCAGGCGCGGTCGCCCGTGCCCGGGAGGCCAGAGAATATCGCCTGCATGGGCGAGCCGGCCTCCTGCTGGAACGTTATCGCCACGGCCACGGTCCCGTGGCCCCCGGAGGCCGTCCAGGCCAGCGTGGCGACGGTGCCGGCGCGCAGGCGCGCCCCCGCCCGGGGCAGGTCCGCCGTGAGAGAAAGGGGCCTTGCCACCGAGAAGGCCCCGCTGGTCGCGGAGGCCTGCTTGCCGTTCTGGTCCGAAACCGTGGCCCTGATGACGCAGTTGTCCGAGGCGAGGTCGGGTGCCGTGAGAACGTAGAGGCCGGTGTTGGCGATGCCGGCGGCGATGGGCGAGAATTGCCCGCCCGCCCCGTCCGGGGAAATGGACAGATCGATCAGAAGCGCCCCGGTGCCGCCGGAGGCGGTCCAGCGGACGGCCGCCTGGTCGCCCTGGTAGAGCCTCTCCCCGCCTGCCGGGGAGGTGACCGTTATAGTCGGAACGGGGATCACCCTCTCGGGGGTCCGGAAGGACCAGGAATACGCGCCCGGCATGGCGTTGCCGGGGCTCGAGAGGTCCTTGACGCCCGCCGCGACCGCGCAGGTGTAGGCAGTCCCGTCTGCGAAGGCGGCGTGGATGGCGGTCATCGTGGTCCCGCCGGCGTCCCAGCTCCAGGCGACGGAGCCCGGGTCGGGCGATATTGAGAATGCGGCCTGGGCGCCGGCCATTGCGACGGGCTCGGAGAACTTGACCCGGAGCGGGGCCGAAAGGGATACGTCATTGGCGCCGTCGGACGGGCTGACCGAGACGACGGAGGGCGCGGTCGAGTCGATGGCGAAGACCCCGCCCTGGACGCTCTGGTTGAAGTGCCCCTTGAGGTCCCTCACGGTGGCCTTGAGGCGGACCGTGGTGGAGTCGATCCTCGGCGTGGTCCAGCTGTAGCCCTGCGAGGCGGGCAGGCCGGTGGCAATTGTCACGTTCGACGAGGCGAAGTTGTCCGTGCTGTAGTAGAGGTTCACCAGGCAGGTGGCCAGGTCCTCGTCCGAGGCGGTCCAGGCGACATCGAGGGCGGTGCCGCCCGTGACGGTCTGGCCCGCCGCCGGAGCGGTGAGCGCGATGGAGGGGGCAAAGTCGGGCGGGAGCTTGTTGACCGTTATGGCCGGCGGGGGAGAGTAACTGTCGTTGAACTGGTTGCTTTTGTGCGTGTTCGTGCCCTTTGCGGTTATCAGCATGGTGTCGTTGCCGGCCGAGAGGACGGATATTGTCCAGCGGGCGGTGGCCGATTTGCCCTCCTGGAGCGAGCCGATGTTGTAGGTCGGCGTCTCCACCTTGAAGTGGCCGTTTTGGGATTCAAGCGTGGCGCTGATGGAGGACATGACGTCGTTGTCGCCGACGTTGGTGCCGGTGACCCTCAGGACGACCGCCACCGGAAGCGTCTGGCCGTCGTCTATGACCGTGGGGATGTTGTTGCCGGCGTTGCCTTCCAGGATGTCCAGGTACATGCTCCGGGTGGTGTGGCAGTCGGAGCAGGGGTTGGTCGACTTCGAGACCGACGGGGCGGCAGGCCACAGGGGGGTCGAGACGATCAGGGCGGCGACGACAACAATCACAAGATTGTATCCGATGCGCATGCGATCCTCTCCTTATTTTCTCCGAATGTAGAGCAGCAGGCCGGCCGTGGCGAGCAGGGCGAGCACCACCCAGCCGTCCAGCATCGGGACGGAGACCTTGCTCCGGGCCTTCTGGTTGTCAACGCTGATGGTCCGGCTGACCGTGTCCGAGTAGTTGGTCCCGTCGAACGCACGGACCTCGATGGTGTGGTTGCCGTTCTTCAACGCCTTGGTGTCCAGGGTGAACTGCCAGCCCGGGCTGCCTGTGGCGTTCATCCACGGGCCGGAGTCGATGCGGTACTGCACCGAGGTGACGTTGTAGCTCCCTTTCAGGGCCATGCCCGTGACCGTCAGATTGCCCTTGACCTTCTCGCTGCCGGAGGGCGTGATGAAGCTCGCGGTGGGCTTGACGATGACCGGGGCGGGGTTCACCCGGATGGTGAACTCCTGGAGGGCCTGGCCGCCCTTCCCGTCAGACACTGCCAGCGTGACGGTGAAGTTGCCCGCCGCCGCGGGCGTCCAGGCCACCCGGCCGGTGGTGGCGTTGACGGCGAGCCCGGACGGGCCGCTCGCCACGGAGAACGTCAGGGCGTCGAGGTCGTCGTCGGCCGCCGTGGCGGCGTAGGCGTAGGCGCTCCCGGCCTGCCCGGTCGTTACGGGGGTGCTCGTGAACCTGGGGGCGATGTTGGAGAATATGGTGAAGAATCCCGACTGGACTGCGACCGAGCGTCCCCAGTCGTCCGTGGCGTTGACCGTAAGGCTGGCAGCCGCAGTGTCGGCCGCGGGCACGGTCCAGTTGGCGCTCCCGGAAAGGGGCTGGCCCGAAAGAACTGTCACGGAGGGCGAGCCCGGGGCCGGCTGGAAGGTGAGCGTCACGTTGGCGGCCCCGTGGCCGCCGGAGCCCGTCCAGTTGAGCGCGACCAGGCTTCCGGCGCGCAGGCGCGCCCCCGCCGCCGGCAGGTCCGCCGAGAGCGAAAGGGGCCGGGCGATGGAGAACGGTGCCGAGACGGCCGAGGCCTCCCGGCCATCCTGGTCCGAGACGGTGGCCCGCAGGACGCAGTTGTCCGATGTCAGGTTGGGCGCGGAGAAGGTGTGCAGGCCGCTGTTGGGCAGTGCGGTGGCGACTGAGGAGAATATCCCGGAGGGGCCGTCCTCGGAGATGCTGAGGTTGACGGCCAGCGCGCCCGTTCCGCCGGAGGCGGACCAGCGGACGCCCAGCGGGTCGCCCCAGTAGAGCCTCTCCCCGCCCGCCGGCGACTGCAGGGATATCGCGGGCGCCGGGAGGCCGCCGGAGGGCGTGGTGAACGACCATTTGTAGGCGGACTGCAGGCCGTTGCCCGGGCTGGAGAGGTCCTTCACGCCCGTGGAGAGGGTGCAGGTGTAGGTGGTGCCATCGGCAAAGGCGTCGTGGGTGGCCGTCATCGTCGTCCGGCCGGCGTCCCAGCCCCAGACCACGCCGCCCGGGTCGGGCGAGATGGAGAAGGCGGCCTGGGCCGCCGCGGCCGCCACCGGCTCCGAGAACCGGGCCTGGAGCATGGTCGAGGCTGGGACGTCCGTGGCGCCGTCGGCTGGCTGGACCGAGAGGACTGTCGGGGCGGTGGAATCTATGGCGAACGTGCCGGCCTGGACACTCTGGTTGAACTTGAACGACTTGTCCGTGACGGTGGCCTTGAGCCTGACGGTGGTCGAGTCTATCAGGGGCGTGGTCCAGCTGTAGCCCTGCGCGGCGGGAAGGCCCGTTGCGATCGTCACGTTGGAGACTGCGAAGTTGTCCGTGGAATAGTACAGGCCGACCTTGCAGGTGGCCCTGTCCTCGTCCGTCACGGTCCAGGCCACGGACTGGGAGGAGCCGCCCGAGAATGTCTGGCCCGCCGCCGGGGCGGTGAGGACGATGGACGGGGGCAGGTCGGCGACGGTCTTCGTTACCGTGATGGAAGGCGAGGGCGAGTAGCTGTCGCTGAACTGGCGGTTCTTGTGGGTGTTGGTGCCGGCGGCGGTTATGACCATCACGTCGCTGCCTGAGGAAAGGGCGGAGATGTTCCAGAAGGCAGTGGCTTTTTGGCCGTTGGCCAAGGTCCCGACGCTGTAGGTCGCCGCGTCCACCGAGAAGAAGCCGTTCTGGGAGACCAGCTTGGCCGTTATGCCCGACATGAGGTTGTTCAGGACGGTGTTCCCGGTTACCTCAATGACCACCGCCACGGCGAGGACCTCGGCGTCGCTTATGGCGGAAGGGAGGGTGTTTCCGGCGTCGCCCTCCAGGATGTCCAGGTACTGGTTGTTGGCGCCGCCGTGGCAGGCGGAGCAGGGGTTGGTCGATTTCGAGGTCGAAGAGGGCCAGAGGGGGGCCGAGAGAAGCAGTGTCGAGACCAGCACCAGCGCCAAAGCGTTCCGTCCGTGCATGAAGCACGATATTGGCGCGGACCTTATAAATAAACAATACCCTCATTTATGCATAATTTGGTGAATATATTGATGAATCGGGCCCGGGGCTCCGGACGCAACGCTCATTTGCGGCTCAGCGGGCCCGGACGTGGGCCGAGAGTATCTCGTAGGCCCGGAAGGCGTCCTCCTCCTCGAACAGGAATATCGTGTCGGTGTGGCAGCTCGCCATCTCCACGGCGTTGATGCCTTCCTCGGCCACGGCGGACGAGAGATAGGCGATTATTCCCGATATGTCGCCGATGCGCTCGGGGCTGCGCACGGAGATCTCGACCAGGCCGTTTCTGACCTTCAGGATGTTCTCCCGGCCGATGATGGTCACGAGCCGCGGGTAGAGCTGGTCGTCGGTGATGATGGTTATGCCCGAGGCGCCCTGGATTATCTGCATGACCGCCCGCTTGCGTATCATCTCGTCAGTGACCTCGCCGAGGCTCGAGAGTATGTCCTGGTCCCTCCGGGCGGTGATGGCGACGATGTCGGATTTCATCTCGAGCCGGCTCTCGCGCAGGAGCTTGACTATCTCCTTCTCGCGCGATGCGCCGCGGCGGCTCCGGGCGTGGCGCCGGCAGGCCGCCAGTATGGCGTCCTCGCTGCCCTCGCCGAGCTCCTCGCGTATCATCCGGGAGAGGGCCGAGTAGTTGATGACGCCGTAGCCGACGCAGTCGCGGATGGACGGCCGCGTCTCGATGTACCTGCGGACGCGGTCGGCGATGCTGTCCGGCGCCTTCTTCCGGCGGTCGCGCCTTGCCATTGACGGCGGCGATGAGGTTCCCCTGTTATAAACTTTGACCCGCCGGCGGCGCGCCGCGGCAGAAATCCTCCAGCACCGCAATGAATGCGGCTATCTGGCGTTTCGTTATCACGAGCGGCGGGAGCAGCCGGACGACCGTGTCGGCCGCCACGTTCACGAGCACCCGCCGGGAGAGCGCGTACGACTTGAACGCCTTGGCGTTCTCGCCCTCCATCGCTATGCCGACCATCAGGCCCTTGCCTCGGACCTCCTTGATGAGCGCGGGATATTTCGCACGGAGGGCCTCGAGCCTCCTCATCAGGAGGGCCCCCTTCTTCGCTGCCGCGTTCGTCAGGTCCCGCGCGACGAGCGTGTCCAGCACCGCGCAGGCGGCGGCGCAGGCCAGCGGGTTCCCGCCGAACGTGCTCCCGTGCGTCCCGGCCGAAAAGGCCGCGGCTGCCTTTCCGGTGGCGGCGATCGCCCCGATGGGCACGCCCCCTCCGAGCGCCTTGGCCATGGTCATTATGTCCGGGGAGACGCCCTCGTGCTGGCAGGCAAACATCTTGCCCGTCCGGCCAAATCCCGTCTGGATCTCATCGAAGATTAGAAGGGCGCCGTGCCGGTCGCAAAGCTCCCGCGCCTTGCGCAGGTAGCCCTCCGGCGGGGCCACGACGCCCCCCTCGCCCTGGATGGGCTCGAGGATGACCGCGGCCGTGTCCGCCGAAAGCTTCGCCTCCAGCTCCTCCGCGTCGCCGTACTTCACGAACGAGACGGAGGCGGGCAGGAGCCCGTCCAGGCCCTTGCGGTACTTCTCCTGGCCGGTGGCGCCCAGCGCTGCGGCGGTCCGGCCGTGGAAGGAGTTCAGCGCGGCTACAATGCCCCGCCGGCCCGTCGAGAGCACAGCGAGCTTCAACGCGCCCTCGACCGCCTCCGTGCCGCTGTTTCCGAAGAAGAGCTTTTCGAGCCCCGGCGGAAGCAGGGGCGCCAGCTTCGAGGCCAGCTCGGCCTGCCTTTGGATATGATACAGATTGGATGTATGAATCAGCCTTCCGGCCTGAGCCTTCAGGGCCTTCACCACCGCCGGGTGGCAGTGCCCCAGGCCGTTCACGGCCACGCCGCCGACCATGTCCAGGTACTCGTTCCCGGAGAGGTCCCAGAGGCAGGCGCCCTTCCCGCGCGAGAAGCAGACCTCCTCGCGCCTGTAGGTCTGCATGACGTTCGCCTGGTCCATCCGCTTTACCGTCTCGAAATCGATGTTTGCGTCCATTTCACATCATCGCCGAAATTCCATTGACCCGGGGGCGGCGCGTTCAGCCGCCGACTATCATCGTCCCTATGCCCTCGTCGGTGAAGACCTCGAGGAGCAGGCTGTGGCCCACCTTGCCGTCGAGGATGTGGACCGAGCCGACGCCCGAGGCGAGGGCGTCGCGGGAGGCTTGTATCTTGGGTATCATCCCGCCCGAGATGGTCCCGTCCTCAATCATCGGGCCTATCTCGCCCACCCGGAGCCTCGATATCAGCGAGGCGCTGTTGCCCGGCTCCCGGAGCACGCCCGGGACGTCCGTCATCAGCACGAGCTTTTCGGCGCCCACGGCGGTGGCCAGCCGGGCCGCGGCCGTGTCGGCATTGAGGTTGAGCGAGTTGCCTTCCGCATCCACGCCGATGGGGGAGAGCACCGGGATGAAGCCATTCTGGCAAAGGAGGTCCACGAGCGTCGGGTTGACCTTCGACACCTCGCCGACGTGGCCGAGGTCGACCTCAGTCTGTCGTCCGTCGGAGCCCCGCGTCATCACGGGCTCCATCCGGGTGGACAGGAGCATGCCGTCCGCCTTCCCCGAGATGCCCACCGCCTTTCCGCCGTGCCTCTGTATCCTCGAGACAATGCCCGAGTTTATCTTGCCCACGAGCACCATCTCTGCTATCTCGAGCGTCTCTCTGTCGGTGACCCGCAGGCCGTTGACCTTCTGCGGGAGCTTGCCCATCCGCTCCATGGCCCGGCTTATCTCGGGGCCGCCGCCGTGCACGACGATGGGCAGCATCCCGGTCTTCTGGAGCACGACGACGTCCTGGGCGAAGTTCTCCTGGCCCTGCTCGGTGAGCATGGCGCTCCCGCCGAACTTGACGAGCACCTTCTTCCCGTGGAACCTGAGAATGTAGGGCAGCGCTTCCACGAGGGCCTGTACCTTTTCGGGGTTCATGGGCATTCCTCAGGTGGTGTACTCGGCGTTTATCTTCACGTAGTCGTAGGTGAGGTCGCAGCCCCAGGCGCGGGCCGAGTGGCTGCCCATACCCAGGTCTATGGTGATGTTTAGCTCGTGGGCGTGCAGTATCATGCGCGCCCTCTGCAGGCTCTCCGGGTCGGACATCCCGGCGGGAAGCCCGTTCTCGATTATCTTGGCGGAGCCCCGGTCCGACCGCAGCCCCACGTCCAGCCGCCCGGGCTCGAGGGCGCACCCGGCCCGCCCCAGCGCCGCCGCTATGCGGCCGAAATTGGGGTCGCATCCGAAGAGGGCCGCCTTGACCAGGTTGGAGCGCACCACGGAGATGGCGGCGTTGCGGCCGTCCGACTCGGAAGCGGCGCCGGTGACGACGACCTCGACGAGCTTCGTGGCTCCCTCGCCGTCGCGGGCTATCATCTTGGCAAGCGCGGTGCAGACGTGCTCCAGCGCCTCTTCGAAGGCCGGGTCCCGCTCGAACGGGGCGTTCCCGGCGGCGCCGTTGGCCAGGACGAGCGCCGTGTCGTTGGTGCTCTGGTCCCCGTCGACGTTCACCATGTTGAAGCTCTTGTCTATGGCCGAGCCGAAGGCGCGCGAGAGCGCCCCCGGCGATACCGCGGCGTCGGTCGTGACGAAGCAGAGCATCGTGGCGTGGTTGACCCTCATCTGGGGGGCTATCATCCCTGACCCCTTGGCCATCCCGCCGACCGTGACCTCGGTGCCGTCCGACAGGACGGCCGTCACGGCGACCTCCTTGCGGAAGGTGTCCGTGGTCATGATGGCCTCGGCGGCGCCTATCGCCGCCTTCCGGCCGGCCGAGAGCGCCCGGACCGCCTTCCGTATGCCGCGCAGCACGCGGTCCATGGGCAGGAACCGCCCGATGACGCCGGTCGAGGCCACCGCGACCGAGCTTTTCGGTATCCGCATCGCCACGGCGGCCGAATGGGCCATTATCCGGGCGTCGGCCATGCCCCGCTCCCCGGTCATGGCGTTGGCGTTGCCGCTGTTCACGACCACCGCCCGGAGCCGTTTCCCGGCGTCCACCAGCCCCTCCGTGAGCACCACCGGCGCCGCCTTCACGAGGTTGGTCGTGAACGCGCCGGCGGCCGCGGCCGGCCTCGACGAGACTATCATCGTGAGGTCCTTGCGCCCGCTCTTCTTTATCCCGCACCGCACCCCCGCCGCCCGGAACCCCCGGGGGGAGGTGATGCCGCCGTCCAAAAGAATCCGCATCATGTCCTTTTCACCTGCATGAATCTTCAGCTTCGCCCCTCAGACGCCCATTCCGGGGAACCACAGCCCCGCCGCCTCGTCCAAGCCGAACATGAGATTGGCGTTCTGGACCGCCTGGCCGGCGCCGCCCTTCACGAGGTTGTCGATGGCGGCGACAACGACCAGCCTGTCTTTGCCTGAGAAAGCGAAGCCTATGTCGCAGAAGTTCGACCCGGCCACGGCCGGCACCGTCGGTATCGACTGGACCAGCCGGACGAACCGGCTCCCGGCGTAGCATTGGCTGTACGCGTCGACGATTTCCCGGGGCTCGGCCGGCCGGGCGAGCCTGGTGTATATCGTGAGCTCGATGCCCCGGACCATCGGCGTGAGGTGGGGCACGAACGTGACGTCGACCTCCCTGCCGGAGGCTTCGCCCAGCACCGAGGCTATCTCGGGCATGTGGCGGTGCGTGCCTATCTTGTACGGCTCGATGTTCTGGGCGCACCGGGCGTGGTGCGTGAAGGCGGACGGCTGGATGCCGGCGCCCGACGTCCCGCTCTTCGCGTCTATTATGATATCGGAAGGGTCGATGAGCCCCGCCCTGAGGAGGGGCGCCAGCGCCAGTATGGAGCCCGTCGGGTAGCACCCGGGGTTCGCCACCAGGCGGGCGCCGGGAATCCGGGCGCGGAACAGTTCAGGAATTCCATACACCCTTGATTTCAGGTTGTCCGGGTCCTTGTGCTGGATGCCGTACCATTTCTGGTACAGTTCCGCGTCCGTGAAGCGGTAGTCCCCGCTCATGTCTATGACCTTCATGCCCCGGGCCAAAAACCCGGGGACCTGCTCCATCGAGGAGCCGTACTCCGTGGCCACGAAGACGAGCTCGGCCTCCGAGTTCTCGGGAATGGACTTGCAGTACCGCAGGTCCGTGAACGCGCTCAGCGCAGGGTGGATGTCCGCCACCATGCTGCCGGCGTGCGTGTGCGACGCTATGTCCGCTATCGCTATTCCGGGGTGATTTACGAGCAGCCCCGCCAGCTCGGCCCCGATGTACCCGGAGCCTCCGACTATCGCGACCTTTCGCATGAAACGGTTTCACGCACGATTTCGCTTATGAACGTTTTCGCGCAAACGCGACAAAATGATTCCGTTGTGTTGATTTTGGGACATCACAATCAAATACCGAAATATTTTTTTTGGACCGGATAACATGAACCAGAAGGTTGTGCTCGCCTACAGCGGCGGGCTGGACACGTCGGTGATACTGAAGTGGCTGCGGAACCTGGGGTACGAGGTCGTCTGCTTCGTGGGCGACGTCGGCCAGAAGGATGATTTTTCGGCGGTCGAGCGCAAGGCGCTCGCCACCGGCGCCTCGAAGGTGTACGTCGAGGACCTCCGGGAGGAGTTCGTCCAAGACTACATATTCCCGGCGATGCGCGCCAACGCGATCTACGAGGGGCGGTACCTTCTTGGGACGTCGCTCGCGCGGCCTCTTCTGGCCAAGCGCCAGATAGAGATAGCGCACGCCGAGGGCGCGCGCTTCGTCGCCCACGGCGCCACCGCCAAGGGCAACGACCAGGTGCGCTTCGAGCTCGGGTACTACGCGCTCGACCCCTCGATAAAGGTCATATCGCCCTGGAAGGACCCGGAGTTCCTCTCGGAGTTCAAGGGGCGCTCCGACCTCATAGACTACGCGACCAGGCACGGCATACCTGTCCCGGTCACGAAGAAGAAGCTCTACAGCGAGGACGAGAACCTCATGCACATCAGCCACGAGGCCGGAATCCTCGAGGACCCGGCCGAGCGGGCCCCCGAGCACGTCTACAACCGCACGGTCTCGCCCCGCGAGGCGCCCGACGAGGAGACCCTTGTGGAAATAGAGTTCAAGGACGGGAACCCCGTGTCGGTGCGCAACCTTTCCGACGGGACGGTGAGGACGGGGGCGCTGGAGCTCTTCTCGTACCTCAACGAGCTGGGGCGCCGAAACGGCATAGGGCGCATAGACATCGTCGAGAACCGGTTCATCGGGCTTAAGTCCCGGGGCGTGTACGAGACGCCGGGCGCCACGATACTCTGGGCGGCGCACCGCGACCTCGAGGGGCTCTCGATGGACAAGGAGGTCATGCACCTTCGGGACACGCTCGTGCCCCGGTTCTCCGAGCTCATCTACAACGGCCTCTGGTTCGCCCCCGAGATGTGCTTTCTCCGTGCGGCGTTCGACCGCTCGCAGGAGGGGCTGGACGGGGCCGTCACGCTCGTCCTGTACAAGGGCAGCGTGTCGGCCGCGGCCCGGAGCTCGCCGGCCTCGCTCTACGACCAGGACCTGGCGAGCATGGAGGTCGAGGGCGGTTTCAACGCCCTCGACTCGAAGGGCTTCATCAACATCAACGCCATCCGTCTGAGGGCGCGCCGGAGGGCAGCGGCGCCGGCGGCCGCCGCCGGAACGGCCGGCAGGGCCGGCCAGGGCGCAACGGCCGAAGGGCCCCCGGCGCCCGAAAGCAACGAGAACGGGAACGGCGAGGAGCACGCGCCGCATGCCGCGGCATCCGCCGCTATCGGACACGGTGGGCGTGACCACAAATGAAATTGTGGGAAAAGGGCGGCCGCAATGGCGGCCGCCCGCAATCCGTCTGCGCGTTCACCGCGGGCGAGGACCACGTCCTCGACCGGCGGCTCGTCAAGTACGATTGCCTCGCCTCGATGGCGCACGCACGTGCGTTGAGGAAGTCCGGCCTCCTTTCCGGCCGGGATCTGAACAGGCTCGTCACCGAACTCCGCCATATCATCGCCCTCGACGCGGCCGGCAAATTCAGGATCAAGCCGGACGAGGAGGACTGCCACACCGCCATCGAAAACTTCCTGGAGAGGCGCCTGGGGGACGCCGGAAAGCGCATCCACGCCGGAAGGTCGCGCAACGACCAGGTGGCGGCGGCGCTGAGGCTGTATTACCGTGATGAGCTAGCGTCGGTCATCCGCCTGGCCTCCTCACTCCGCTCGGACATCGGGGGCTTCTCCCGCCGGCACGGGCGCGTCCCGATGCCGGGTTACACGCACACGCGCAAGGCGATGCCGTCCTCCGTCGGTGTCTGGGCCGGAAGCTCCCTCGATTCGCTGTGCGACAGCCTGCGGATGCTCGCCCTGGCGGCCGAATTGTTCGACCAAAACCCCCTGGGCTCGGCGGCCGGCTACGGCTCGCCCCTCAGGCTCGACCAAAAGCGCGTCGCCCGGGAGCTCGGGTTCGCCTCGGCGCAGGAGAACCCGCTCTATGTCCAGAACGGCCGGGGCAAGCTCGAGGGCTTCATGCTCCACGCCCTGTCGCAGGTCATGCTGGACCTCAACAAGATGGCCACGGACATCATCCTGTTCACGACCGCGGAGTTCGGCTACTTCACGCTGCCCGACGAGCTCTGCACCGGGAGCTCCATCATGCCCCAGAAGAAGAACCCGGACGTTCTGGAGCTCGTTCGTGCAAAGTACCATGTCGTCTCGTCGCTGGAATGCCGAGTGATGGGCATCAGCGGGAACCTGATTTCGGGCTACAACCGGGACCTCCAGCTGACCAAGGGGGCGGTGATGGAGGCGTTCGACACGGTCAAGGCCTGCCTCTCGATGATGTCACAGGTCGTCAAGGGGCTCGGCGTCGACGGGGCGCGCTGCCGCTCGGCGATGACGGAGGAGCTCTTCGCCGCCGGAAAGGCCATAGAGCTCGCGCGCAAGGGCGTGCCGTTCCGGGACGCCTACCGGGAACTGGGGCGCAAGTATGCCTAGGCCACCCGGGCTCAGTCCCACACGAGCGCCCGTGCCTCGCGCCGCCCTCTCCGGCGCATCATCCAGGCCACCGCCGCCGCGGCCACGATCGCAAGCACAAGTACGGCCGCCAGCGCCGGCGCGGGCTGGCTGTCCCTCCCGGCCGGGTTCTGCACGGCCACGGAAAGGCGCACGGGCTCCGACCAGCCGTACCCGTCGGAGGCCCGCGCCTCCAGGGTGTGGTTGCCGTTCTTGAGCCCGGCCGTGTTCAGCAGGAATTGCCAGCCCTCGAGCCCCTGCGCCTCCTTCCACGGGCCGTTGTCCACGCGGAGCTGGACCGCGGTGATGTTCAGAGAGCCGCGTGCGCACCGGCCCGTCACCGCGACCTTTCCGGAGAGCTTCCCTCCCGCGGCCGGGGACAGGAACTCGACGGAGGGCATCCGGCGCTCCGTAACGCTGATGTTGAACACGAGCGTCGCCGAGGCGCCACGGGCGTCCGTGGCCCGGAGCCTGACCGGGTAGACCCCAGGCCGGGCCGGCGTCCAGGCCAGCGCGCCGGTGGAAGCGTTGAACGCCATGCCGGGGGGCATCTCCACCGGCGTTATCGTGACGTTGTCCCCGTCGGGGTCGGCCGCCTGCGGCCGGCAGGTGTAGGGCACGGCCGCGAAAGCCGCCGTCACCGGCTCCGTGATGAACGCGGGCGCCCGGTTGCCCTGCAGGACCTGTATTGTGAGGTTGAACACGACGGCCGCGATGCCGTCCGAGACCGAGAACGAGACGGGGAACTGCCCGGCCTGCAGGGGAACCCAGTCGATCCTGCCCGACGATTCGCCCAGCGCGAGCCCCTCCGGGCCTGCCAGCAGCGAGAACCGGAGCGCGTCGCCGTTGTCGTCCACGAAATCCAGGACGAGCGAATAGGGGGAATCCGTGTAGGCCGCCGGGACGCTGGAATTGCCCATCCGGGGCGGGCTGTTGGGAACATCGACGAAAAAGTCCTGGCGCACCGAGGATGTGCCGTCCGTGACGGAGAGCGAGACGTTGTGGCGCCCCGCCTTCGATGGCGTCCAGCGGACCGCCCCGGTGGCGTCCACGGTCATCCCGGCTGGCCCGCCTAGAAGCTCGAACGCCAGAACGTCGCCGTCGCCGTCTTCAGCGGTCAGGTCGTAGCAGTAGGGCCTCCCGGCCGTGCCCGCCCCCGGAGGGACGCTGGTTATGACAGGCGCATCGGGGACATTCTGCACGATGAGCCGGAACCGGTTGGAGGACGCCACCGAGCCACGGGCGTCCTGGGCCGTGGCGACAAGGTCGACCTCTCCGGTCCAGTTGTCGTTGGCGTCGCCCGTCAGGGCGTCGGCGGATATGTTCGTCCATTCGTCGATGGCCACCCGGACGAAGCTCTGGTTGGTGAGGACGGAAAGGCCGATTTTCAGCTCCCGGGCCGGGCTGAAGTCGTCCTGGAAGAAGGGCCGGAGGCAAAGGAGGTTCGAGCAGGCCGAATCCTCGTCCATCAGGATGTCCGGGACCGTTTCGACGAGCGAGGGGGCCGCGTCGAAGGTTATCCTGAGGTCGTGGAGCCGCACCCTTCCCGGTGAAACCGACCGGACGACCACCGGCACGGTCAGGTTCCCGTCAATGCCGCGTTCGGCCCGGTGGGCCGAGAGATAATCGTTGAGCTCGACGGAGAAGTCGGTTATGTCCGCGGTGTAATCGTAGATTATGCTGAGGTTCTGCACCGTCAGGGCGCCCTCGCCGCAGGCGAGCGCGGCCACCGGGACGTCCGTGTAGGAATTGCCCCACTCGTCGTTGCCGGAGATCGGGCTGGACCGCAGGAATGCGTTCAGCGCGCCCGGGAAATCGCCCGAGGAAGCGGTGCCGTTGAAGAAATCGCCCCCGGCCCAGACCGCCTGCGACCCGACCCGCACCGACGGACCGGGCAGCCCCGTCCGCCAGCCGAAGACGGCCGCGGCGCCCATGGTCTGCGCAATCGTGCTGTTGCGGGGCATCCCGATGAATGTCTCGTTCCAGCCGTCGCCGTCGACATCGCCCGCGCCGGCGACGGAGGCACCGAACGCCTCGTCCCTTTTGCAGCCGGGATAGACCGCGTCCGGGCGTCCGTCCATCTGCGCCCCGCCGAAGAAGGCATAGGAGCTGCCCGTGGCGGAGCCCTGGGACTGGTTCTCGGGGGCTCCGACCAGGATGTCATCGTACCCGTCGTTGTCCAGGTCCCCGGCGTCGGAAAGCGACCTGCCGAACTTGTCGTAGGCGCGGTTGAGCTTCAGGACCAGATCGCAGGTATCGTCCAGCGTCTTCCCGCCGTAGTAGATGTACACGGCGCCGGAGTCCTCCCCGCCGGCGTCGTTCTGGGGCGCGCCGACCATGAAATCGTCGTAGCCGTCGCCGTTGAGGTCGCCGGCGCCCGACACCGCCACGCCGAAGGCGTCCCCGGGCCCCTTGCCCTTCAGCGTCAGGTCCGGCACGCTGTCCATGTTCTTGCCGCCCAGGAAGACCTTGGCGTAGCCGGCCTCGTTGGGCACGCCCATGGCCCCGCAGGCGCCCACCACGACATCGTCGTAGCCGTCGCCGTTGAGGTCTCCGGCGCCCGAGACGGAGATGCCGAAGTAGTCGCTGGTGTTGCACCCGTCCAGGACCACGTCCGTCAGATTGTCCATTTGCGGGCCGCCGAACAGGATGTGCGCCCGGCCGGCGTAATATCCGAAGGGGGATGTGTGCAGCTTGGCCCCGATTATCACGTCGTCGTAGCCGTCGCCGTTCACGTCGCCCGCGCCCGAGACCGACCATCCGAACTGGTCGAACTTCGCCTCGCCCCCCGCGGTCACGTCGGCGATAATGTCCATTTCCGTCCCGCCGTAGAAGATGTAGGCGTGGCCTATGTCGTTCGTGACGTACTCGTCGGCCCCGACGATGATATCGTCGAAGCCGTCGCCGTTGACGTCGCCCGCGCCGGACACGGAGGCGCCCATGTGGCCCCATTCCACCGGGCCGTGGAAGTACCTGTCCATGCTGGCGCCCATGTCCGGCCCGCCGAAGTAAAGGGCCGCGTACCCCGTTTCCATGTTGCCGTTGCCCATTCCGGCGTTGGGCGCCCCGGCTATCACGTCGCCGAGGCCGTCGCCGTTGACGTCTCCGGCGGCCGAAACGGAGCTTCCGAAGAAGCCGTACATGATGTTCCCGCTCATCGAGAACCGCTGGGCGGGCACCCGCGGGCCCGTGCCGGACGCCTCGAACGCGGCTGAGCGCACCTCGGCGCCCGACGGGAGCCGAAGGGAGGTGGCGTTGGCGCCGCCATCCGGGCCAAAGGTGTTGCTCCAGGTCCTTTCCCCGCCGGGAAAGGAATCCTGGCGGCCCAGCGGGCCGTAGCCGGCGGCGTCGAACTGCCACACCGTCGAGCCGCCGACGAGGACGCTGACGTTCGCCGGCCACTCCCGCTTCCCGGAGGAGGACACGGCGGAGGAGACCTTCATCGCGGCGCCGAGGACGAGGCAGTCGGCCGGCAACGTGATGTTGAGCACGGTCTCGCCGCCGGCGCCCGCAAGCCCGACGAACGCCGAGGAGCTCCCGTCCCCGAACCTTTCGATCGTGGCGCCTGCAGCCAGCGCCTGGAAAAGAAGGATGCAAATCGCCAGCACCGGAGAAGCCCGAACCGCTCCCACACCCCCGATTTGTTCAAGGCTGGGTCATTGGCTTAAAACTATGCCCGGATTCGATAAATTTATATCCCGCCCCGCGGGGCATTCCACTATCGGTGGAAAGGGCCTGAGGATACAATTATTAAATGATATATTGCTAGTATATGAATTCGTGGCGGATGCGCCACAACATTTGATATTAAAAGTGAACGCTGGACCGGTAAAATGTAAATATCACTAGCCGGCAATCCGTTTCGGGGTGTCCATGGGGGTTCTTCGGATGCGGGGCTCCGCCACTCGGAGGTCCATCCTTCTCGCGGCATTGCTCCTGGCCGGGGGCGCAATGCTCCCGCCCTCTGCCGGGGCGCTGGATTCGTGGGTCAAGGTGGACATGGGAAAGGGCTACGACGCCACCGCCCAGGGCGGGCTCTACGGCGTGGCCATCGGGGACGGCGACCGGGACGGCGAAATCGAGGTCTATGCGAGCTGCTACGACAACGGCCACATCTACGAGTACCGGCGCAACGGCCAGGCCTGGTCGGTCAAGGACCTCGGGGTGCTCTGGCCCGGCCGGAACCCGCGCGCCGACGGCGTCCTCGTCGGGGACGGAGACGACGACGGCCTGACCGAGGTGTACGCCACCGGATACCTCTACACGACATCGACGTATGTCAACAGCGTGTACCAGCTCGTGAACGGCACGGGCGGGTGGACGAAGACGGACCTCGGCTCGTCCGGCGGGTGGGGCATGGACCTCGCCATGGGCGACGGGAACCGGGACGGCCGGACGGAGCTCTACAGCGGGGACTCCGACGGCCACATCTACCAGTACTCGAAGATAAACGCCTGGAACGTCCAAGACATCGGGAGCAGCCCGCCCTTCTACTACAACAACAACTACTTCAATCCCTACATGAGGGGCGTCGAGGTCGGGGACGCCGACAACGACGGCCGAAACGAGCTGTACGGCGCCAGCTCCGACGGCCATGTCTACCGCTACAACTTCACCGGCGCGGAATGGGAGCGGTCGGACCTGGGCTGGACCGAGAACGGCAGCTTCCCGCTCTACGGGCTCCTGGGCCTCGCCATCGGCGACGGCGACAACGACGGGCAAAACGAGATCTACGCGCCCTCGTACTTCAACGCCACCCTCTGGCGGTTCAAGCGCGACGCCAAGTCGGGGCTCTGGAACGTCTCCCGGCTGATGTCGCTCGTGTCGGGCGGGACCGCAAACGACATCTGCATCGGCGACGGCAACTCGGACGGAAGAAACGAGCTTTACGTCGGGACCTCCAACAAGCAGCTGTACCAGGTCTGGCGTGAAGGCGGCGCCTGGAAATCCTCCTCGGTCGGCTCCGGCGGGGGGGCCATCAACGGCGTCGCCGTGGGGTCCACCACCAAGGACACGGCCGTGCGCCAGCTCTTCGCGACATCGGGCGACGGCCGGTGCTACGAGTACCTGCAAGACCGCGTCGCGCCCTCAAACCCCGCATTGTGGAGCGACAGCCATCCCGAGACGGGGAAATGGTACAACGACCGCCGGGTGCACATGCTCTGGGGGGACCCCGGCTGCGACATAAGCGGGATAGACGGCTACGCCACGGCCTGGGACGGCCTTGCCGACACCGTGCCGTACTCCATCGTGACGTACGAGGAGTCGACCCATGACATCTACACGACCCTGGAGGACGGGCGCTGGTACTTCCACCTCCGCACCGGAGACAACCTCCAGAACTGGAACCCGGGCGCCTCGCACTACGGGCCCGTGATGATAGATACCACCTCGCCCGATTCAGCGCGTCTTGCCATCGACGGGGGGGCGGACCTCACGAACAGCCGGTTCGTCACGCTCTCGGTCAACGCCTCGGACCCGCAGCCGGGCTCGGGCATCGCCCTGATGGCCTTCAGCAACGACGGCGGGAACTGGTCGGAGTGGGAGCCATTCTGCTCCACGAGGGCCGGCTGGGACCTCGCCGAACCGCTCTTCGGCGGCAACGGGGCCGACGGGATGAAGACCGTCTTCGCCCGCGTGCGCGACGGCGTCGGCCGGGAGCTGCCAGCCGACCGGCGCCCCCGCGCAGAGATATTCCTGGACCGGACGGCGCCCGGCAACCTCTCGCTGACCATCAACGGCGGTGCCGCCTCGACCAACTCGACCGGCGTGGTGCTCGCCGTGGACGCCCGCGATCCGGAGCCCGGCTCGGGGCTCTCTCGGATGGCCTTCAGCAACGACGGGACATCGTGGAGCGAATGGCGGGACTGGCAGAACCTCACCGACTGGTCCCTGGCGGGGGGCGCCTCCTGCGGGGACGGCCAGAAGACCGTGCTTTTCAGGGCGCAGGACCGGGCCGGCAACATCGGCGGGCCGGTCGAAGCCTCCATCCTGCTCGACACCGGGCGTCCATGCGGCCTCCGGCTGGAGATCAACGGCGGGGCCCGGTACACGAACGATTCCTGGGTCTCTTTGGACATCGCGGCCTCGGACCCGGAGCCCGGCTCGCCTCCGCTGGAGATGGCCCTTTCCAACTCCGCCAACGGCACGGGCCAGTGGGAGCCTTTCGCCCCGGGCAAGGCCCGTTGGAGCCTGGGCTCCGGCGCCGCCGACGCCGACGGCGAGAGGTCCGTCTGGCTCCGGGTGCGGGATGCCGCGCTCAACGAGGGCGGGCCGGTCTGCGGCACGATATTTCTGGACCGGCTGGCCCCGGGGGCGCCCAACGTCTCCATCAACGGGGGCGCCGGCCAGACCGGCTCCCGCGCCGTCGAGATCTCGCTGGAGGCCCGGGACACGGCGCCCTCCTCGGGCCTGGAGCTCGTGCAGTTCTCCGAGGACGGGCGATCCTGGGGCGACTGGAAGCCCTTCTCATCGGTCATGAAACTCACGCTCTCCGGGCCGGACGGCCAGACGACCGTCTGGGCCCGCGTCCGGGACCGGGCGGGCAACGTCGGCGACGCGGCGTCCGCCTCCATCCTGCTGGACACCTCGCCTCCGGTCGCCTCCAACATCACGGTGACGGCGGTGACGAACGACTCGGCCACCGTTAGCTGGACCACGGACGAGCCGTCGGCGGGCCGGCTCGACTTCGGGTCGGCCCCGGGCCAGGACCGGACAGCGCACTCGGCCGGCTTGGCCAGGAACCACAGCGTCCGGCTCACCGGGCTCTCCAACGCCACCACATACCGGTTCCGGATCTGGTCGTCCGACGGGCTCTCCAACAACGCCTCGTCGGAGACAAGGAATTTCACGACGCTCGAGAACTATGTTCCGCCGGGACCCGGCCCGAAGCCGGCCCGGCCTCCAAAGGAGGATTTCGCCTGGGCCTGGCTGGCCGTCCCGATGGCGGCCGCCGCCTGCGCCGCGGCGGGCCTTTTCGCGGTCGTCCGCTCGAGGCGCCGGAGGGCGGGGGAACCGGAAACCGGGAAAGGGCCGGAGGAACCGGCCGTCGGCCCGCCGGTGGCGGCCGCGCCCGCGCCGCCCGTTCCGGCCGGCTCCGGAATTGCCCCGGCCGTTGCAGTGGACCGGGGCCGGCCCGGGCCGGCCGGCGCGGCCGGCCTCGGCTGGGACGAGGACATCGAGACGCTCCCCATGGAAGACGGCATTCCCGTGGCGGCGGCGACGGCCATCGCCCCTCCCGCGCCGGCCCCCCGGGCCCCTCCTGCCCCGCCGGCCCGCACGCCCCCGACCGCCGCGGAAAGCCCGCCCCCGCGGACCGTCCGCTGCACCGGGTGCGGCTCCTCGGTGCCCCTGTACACCGACATCTTTCCGACGAGGATAAGTTGCCCCGGCTGCGGAAGGAGTGGCATCTACCGGGGGCCCCGGCCCGGCTGACGGGACCTCCGGAACCGTTCCTCGATCCCGGCGACATACTTTTGGTTTATCTCTATCATCACGAAGTGCCGCCGCAGCCGGCTCGCCACGTAGCCCGTCGTCCCCGTCCCGGCCACCGGGTCCAGGACGAGGTCGCCCTCCTTCGTGGTCGTAAGAATAACGCGCCGCAAAAGCTCCTCGGGCTTCTGCGTCGAGTGGAGCTTCCCGCCGCCGGCGCGCTTGAGCCTCTCGGAGCCGGTGCATATCGGTATGTTCCACACGTTCGCCCCGACCTTCCCGACGCCGAACTGCTTTGCGAGCTTCTTGTCGAAGGTGTGCTTCTTCGCCTTGCGGTCGCGGGCGGCCCATATCAGCGTCTCCGTGGCGTTCGTGAATCTCACGCCGAGCCAGTTGGGCATCGGGTTGTTCTTAACCCAGATGACGTCGTTGAGTATCCAAAAGCCCAGATCCTGCATTATCCGGCCCAGCCGGAAGATGCTGTGGTACGTGGCGATGACCCAGATGGTCGCCGCGGGTTTCATCACCCGCCTGACCTCCGTGAGAAGGCGCGTGCAGAAGGCGTCGTACTCCTCGAAGGAGGAGAACTTGTCCCACTCGTCCGACACGGCGTCCACGACCGTTTTCACGTTCCAGCGCCGGAGCTTCCTCTTCGGGAGCTGCAAAAAGTAGGGCGGGTCCATGAAGACCAAATCGACAGATTCGGCGGGAAGCTTCGCCAAAACCGCGAACGTGTCGCCGACCACGACCCTGTCCCGGACCTCTTCGACGGAAAAGGCCTGCCGGCCCGGCTCGTCCCTAAGGACCGGGCCGGGGGAATCCTCGTAGAGGAGGCTCTGCTTTCCCCCCTTCTTCAAGAAAGATCACTTCGCCTTGAGGACGTAGACGCACTCCGGGTCGCCCTTGGAGATGCAGGCGGTCTCGGCGCAGCTCCACTCGTAGCCTGTGAGCGTGGAGGCTATGCCGACGAGGTAGCCGCGCGTGAGGTCGCAGACCATCTTCCCGGCGTCCCCGTTGGCGACGGCCTCCGTGGAGTCGTCGCACACCACCACGAGCTCGCCCTCCTCGGAGGATCTTATCGAGAGCCTGCCGAGGCCTATCTCTATCCAGAGGGCCGTGATGGTGTCGCCGATGTCCACCTGGTCGTCGGCGGAGATCTCCATCTTCCTGACCATCACCCTGCCGCAGTCCACGCCGCAGTCGAAAAGGAGCTCCCGCACGGAGTTTTCGGACTTGAGGTGCTTTTCGGCGTTCACCCGGAGGCTCCGCAGGAGCGTCGTCGGCATTATGAAGAACGCCATGCGGGAATCCCTTTGGGGCTTCTCGGTCGCTCGCTTGCCCTTGTCGTCCATGTCAGTTCACCTGGCTCCCGGGCCGGCCCCGGGATTCCACGATGTCTCGCACGAGGTACTCGCCGAGCACCGTGAATGCGCGCTCGACGTTCTCCCCGGTCTTGGCGCTCGTCAGCCGGTATATCGAGCCGAAGTCGCGGGCTATCGCCTCGACCGTCTTCTGGTCGAAGGCCCCGCCGGCCACAAGATCCGACTTGTTGACCAGAAAGACCATTGGGACCTTGCCCACGACGGGCTTGAAGCCCTCCACCCAGTTGCGCATGTTGCCCACCGTCTCCTGGCGGGTGGCGTCCCCCACGATGAAGGCGCCCTCCGCGCCCTCGTAGTAGGCCGGGTGGATGGACATGTGGCGCTTGTGGCCGGTGATGTCCCAAATCAGCATCGTCAGGCGGACCTCGAGGGCGTTCTCGGGGTACTGGAGGACCATGGTCTTTTTCATTATCTTGGTGCCGATGGTGGCGAGGTACTTGTCGTCGAAGAGGTCGAAGACGTACCGGTGCACGAGCGAGGTCTTGCCCACCGCCGGGTCGCCCAGCATGCAGACCTTCTTGATGACTTCGGTAACCTTGACGGCCATCTCGCATCACTTGGTGATATTGAGGACCTTCATCTCGCGCTCTATCATCTTGAGGTCGCGCTCGTTGAGCGTGGAGGGGCTTATGGGCGAGATGAGAAGCGAATCGTAAATCGATATCTGGTCGCGAACGAGCTGGAGGAACTTGAGCGCCGAGGTGTAGTTGTTCTGGGTGATGATGTACTCGATGCCGCAGAGCAGCACCGCGCTGTCCTTGCTCTTTTTGAGGAAGTCCTCTATCTGGTGGTAGAGCTTGCCGAGCTGGACGGGCTCTATCGCGAACTCGCTCTCGGCGTTGGAGAGCCAGAGGATGGGGGTCTTCTTCAGGTTGTACATCCGCCGTATCTTCTCCGGATAATCGCGTGTTATGCACAGGCCCTGCCCGCCGTGGGTGACGATGTCCACGAAGATGTCGTAGCTCTTGTCGGGGGAGTCCTCCTCCACGAGGTAGCTCGTGCCCCGCTCGAGCTTGTACTTGAGCTCGGTCTTGACCTCGGCCTCCTGCCCCGGAATGACCTCGCCCCTTGCGATGGTGAGCTTGTGGGAGCACACGGGGTCGCCCTTGGCCATGCACTCCGTCTCGATGGCCGAGAACGCCTTCGTCGAGAGCGCCGAGGCCATGCCCGCCAGGTAGCCCCGCGTGAAGTCGCAGGAGGGCTTCTGGTTCTGGCCGACGGTCATCGCCTCTATCGATTCCTTGAAAATGACCGTCATTCCCGAATCGCTGATGTCCTTGAGCTGTATCCGCCCGAGCCCCACCGAGCCCCAAAGTCCCGGCAGCACCTCGGAGATGCTTATCATGTCCTCGCAGACGATGTCCATGTTCTGTATCTGGCCCTCCCCGCACCGGAAGCCGTAGCGGTAGAGTATGCCCTCGGACATCTTCTCGCCGGTGGATATCTGCAGCTCGTCGCGCAGGCTCCGCAGGGCGTTCCCGGGCATGATGAAGAACGCCGTCTGCAAAACGGGCTTTGCCTTTTCTTCGGGTTTGAGGTCGGCCATGTCTTTCACCTCAGGAACCTGCAAGCGCCCGGGCCAGCGCCTCGCTGATGGTCAGGAACGCCTTTTCGACATTGAGCCCCGTCTTGGCCGAGGTGGGCAGGTAGCTCGCGCCCTGCTGCTTGCTGAGCGCGTCTATCTCCGTGTGGTCGAACTTCGCCGGGTCCACCAGGTCGGACTTGTTCATGAGGAAGACCACGGGCACCGGCCCCACCACGTTCTTGAACGAGGTGACCCAGGTGTTCAGGCTTCCGATGGTCTCCTTCCGGGTCGAATCGCACACTATGAGGGCGCCCTCGGCGCCCTGGTAGTAGACCGGGTGAAGCCGTTGGTATTCACGCTGGCCCAGAATGTCCCATATGAGCAGCGTTATCTTGACGCCGCCGGCCATCCCGGTCGGGGCCACCATGACCGTCTTCTTCGTGACCTTGGTGCCTATGGTGGTAATGTACTTGTCGTCGAACATGTCGAAGACGTACCTGCGGATGAGCGAGGTCTTGCCTACGGCAGGGTCCCCCAGCAGGCAGATCTTCTTGATGACTTCCCGGACTTCCGCCATTCCATTCCCCCGGTGCCTCTTCTTTACAGGGCCTCCTAGCCAATACTACTAGGGGTCAGACATATAGTTTTCTCATACTTAATGATTTTGAACTGCAAACTGATGCAATCGACGAATGGGATGTAAGGGACGTAAGGGACGTAAGGGTCTGCGCAATTGGTGAAACGACGGGGAAGCACAATCCCCATCGTCCGTCTGCAACGATTGGACAGACCCTTACGTCCCTTTGACAAAACGCAACAAACGTCCCTCACGTCCCTTGGTTTTCACAGCCCCAGCTTCCTCTTCGCCTCGGCCGTGTTCTTCTCCACCTGCTTCGCCACTTCCTCGAACAGGCTACCGCCGGAGGCGTCCATGCCCACGGTCAGCGGTCCGAACTCCACCGCGTCCAGCACCCACACGGCCTCGGGCATCCCGAGGTCCAGCCAGTGGACGCCCCGGACCTCCCGGACCCTCTGGGCGGCCAGCACCGCCGCCCCGCCCGTGAACGCCAGGTAGGCGGCGCCGAACTTCTTCATCGCCTCGCCCACGCCCTTGTTCATCCCGCCCTTGCCGATTATGAGCCGGGCCCCCACCTTTTCCAAAAACTGCGGCTCCAGCGTGTTCATCCGGCTGCTCGTGGTGGGCCCGGCCGCGACTATCTTCCAGCCCTCGCCCGCCTTCTTCATTATCGGGCCGCAATGGTAGAGCGCGCCGTCCGTGAATTTCACGGGCATCTCCTTGCCCTCGTGCCGGAACTCGAGCGCCCGCAGGTGCGCCTCGTCGCGCGCCGTGAAGAGCAGTCCGGTAAGATAGACGATATCGCCGGCCTTGAGCTTGCGCACGTCCTCCTCGGACGCCGGCAGCTTCAGGTGGACCTCGGCCATTAGACCCCTCCTTTCTTCCCTGCTGCCTTCTGCCCGCTGCCCGTTCCCTCCCCTGCTGCATTGCTCCCGTGCTCCCTTGCTGCCATCACAGCGTGCGTCAGAAATTCCACCTTCCCGTCCGGGTGGATGCGCGCCGAGGCCTTGCGGGCCGCCCAGCACTGGATGTTGATGGCCACCGGGTGCGAGGCGGTGTGGCAGAAGGCGTGCTCTATGTGGAACCCGAGGAGCGTGTTCTTCCCGCCCAATCCCATCGGGCCGATGCCTATCCCGTTGAGCGCGCCGAAGAGCTCCTTTTCGAGGCGGGCGAGGTCCGGGTCCGGGTTCGAGGAGCCGAGAGGCCGCAGAAGCGCCTTCTTGGCCAGGCCCATGCAGATGTCGGCCGAGCCCCCGATGCCCATGCCTATCAGGATGGGCGGGCAGGGGTTGCTCCCGGCGCGCAATATCGTGTCCAGGGCGAACTGCTTGATGCCCTTTTCGCCGGCGCTCGGGTTCAGCATCGCAAGCTGGCTCATGTTCTCCGAGCCGGCGCCCTTGGGCATGACCGTTATCTCGAGGCACCCGTCCGTTCCCGGTTCATAGTAGATATAGGGCATGTGGACGCCGAGGTTGGTGCCGGGGTTTTTGCGATTGACCGGGTGGACGGCGTTGGGCCGGAGAGGCACCTCCTTCGTGGCGCGCTCCACGCCCCTGCGGATGAGCGCCTCGAGGTCCCCGCACTCCGCGCCCAGCTTCACGAAGAACACGTGTATCCCGGTGTCCTGGCAGAGGGGCGTGCCGGTGCCCTCGGCGAGCTTCAGGTTCTCCAAAATGGCCTGCATCTGCATCCGCGAGGCGGGCGCGTCCTCCTCGCCGAATATGCGGCCCAGCGCGGCCTCGACGTCGGCCGGCAGCTTGGTCACCGCAAGCCGGAGCAGTTCCACGACCGTGTCCTCGACAACCTTGTCCGGTATCCTGGCCATTATTGCCCCCCCGCCGGAAATCGGATTACCCGGTTTAATGGTTTTGCAGGTCTGTGTGGGGAAACGGACGGGTAAACCGGTAAACTGGTAAACCGGTAAACCGGTGGACGGGGACGCCGATGAGCCGGTGGACCCATGCAGAAGTCGTTGCCGGCATCCCGGCTTACCGGTTTACCGGTTTACCGGCTTACCGGTTTACCGCCTTACCGGTTCACCCGTCCATCTCACCCCGCCACCCGGCTGGCATAGAGGCGCAGCAGGTGGCCGAGGTACTGGCCCATTACGCGGCCGGAGAGCTTGCTCTTCCCGAACCGCCGGTCCCGGAACATGTAGGGCACCTCGACCGCGCGGACGATGTCGCAGCGGGCCAGTATCTCCAGAAGAATCTTGTAGCCCCCGGGCTCGAGCCGGGCGCCGGAGATGATCGTCCGGCGGAAGCAGAAGAAGCCCGACATCGGGTCGTGCACGGGCGTGAGCGGGCGCGCAAGCAGGGTCGCGCCCCTCGAGATGAGCCGGCGCCCCAGGGGCCAGTCCTCGACGCCGCCGCCCTCGACGAGCCGGCTGCCGACGGCGATGTCGGCCCCGGAGGCAACCTCGAAATAGAGCAGGGGCACCGCCTCCGGCGGATGGCTCAGGTCGGCGTCCATCACGCACACCACGGGGGCACTGGAAGCCGCGACGCCCTCGAGCACCGCCGAGGAGAGCCCGGAGCGGCCCTTCCGGACCAGGACCTTCACCGGGTGCCGGCCGGCAATGCCCAGGGCGGCCTCCGCCGTCCCGTCGGGCGAATCGTCGTCCACGACCACGAGCTCGCCCCGGATGCCGGCCCCGTCCAGCGCCCGGAAGAGCTCTTCGGCAAGCCGGGGCAGGCTCTCCCGCTCGTTGAAGGTCGGGACCACCACGGAGAGCTCCGGCGCCAAAGCCCGCCTGCCCGTTCCCTCCGATTTCCGTTCTTCCGCCATCAGCGATATCCTGCGCCCCGGGGGCTTGAATGGCTGCCGGAGAAATGTTGCATCATGGTTATATATCACCTACTGGCGGAGAACCGGATAATCGGCTGATCGGATAATCGGGGGGGAAGACGGGCAACCGGGCAATCGGGGATTGGGGACTCGCCAGCCGGTTCCCCGGTTTGCCGGTTCCCCGGCTCCCCCCCGGCTCCCCGGTTCCCCGGCTCCCTGCCAGGCTCCCTCCCAGGCTCCCTCCCAGGCTCCCCGGCTCCCCGTCGTCTTCACCCATGGAAAAGTTAAATAGGGTCTATCAATTATGGTGGCCCCGCAATGAGCGGATTCGTCCAGAGCCTCCGGAAGGTCCACCTGGCCAAGGCGTTCTACCTCACGCTGCTTGTCGCCGGCGTGTTGCTCTATCTTCTTTGGGCCATCTACTACAACGCCTGGCTCGACATCGGCCTGTACTCCATCGTCATCCTGCTCGTGGGCTTCGGGCTCTTCGGCTACCTGCTCTACCGCATCGCCCCGGACGGCGGGAAGAAGTAGGTTCATTTTCGGAAAGGCGCAGGGCGCAGGGCGCATGGCGCAAGGCTTGAGGCGCAGGGAACAAGGGGCAGGGCACAGGGGAAGACCGGCGTCTTCCTCCCTTGTTCCTTGCGCCTTGCCCCTTGCGCCTTTCCCTTTATTTCTTGATGGCCCCCGTTGCCCCGCAGGCCGAGCACTTTATCGGCAGCGGCCGAACGCCGGTGTCGATGACCTCGAATATCACCTGGCACCTGGGGCAGCGCATGAGCTTTTTCTTGACATGGGGCGCCGGAACCACTGGCGGGGTGACCGGTGCATAGGCCGGCCGGGGCGCGATGGCCGGCGCCGCGGGCGCGGGAGCGGCCGCAGTAACGTGGGCGGCCGGTGCCGGAGCGGCAGCCGCCAGGGGCGCGGCCGGGGCTGAGGCCACAGGCTGGGCCGCGGGCCGGGGCGCCGGCCGGGGCGCGGGCGCGGGCGGCGGCGGCGGGGTGCTCTCGAACTCCTCGCCTATCGACTGGAGCTTGGCGAAAATGTCCTCCATGCTAGGCTCGGCCTGGGCCGGGGCGTAGAGCGCCGGTGGTTCCGCCGCAGGCGGCTTGTAGGCCGGCGCCGCGGGAGGGCGCGGGGCGTAAGGCGCAGGAGCGGGCGCGCGCGCTGCCGGGGCCCTCGGCGGAGGCGCGAAGGCCGGCGCCCTGGCGGGCGGGGCCGGGGGCCGGGCGCGGGGCGCCGGCGCCCTGGCGGGCGCGGGAGCCGCCTGGCCCTCGAGCAGGGCCAGCATGCGCGCCATCTCGTCGGCCGCCCCGGGCGGCGGGGTGAGCGTGGTTTCGGCGGCCGCCGGCGCGGCATAGGCCGCCGCTTCCGCGTAGACCGGCTCCTCGTGGGCCGGTTCGGGGGCGCGCTTCACAGGCGTCGCCCAGGAGGGCCGCCCGGTTTCGGCGGGCGGCTCGTATGCCGCCGCCGAAGGCGCCTCGTACGCCGGCGCCGCGGGCTCGGCGGCCACCTCGTAGGCCCTCCCGGCCGGCTTCTCCGCCGGCCGGCCCTCGCGGAAGGCCCTCTCCTCCTCCTCGGAGATGGTCGTCTCGAGGGGCCGGGCCAAAGCCGCGGCGCCCTCTTCCGCGGCCTCCACGGCTGGCCTGCGCCCGGCGGGCCTGCGGCGGCGGGAGGCGTACATGCCCACCGCCGCCACCATCACGACGACGGCCAGAACCAGGAGCACGAGGATGATGCTGCTTCCGTACTGCGACCACAGGCCCGTGGTCTCCGGGACGACGGCCTTGACCTCTATCTCCATGGGCACGGTGGAGTAGGTGAGCTGGTCGCTCACCGTGAGGGTGACGGAGTACCGGCCGCCCTTCTTGTAGGCGTGCTCGGCCCGCTGGCCGCTGCCGGTCGTCCCGTCCCCGAAGTTCCAGGAGTAGGTCAGGATGTCCCCGGCGTCCGGGTCCGACGAGCCGGCGGCGTCGAAGACCACGGCCTTCCCGGCCTCGAGCTTGTCGATCGCCGAGGGGGAGGCTATGTTCGCCATTGGCGGGCGGTTGATGTTGAGGACCGTGAGCTCCCATGTATAGTTGGTCTGGTCCGTGGTGGCGAACACCGAGACGCGGACCTCGTGGGGCCCCGAAGAGCTCCAGCCGGCCTGGTAGGTGTAGAACCGCTTGTCCTCCCCCGCCTGGGGCGCCCCGTCGACGAACCACTGGTAGGAGAGCTGGCGGGCCAGGGGGTCTCGCGCCTCCACGCTGAACCTCATCGAGCTGTTCTCGGGGAGCCGTGGGGCGGCCGCCGGGTCGGTCGCGATGATCTCGATATCGTGGAGGTTGGTTATCGAGACGTTGACCGAGACGAGCGCCGAGCTGATGTGGCCGTCGTAGGCCCGGACGGTTATCCGGTGCGCCCCGTTCCCGACCCTGGTCGAGTCCCAGTCCAGCCTCCAGCTCGTGTTGCCCTCCGCCTCGATCCAGTCCCCGCCGTCCACCTGGACGAACACCGAGAGCGTGTCGAGGATGTCGATGTCCGAGGCGGAGCCCGCCATCCTGGCCATCGCGGTCAGGTTCTGGCCCTCGACCGGGGAGGTCAGGCTCACCGTGGGGGGCCGGTTGACGGCCCCCTTCTTCACCCCGATGCCGTCGGAGATCACCGGCGCGCTCCAGAGGCCGGCCCCGTTCAGGGCCCTCGCAGTGAAATAGTACTTGTAGCCAAAGATGAGCGTGAGGTTGCCGACGGTCACGTTGGGATCGGTCGTCGCCGTCACGGGCGCGATGTCCGAGCCGCCCGGGGTCGTCCCCAGCCAGTACTCGTAGCCCACGATGAGCGATTCCGGGTCGGCAAGGGAAAGGTTGCAGTGGAGCTGCGAGCCGCTCGTCGTCTCGCTGCCGTCGTCGATGACCCAGCCCTCGGGCGCCGTGACGTCTATGGCGAACTCCCGCGTTTCCGACCAGGGGCCCCAGGCGAAGCCGTCGTAGGCGCGGGCTCTCCAGGAGTAGCGCCCGCCCTGGCCCAGCTCCTTGCCGACGGGGAACGTGTAGTTGGCCAAGGCTCCGGCGTCCGTCTGCCTTGCCGACCAGCCGCTGTATTCCAGGTTCTGGTTCAGCCTCAGGAAGACGGTCCCCTGGCGGGAGACCTCTATGAGGTACTGGAGCGTCCCGCCGTCCGCATCGGTGGAGCGGAGGGTGAGGGAGGGCGAAAGCGTCGTCACCCAGGTGCCGTTCACCGGCCCCTCCAGCACCGGCGCGGAGGGCTCAGAGTTCACGACATAGCGCACGCTCAGGCCGGTGAGGTTGACCGTCCCCTTGCCGTCGGTGTGGACGGTGAGCGGGATGGTCACGAGGCCCTCGCCGTCGGCCGTGGCGTTGGCCGCCTCGCGGGCAAGCCAGGCGGCAAAGTTCACGTTGTAGGGGGAGACGCCCATCGTGCCGTTCAGGCGCCAGTCCCAGCCGGCCGCGGCACCGAACGCCAGTGAGACGTTCCGGGGCTGGTCACGGACGCTTATGTTGCCCCGGACCTCCTTCAGGACGGGGGTGTTGACGTTGCCCCAGCTCGCGGTGAGGTTGAAGCAGTACTGGAACTGGCCCCCCCTCTGGGAGAAGTTCATCTGGACGTTGGACGTGAGCCTCTCCCAGTAGGTGGCGGACTGGGAGCCTATCGCGTACACGCTGATGGTGGAGTAATAGGGAAGCTCCACATCCCAGGACAGGACGCAGGCCTGCACCTCGCCCGCCTCCGGGCGCTTGGGCGAATACATGTAGCCGTAGGGGTACCACTGGTTGACCCGGAAGTAGTCGAAGTCGGCGCTCAGGGCCTGGCCCGAGCCGCCGTCGGTCACGACCGGGCCCATCCAGTTCCAGAACGGGACGGAGCCGCCCCAGGTCACGTTCATGGCGTTGACCGCCGTGTAGGCCGCCCCGTCCGTCGAGTAGGAGAACCTGAAGGTCGTCCCGCCCGAAAATCCGCGGTCCAGCCGGAGGAAGAGCGTCCCGGCCTCCAATGAGATGTTGGTCTGGGTCGAGACGCCCCCCGAGGTGTTTATCCGCGTCAGCCTGCTCCCGGCGCTGTCGTTGCCGTAGAGAAGCGCCACCCAGGCCGTGGCGTTCAGGTAGGCCAGGAGGCCGACCCTCTGGCCCGGCACCGCGGGGGCGGCACTGAGCTTGAGGACGGAGCTGAAGTTCCAGCTCGAGACGTTCTGGTAAAGGTAGTTGGCCGTCACGGTCGTCCCCCAGAGGCCGGTGCCGATGGAGGACTGGACCCGCAGGGCGCCGGCGGTGACGTTCCCCTCGTCGAACGAGGAGGGCTGGTTCAGCCACCTCCACCGGGGGTCGAGGCTCTGGTCGTTGAACTCGTCGTCGTGGGCCTTGGCGATGGTGACGTTGTCGTTGTCCGAGGCGGCGTCGAGGTGATAGATGGGGTCGAAACGGGCAAAATCGGCCGACGTGGTGTCGGTGAAGGTGTCGTTGAAGAGGTAGGGCTGGGCCGAAACGTTCACCGAGGCCCCCAGGACGGTGATGCGCTTGGGGAGCTTGAGGGAAAGGGTGGAGTTGTCCCCGGGCGCATCGAAGACCATCGACGCCCCCGCGTCCCCGTTCAGGAAGGTCGTAAGCTCGACCGGCGCCTGGACCCGGGGGGAAGCGGCTCCGGAAAAAGAGGCCGCGCCGGTGGTCGCGAGCAACAGGATAGCCATGGCTATCGCGTATCTTTTAACCAATGTCTGCACCCCTACGGTAATCAGCATTACTCTAGGATTTATAATAATTTGGGATATGTATTAAAAGCGAAGGGTGGAAGGGTATGAAGGGTGGATGGGTGGATGGGATGGGTCGAAGGGTATGAAGGGTATAAAGCGTATAATGGGTATGATGGGGAATCCAGCCAATTGTGGTTCCCCCTCCACCCTTCCACCCTTCGCTTCCTGGAATCCTTATTTTCTCTCCAGCCAGCGCGCGCTCTCGCCCGAAAGGATGTATCTGGCCCGGGCGAGCTCCGCAAGGTCCGCCGAGCCCGTGAGGAACATGGCCGCCCGGAGCTCGGCCTTTATCATCTCCAGCTCCTCGACGACGGCCCTGGCGCTCTCCATCGCCGGCCCGAGCAGGGGCTGGGCAAGCCCGGCGGCGCTGGCGCCCAGGGCGAGCGCCCGGGCGACGTCCAGGCCGTTGCGGATGCCGCCGGTGGCGATGAGGGGAAAGGTCCGGTGGAGCTCCCTTATCTCCAGCACGGAAACCGGGGCCGGGATGCCCCAGTCCCAGAACGTGGTGCCGAGCCTCTCGCCGGCGGCGTGGCGCTTCCGGCGGGCGCGGAAGACCTCCACCGCGGCAAAGCTCGTGCCTCCGGCCCCGCCGACGTCGATGCCCTTTATGTCGGTGCGCAGGAGCCGGCGGGCGACCTCGCGGCCTATCCCGGCGCCGGTCTCCTTCACCACGAGGGGCAGCCGGCGCGAGAGCGCCTCTATGGCCGGGAGGCATCCCCGGGCCTGGGTGTCGCCGTCCCATTCGGCGATCTCCTGCAGGAAATTGAGGTGCACCGCCATGAGGTCCGCCCCGACCATCTTTTTGGCCCGGAGAAGGTCGGCCGCGCCCAGGGGCCTGCGGCCGCCCTGCTTTATGAGCTGGGGCGCGCCGATGTTCCCTAAAAGGAGCGGGGGCCTGTACTCCTTGACGATGGAGAAGGTGGGTTCGAGCGACGGGTCCTCCAGAGCCGCCCGCTGGCTGCCCAACCCGAGCCCCACCCCGCACTCGGCCGCCGCCTTGGCGAGGTTGCGGTTGATGTCCTTCGCGCCGGGGTACCCTCCGGTCATGGCCGCGATGATTATGGGGGATTCGAGCTTCTTGCCAAAGAGCGTCAGTGAAAGGTCGATGTCGCCGATGTCTATCTCCGGGAGGGCAGAGTGGACCAGCGCCACGTCGTCCCAGTAGCGGCTCCGGGACTGCACCGGCTCGGAGCGGCAGATCTCGACGTGCTCGTCCTTGCGGCTCCGGATGCCGCCCTCCCCGCTCATGCCGGCGGCCTCCGGAACCAGGTGCCGACGGGCTCGCCGCCCTTGAGCGCGGCGAGCAGGCGGCCCTGCCTGCGCCCGTTGAGGACGACCGCCTCCGTGCCGGAGGAGGCAAGCTCCAGCGCCAGCCGGGCCTTCCCGGCTATCCCGCCGGTCACGTCCGTTCCCTTCGCGCCCCGGGGCGGGGTGATGCGCCCCAGGTCGGCCGCGGTGAACTCCCTGCAAAGCGTCCCGCGCTCCCCCACCCTGATGCCGTCGATGTCGGAGACGAAGACGGCGCGGTCGGCCCGGAAGAGGCGCGCAAGGTGCAGGGCCAGGCTGTCGCCGCTGCATATCGAGAACCGCCTCGCCCCCATGTCCAGGGCCACGTCGCCGAACGTCACCGGCATCAGGCCCTGTGCCAGGTAGCGCCGGAAGACGCCCTCGTCGAGGTAGTGGATCTTCCCCTCGGCCTGGAGCGCCGAGACGCTCGGGGGTATCGATACCGGCCGGAGGCCCAGCCGCAGCGCCTCGTCGAGCACCAGGAGGTTGAGCCGGCGCACGTCGCGCGAGACCCGGCAGTAGCCGTCCCACTGGCCGTCCTCCCGGTAGCCCTCCTTCAGGCGGCAGCGGTCGGCGAGCACGTGGCCGAACGAGCCGGCGCCCGTGATGAGGATGACCTCCTGGCCCGAGCCCTTTATCTCCTTGAGGAGCCGCCTGGCCGCGCCCGCCAGGAACCGGGCCTTGACGCCCCGCCTGGAGCCCGCCGCCCTCTTGTTGGTGATGACGCTCCCGCCGAGCTTCACGACCTTCATGATTTTGGAAACTCCGTTTGGGTAGATTAATGATGTCGGGCAATTTTATATATGCGTGGCGTGCCTTATCGGGGCGATACGCATGATAAGGTTCGGGCCGGGAGGCATCCCCCTCTCGTGCAAGGGGAGGACGCAGCGGGACGGCATCGAGGACGTCCACACGCTGGGGCTCAACGCCATGGAGATCCAGTTCGTCCGCGTGAACCTCTTCGAGCGCTACGCCGCGGACGAGGAGATGGGCCTCCGGCCGCGGGAGGTCTGCGGCGAGTTCGTGGTGGACGTGCTGCGCGGGCGCAAGCCGCTGTCCGTGTTCGGCGGGGACATACGGCTCGAGAAGGGCGACATAGTCCGCACCATGAACTGCGGCGTCGGCCGGGACTGCGCCGACTTCCGGGAGATAGGCGAGATAGCCGACGACCTGGACGTGGCCATCTCCCTGCACGCCCCCTACTACATGGACCTTCTGGGCTCCGACGAGATAGCGGGCCGGAGCGTCGAGAACATCCGCTACGGCGGCCTCGTTGCCCGGGAGATAGGCGCCGACATGCTGGTGACGCACCTCGGCTTCTACCACGAAAACAGCCCCGAGGTGGCCCTGGAGAAGGTGGCCGCCCGCCTCAAGGAGCTCCGGGACTGGTTCGACCGGATGGGCATTCGGGCGAAAATCGGGCTCGAGTGCTCCGGCAAGCGCGTCGTCTTCGGAGGCGTGGACGAGCTCCTGGCGGTCTGCAAGCGCGTCCCGGGCGTCGTCCCGGTCCTGAGCTTCCCCCACATCCACGCCCGCGAGGGCGGCTCGCTCAAGCGCCGGGAGGACTTCCGCGAGCTCTTCGACAAGGTGCGGGACGCGCTGAAGCTCCAGTCGTTCTACACGCATTTCTCGGGCGTGGAGCACGAGGGCGGGAACGAGCTGCGCTACACGCCCATAAAGAAGGGCGACATGCGCTTCGAGCCGCTCGCCGAGTACCTGGCGGACGAGGGCACCGACATCACGATAATCTCGGATTCGCCTCTCCTCGAGCACGACGCGATGTACATGAAGGTGATACTCGAGCGCGTCCAGCTCAAGAACGAGGCGAAGGTCACGCGCGAGGAGGTCAAGGTCGGCGCGCCCATCAAGCCGCCCACGAAGCCCATCGCGCCGCCGAAGAAGGGCAAGCCGCCGGTGAAGCCCGCAAAGAAGGCCGCAAAGGCCCCGGCGGGCAAGGGGCCGGCCAGGCCCGCGAAGAAGCCCGCCGCGAAGGCCCCGGCGAAAAAGCCGGCGAAGGCCGGCGCGAAGAAGCCGGCGAAGAAAAAGCCGGCGGCGAAGGCCCCCGCCAGAAAGCCCGCGAAGAAGCCCGCCGCGAAGGCCCCGGCGAAAAAGCCGGCGAAGGCCGGCGCGAAGAAGCCGGCGGCGAAGGCGAGGAAGAAGTAGGCGGGCCGAAAACCCGTCGTCGTGTCCGCACCGCGTCCCGTTCCGCCCCGGGCTACCCGGCGTTCCTGACCTCGACCGGGACCTCGCCGTACTCCGGCTCCGGGAGCGCCACAGAGTCCATCAGTTTGCGGTAGTTGACCACCGCATTCTTGCTCGTCGTCCCGTCGAGCCTGTGGCGGCTGTAGCGCGCCTCCTCGAATATGAGCGTCAGGAGCTGGAGGCTGCGCAGGTCGAGCGCCAGGCGTTTCTGGAGGAAGGCCTCGTACTCGTGCACGGTCCAGGCCTCGCGCCTTGGGTGGCCCCTCTCCCGCATCTGCGAAAGCATCCTCGTGTAGACCTTGAAGATGGTCTTGCGGTACTTGTCGGAGAGCCACGACCTGTCCAGGAGCTCGGCTAGGAGCTCCCGGGGCCGGCGGCCCCAGCCCAGCCGGCGGTAGAGGTAGTAGGCGCCGGCAAAGAGCGCCGCCGCGAAGAGCACGCCCGCCAGGCGGTAGAGCATCACCGGCTCCCCGGAGAGGGAGAGCCGGGCGGACGCCGGCCGGGTGTCGGGCCCGCCCTTGTACTCGACCACGAGCGCCTCCCGCGTCGAGAACCACGGGTAGCGCAGGCGGAACACCGCCCGGCCCGACGCGTCGGTCCGGACCGTGGTGGTCCGGCCGTCGAAGCGCACGGTGAGGTTCGCCCGGGCAAGGGGCCCGTCGCGGTCGTCGACGAGACAGGCCACGGCCTCGAACTCGCCGCCCTGCTCCGGCCGGCCGTCGACGGTGAGGTTCAGGTAGCACATGGTGAAGATCGTGACGTTGAACTCCTTCAGGGCCGGCTCCTGGTGGCCCTCGCCGGCGTAGCGCAGCTGAAGGCGCGCCTCCCCGAGCTCCTCGGTCCCCGGGACCTCCGCCGAGAGGCCGAAGGAGCCGTCCTCGCCCGTCCAGCCGACGCCCCAGAGGGCGGCCCCGCGCTGGACGGTGAGGCGTGCCCGGGGCAGCGGGCGCCCGAGATGGTCCGCAAGCGAGCCGTTGACCGTGAAGGCCGTGCCCCTCGTGAGGTCCCCGGGGGCCAGGGCCGTGAAGACCGACGGCGAGGTGAGCTGGATGTAGGTGGTGTTGACCGACCCCTGGAACTTCTCGTCGCCGGTGAAATTGGCGGTGACGAGTATCCCCCCGGGCGGGGTGCTGTTCGTTGTGGCGAGGCGGTAGGAGAAGATGCCGTCCCCGAAGACCATCGCCTCCTGCTCCACGCGCGCCCCGGCGGTGTCCAGCCACCAGACTTTCACGGTGACGGCCGGGATGGGGTCGCGCAGGTTGTCGCGCAGCCGGCCGTTGAGGTCCCGGGTGGTCCCGAGGCTCACGCTGCCCGGCTCCAGCCGGAGCTCCGAGGTGCCCATCACCTCGGTCCAGTTCTCCTGGACGGTCTCCGGGTAGAGGTCGTTCCCGGCGTAGCGCGCCGAGAGCTTGTGCCGGCCGTAGCCGACGCGGGAGGGGTCCAGCTCGACCCGGAAGATGCTGCCGCTCTGGTTGGTCCCGACGTATTCATCGTCGAAGGAGAGGCTCACGTTACCGCGGACGAGGCGGCCGGATTGGTCCAGGAGCACCGGCGTGACATGGATGGGGTTCCCGGTGACGGGCGGGACGTGGTACCACTCCATCCGGAGCCTCAGGCCCTCCGCCTTCACCGAGACGGCCCGGGCGGCCGAGGCAGGATGGAGGAATGCGGAGCCGCCGAATACGGCCGTGAGGTTGCAGCGCCCCGGCGGGTCGTCCACCCGGAACCGCTCCGAATCCTCCCGCTCGGCCGCGGCGACGGTTCCGAGAGGGGTGCCGTTCCAGGCCGTTTCGACGTACTCCTGCTCGGGCGGGGCCATCCCGCCGGCGTCGCGGAGCCTGACGGTGTAGCAGTAGTCGTTCCCCCGGACGACGTAGCCCTTGCCGACGATGGAGAGGGTGACGTTGGAGGAGAGCGTCGCCTCCTTCCCGAGCTCCCGGGGGGTCCGGGCCCAGAGTAGCAGGTTGCCCTCCCGGACGGACACGTTCAGGCCCACCCATTTCCTCCCGACGGGCAGGCCGTCGGCGTTGCAGAGGATGGAGAACGACCCGTCGGGGCCGGTGCGGCCCCGGCCCACCACCGAGGCGGAATCGTTCATGAAGACCGCCACGGAGGCGCCAAGGCCCAGGGGGACGGAGCCTCTGACCGTCCCGCACACCTCGAATATCGAGCCCTTTTCTATCGCGGGCGGCCTCACGCGGAAATCGATGAGGAAATCGCGGGTGCGGTCCACGGGTGTGGCGTTCTGGGTGGTGTTCTGCGTCGTCCCTCCGCCGGAGCCGCCGGGCCTCCAGGTCCCGTTCTCGCGGTCGAAGTCCCACACCGTGGTGTCGTTGCCCGAGGCCCCGACCTCGCTCGGCGGACCGGAGAGGTCGGCGCTCGAGGCCTCGAACTGGACCCAGCCGTGGTTCGAGAAGAGCACCTCGGCCCAGCAGTGGAAGTGGCCCGACCGGACGGCCCGCCTGCCCCCCGCGAGGTCGCCCAGGGCAAAGCCGGTCACGAGCCGGCAGGGGATGCCGTTGTACCTCGCGAGCGTCACGAAGGCCGAGGCGAAATCGAGGCTCGAGCCCTGGCGGGTCCCGAAGAGGAAGCCGTCCACGGGGTCCTCTCCCGCCCCGGCCTCCGACGGGGCGGGGGTGAAACGGTAGTTGGACCGGAGGTGGCCCAGTATCGCCCTTATCATTGCGGCCGGGGAATCCTGCCCGGCGGCCACGGTGAGCGCCAGCGCCTTCACGCGCTCCGGCATCCCGTCGGCGACTGCCGTCAGGTTGGAGCGGACCTTGTCGGGCGAGAACTGTCCGGCCTCGAGCTGCTCCGGGGTGAGGGTCACCGCGAACGTGGAGAACATGTAGGAGTTGACGGTCGCCGGGGTGTAGAAGTTGGACATCCCGTCGAAGTGGAGCCCGGCGGGCGGGGCGACGTCGAAAAGGCGCGTGGTGTGGAGGGCGTTGGGCAAAAACCCGGTGCTCTCGTTGTTGAACGCCACCCGGTACTCGCTCTCCGGGAGCAGGGCGGGCTTCTCGATCTCCTGCGGGAGGTACTCGCCGGCGTAGGAGGTCCGGGCGGGATCGGCGAGAAGCCAGCTGCCATTGCGGTAGGTGTCGAACGCCGCAAGCCTCCAGTAGCGCGGGTTCTGGGCGGGGTAGACGTAGAAGAGCACCTGGCGGTCGCCCCGCCGGAGCTCCGAGAAGTTCAGGGCGTTCTGCTCGTCGAAGGTCCAGTTCCCCGACTGGGGCCGGGTGTCGTTCGACGGGGGGGTGCCGTTGACCGGCGGGGTGGAGCCCCCGGGGGGGACCGTGAAATCGTCCTGGTCGTCGGGGATGCCGTCGCCGTCGGTGTCCGGGTTGGCCGGGTCGGTGCCCGCGTCCAGCTCGGCGCCGTCGAGGAGCCGGTCGCCGTCGGAGTCCGGGTCCCGGAGGTTGGAGAGCCGGTCGCCGTCGAGGTCCCCGCCGGGCAGGTAGCGCTTCATCAGCGCCTCCCTGGTCTCCCGGGGGTATTTTTCGACGAGCCACCGGGCGGTGGAGTTGGAGGCTCTCTCGCGGTCGGCGCGGGTGGCCCAGTAGCGGTACTCCTGGCCGTCGTTGAGCGTGTCCCCGTCGGTGTCGGGCCGGAGCGGGTCGGTGCCGAACCTCTTTTCGAGGTTGTCGTAGAGGCCGTCGCCGTCCGTGTCGGAGCCGGGCATCTGCGATTCCGGCGGCGAGGTCTCGTAGGCTATCTGCTCCGACGCCCTGAACCAGGGCAGGGGAAGGTGGGGGAACATCACGAGGATGGCCAAAAACACCGCCCCGGCGGCCATCGCCGGACGGCGGGCGCCCGGTCTCCGGTTGACCCCTTCATTGAATACCATCGCCATGTGTTTGGCGCTGCAAATATATATAATTTATAGTTCAAAAGCGGGTTTTATCAATATGGAGGCCGCGCGCGCCCACCTCGCGGAGGAATTCCGACGCCGGGAGGCAGCTCTCCTGGGGCAGGGCGCCCTTCCTCCCGACCCGCCCGGAGCCCAGCATCCAGGCCGCCGCCGCCGCCGGGAAGGCCGTCGTCCTCATCATCGCCGAAAGGCCCCGGCGGGGCTCGCCCCGGTCGATCATCTGGAACCGGACGCCCCTTCCGCCCCGGCGGGCAGTGACCCTCATGAGGACCACATCCCGGTCGTCGTCCGAAAGGCGCCGGCGGAGAAGCTCCAGGAGGAGGGCGCGCGGGGCGAGCCGGGCGCCGCCCGCCCGGACCGGCGCGGTGTCGCCCAGGCCCAGCCAGAGCATGCCTTTCATCAACGCGCAGTGGCCCGGGTAGCGTATGGTCTTGTAGTCGAGCTCCCGGACCCTTCCCGCCATCGTCCAGGGGAGCGTGGAGGCGCCCCCCGAGGTGACGAAGGCCTCCAGCCGGCCGAAGGGCGGGGGGAACCGGAGCTCCTCTATTTCCGTCAGTGACTCGAGCTCGACGCGCCGGCCGCCCCGCAGGGCCGCGGCGGTCTCCCAGTACTCGTTCACCAGCCCCTCGGGCGAGAAGACGAGCTTGTAATTGAAGGGGGGCTTCGGGTGGAGCGGCAAGCCTCCCACCCTTATACGGAGCTCGTCGGCCCTTCCGCCCAGAAGCTCCAGCGCCCGCGCCGCCACGAGCGAGACCAGGCCGGGCGCGAGGCCGCAGTCCGGCACCACCGTGACGCCTGCCTTTTTCGCCGGGGCGTCCAGGGCGAGCTCCCTTTCGACGACCGTGTTGTTCCCGCCGAGGTCGCAGAAGTGGACGCCGGCGCGTATCGCCGCCCGGGCGAGGGCGACGTTGAAGCGGTAGGATACCGCGCCGACTGCGACGTCGAAGCCCCCGTTCATCAGCCTGCGGACGTCGGCGGGGTCCGACACGTCGGCCCGGACGGCCTCCACCTTCGGGGAGCGGGTCCATCTTGCGGCTTCCCCCGCCACGGCGGGTGAAAGGTCCCCGAGGACCACGCCCTCGACGCCCCTCGCCCGCGCGAGGTCGTAGGCAACCGCCCGCCCCATCATGCCCGCCCCGAGCACCAGCGCCCTCATGTCCTCCCCCGCCCGGAATCGCCCCGCATCTATACCAATCTTTATGTTCCCAATCCCCCGTTCCAAATGCCATGGCCCCCGAGAATGTCATCGAAAGCCCCGACACGAAGAGGAAGGACCGCGTTCCACCGGGCCAGCGCCTCGTCAACGAATGGCCGGTGCTCCACGCCGGAAGCGTCCAGAGAATCGACACGAAGGAATGGCGGTTCCGCCTCTTCGGCCGGGTCGCCCGTGAAACTGAACTCACGTTCGCCGACTTCACGGCACTGCCCAGGGTCAAGGTCCATTCCGACATACACTGCGTCACCACCTGGTCGCTCCTGGACAACCTGTGGGAGGGCGTTTCGGCGTTCACGGTGCGGGACCTTTGCCCGCCCCTTCCCTCGGCGCGCTTCGTCATCGTCCACGCCGCCGGGGGCTGGACCACGAACCTGCCGCTTGCCGATTTCCTGCAGGAGGACGTCCTGTTCGCCCTCTCGCACAACGGCCGGCCCATCTCCCCGGAGCACGGGGCGCCCGTCCGGCTGGTCGTGCCCCGGCTCTATTTCTGGAAGAGCGCCAAGTGGGTGACGGGCGTCGAGTACTCCGACGAGGACCGGCCCGGCTTCTGGGAGAGGCGCGGGTACCACAACCGGGGCGACCCGTGGACGGAGGAGAGGTACTCCGATTGAGGGGCGGCCCTCCGTTCTCTCAGATTCCGCCACAAAAACCAGATATACCTCCCACCGCGTGGATATCCGCGATGCCCCTGCCATCGGCGGTCTGCCCCTCCTGCAAGGGCGGGATGCGCCCGGCGCGCGCCGAGGACGACCCGACCTGGATATGCGACGGCTGCGGGAGCCTCCTCATGCCGCGCAAGCAGTACCAGAGCCTGGTCGGCATGACCATCGCCGGGCGGACGGTCCCGGAGAACGGCGGCGCCCACCGGGCCTGCCCCGGGTGCCGGGGCCCCATGGCCGGCGTGGAGGTCAAGGGCGCCGACATCGATTTCTGCCCCTCCTGCGACATCGTGGTCTCGGGCCGCTCATCGCTCTCGCTGCTCTACGAGGTGACGCCCGACCGGCCCCAGATAGGCCAATCGCTCCTGGACCTCGACGTCTCGCGCAACCAGAGCAACGCCTCGCGCGGGACGGCCATCCCCCGCCTTCAGGCCGAGAACCTGTTCATCCTCTACCGCAACGGCATCCTGATATCGAGCTACACGCCGAAGATACCGGTGGGGGTCGACCGCGACCTTCTCGGGTCGATGCTCATGGCCATCACCGAGTTCGTCCAGACCTCCTTCAAGGGGATGGCCGAGGGCCACCCGCTCTCGAGCATCCGCTTCGGCGAGCGCGAGATAGCCTTCGAGCACGGCGAGTACATCGTCGTCGCCCTGACGATGCGGGGCGAGCTCGAAAAGTCCGTCCGCATGAGGCTTTCGGCGGCGGTGCGCGAGGTCGAGGCGAAGCACGGCCACCTCCTGCACAGCTGGGACGGGAACCTCGGCGTCTTCGGCGGAATTGACGGCGTCTTCGAGCCGGTGGTCCGGCAGGTGAGGACGGCCGGGTGATTCCCCCGATATCACAGCTTCTTCTTCCGTTCCCTGAAGACGATGCGGTACTTTTCCAGTTCCCTGAGAATCGGACCGTAGACCTTCGGCTGGACGGGGATGTGGACGCCGGGCTCCCTTATCTTCCCCTCTAGGATGAGCCGGACGGCGATGGCCGCCGGGATGCTCACCGTGCGCGCCACGGCCGAGTCGCCGCCTGTCTCGCCGTAGTCCACCAGCGTCGATGTGACGAGCTCGCGGGCGCCATCGGGGAGCTCGGCGATGAGCTCGTGGTGCATCACTATCATGTCCCGGTCCCCCTTTCCGGGGGACATCTTCCGAAGCGAGAGGACGTTGAGCCAGTCGAGCGGGTTGTCACGGTCCGAGGGCAGCGGCTCGTCCCCGAAGAGCCCGAGCCAGCCCAGGCGCTTTATGACGGCCGAGTAGGGCTCGAGGCGCAGGAACTGCGCCGCCGCCCGGGGCAGGTCGGCGTCCGCCGGCGCGCCCACGAGGTGCCTAGTGAGGTCGCCGAAGGTCCTCCCCGAAAAGCCCGGGAGCGGCTTGTCGTTGAGCCAGCCCAGCGCCACCATCTTGCGGAGCGTCTCGCACCAGCCCGTCATGCGGTAGGTGCCGCGGTAGACCGTGAGCGCGTCCTTCAGGCCGTAGATCTCCCTGTACTGGACGGAGTTCCGGTTGGGGTAGTTCTCGAACGTCCCCACGCCCTCGACGTCCTCGAGCCGGTAGTTCTCGAAGAGCTGTTCGCCGGGGATGTTGACCTCGCGCCCGTCCTCCAGCCACTTGGCCGGGTTGCGCGAGGCCAGGAGGACGCCCCTCGGCGCCCAGGAGAACTTGTAGCCGAACGGGTTGGTGTTGGAGCCGTGCGAGGGCAGGGCGCCGGTCATCGAGCGGAAGCTCAGCACCTTCCCGCCCTTCTTTTCGATGCCGTGGATGATGCGCATCGCCGACATGTGGTCGATGCCCGGGTCCAGGCCGGCCTCGTTCATGAACACGAGGCCCTTCCCGCGCGCCGGCCCGTCGAAGGCCCTCATCGCGTCGCTGACGTACGAGGTGGTCAAAAGGTGCTTGCCGAGTTCGAGGCAGACGGCCGCGACCATCGGGTGGAACGCCGGCGGGAGAAGGCTGACGACGAGGTCGGATCGCGCGGCAAGCGTCTTCAGGCCCTCCACGTCCTCGGTGGTCCACGCCACCGCCCGGCCCAGCCGGTGCCTGCCCAGCACGGCCCGGGCCTTGGAGACCGTGCGCGTCGCCACCGTCACCCGGAACCCGTGCTTGAGAAGATAGACCACGAGCGGCCGCGACACCATGCCTGCGCCCAGGACAAGAACGCTCTTAGCCATCGGAACCCCCCTTTTCCGCAGGCTTCTGCGGGTCCAGGAACTTGGCGATGTACGCGTAATCGGGCGTCAGGGCCCCCTTGTGGAGGATTACCGAGCGCTTTATGGCCGGGGGGAGGGCGAGCCCGTCGAAGTCCTTCGAGAGGTCGGCCTTGAGGATGTCGGGGATATACCTCATGAGCAGGTCGCCGAAGAAGATGGATGATTCGCGGGGCAGCTCCGTCGGCAGTATCTCGACGGCCATTATCACGGGGCCGTTGCCCTCGTAGCCGTCGACGGTGCCGCCGCCCGCCGGGCTGTAGACGTAGCAGGGCCGGTCGGGCTCCGTGGGCTTCACCGTGACCTCGACCGAGCCCTCGACGTCGCAGGATATGTCGCCGATGACGCGCAGTCGGGGCCTCTTTCCCCCCGCCCAGGCCTCCTTGACCCATTTCTTCGTGACGAGGCGCGGGTAGCGGGCGTCCCAGTAGATGCCGTTGACCAGCACGGCGAGATGGGGCAGGTACTGCTCGAAGACGCCCCGGTACTTCTCCGGGTGTTCGTAGTAGTCCTGCAACTCGAACTTGGCCTTCCGGTCGACCGGGACCACCATGTCCTTTTCGGCGAACACGACCTTGTACAGCTTCCGCCGGGAAAAGCGCGTCGACCTCATGAAGGAGGCCAGGTCCTCGGGCGCAATGTTCTCGTGGGGCAGGATGTCGAATATCTCCTGCGCGCCCCTGGAGACGTTGCCGTAGCCGGTGAACCCAAAGACCATGGGCGAGAGCGCCTCCGGGATGCCCTCGGAGGCTATCCATTCCCCGACCACCTCGAGCGCCGCCTTCGCCTCGCCGAGCGTCCGGTACTTCAGCGGGCGCTTGAGGCCCAGGAAGGGCGTGCGGGTGCCCTCGGCCTCGAGCCGCTTGCCGACCGCGTAGAGCGTCTCCAGCATGCCTGCCAGGCCGGCGAAGTTGCCGAAGAAGATGAGCCTGCGGCCATTTTCGTCGACGACCTTCTCGTGGTCGAGGAGGGTGCAATGGAGGTCCATCATCTTTTTGAGCATGGGCATGTTGTGCTTCTGGCCCTTGGCGACGTGGGCGAAGAACATGCACGACTGCCCATCGCGGAAGAACTTCTCGGGGAACTCCTTGATGCCGAGCACGAGGTCGCACCCGGAGAGGTCCTCCTGGACCGCGGCGCCGGCCGCCGTGAACTCCTCGTCCCTGAAAACGCGTATCTTCGAGGGCTGGACGATGACCGGGACGCCCTGGGCGACGAGGGCCTTGACATTTTCAGGGACGAGCGGGACGCGCCTCTCCCACTCGTTCTTGTCCTCGCGACGGACGCCTAGTCTCAGCACCGGAAATACCCCCCGGGCTCCTGAAGCCTTCGGGGGGATATAAGGAGATTCCCGCGCCCCTACCGCGCCGCAAGCTGCCTTATCCAGTCGATGAGGCCGCCGCCGCTCTCCAGCCAGTACCGGCCGGGGCCCGAGAGCTTGAGGAGGTACAGGCCCTCCCCGCCGGTGAGAATGTTCCTCATGCCCTGGACGCGCTCGCGGCTTCTCGTGACAGTGTCGTCGCAGGCGAGGAAGCTGTTCTCGTCGGCGATGAGCTCCTGGCCCGCCACCAGCGTGCCCTTGATGATGTCCCCCTTGGCCTGGATGAACACCGTGCCCATGCCGTGGAAGCGGAGCTGGAAGAGGCCCGTGCCGCCGATGATGGCGGTGCCTATCTTCTCCGTCGTGACCTCCATCTCGACGTTGGTCTCGCAGGCGATGAACGCCCCGCTCTTCGCGCGCACCGCCGCCCCGCCCAATGTAAGCGGCATTATCTCGCCCGGCACCCCGGCCGAGATGCATATCCGGCCCGGCCCGCCGTAATCGGTGAGCATCAGCGTCTCGCCGCCGAGCATGGACCGCCCGAGGCCCTTGAGGAGCCCGCCCTGGGCCTTGGTCTGCATCTGCACCGACGGGTCGCGGAATATCATCACTCCCGGCTGGACCCGGAGGGCCTGGCCGGCGCCCAGGGTGGCCATCACCATCTGGATCCATTTGCCCTCCACGGTGAACGGGAAGGCGGCCCGGGCCTCCGTGCTGGGAATCGGCCCCCCGGCGGCAACGGCCCCCCTCCATGCCTTGCAGTTGTCGCAATAATACTGCTTGTACTGGTCGACATACCTGGCCTCGCCGTTGCATACCGGACATTGCATTTTTCTTACCCCCGAAATCTGCGAGGCAATCGGCTTTCCCGGCTTAAACCTTTCCCGACCTCCGACCCACGGCCGCCGGCCCCCGGCCGCCGGCCGACCGTCGTCGGCCGTCGTGGCGCCCGACGGCCACTTTCACCCATCCCCCCGCGAGCCTTATGGCATCGGCCGGCTCATGGGAGGGCCGTGGCATACGATGACCTGAAGGCGCACGAGGGACGTCTCTACTCTGGAATGGCCGTGGGGGGGCGCCATATCTGGGAGTACCGGGACGGGTTGTGGGACGAGAGCAAGGCCGCCCCCGACCGGTGGGACTTCACGTTCTCGTGCGTCAAGCGCAGAAGCCGCGGGGCCCCGGAGGGCTCGGGCGCCCCGCCGGGGACGCAGTACCACTGGTACATACTCGCCCACCAGAGGGTGCGCAAGCTCGACGCCGACGCCTACGAGACCTTCATGCAGGGCGTCAAGTACAAGGTGGCGCACAAGAGGCCGCACTGGAGAGGGTGGAGCACGGACTACCCGGACCACGAGCCGGAATATGTCGTGGTCGGGCGCATTCTGGAGGGCGAGCTGGCGATGGTGAGGGGCGAGGGCGCGGCCCTTTCCTTGCGGGAACCGCAGGCCGGCATCACCGTTGATTGATCTTTGGGGCCGTTCGTCCGCCTGTCAGGTCCGTCTTCTACGTGCCCTGTCGATCCCGGCCATGACCGTTATGATCGAAATGATGACGGCGGGAAGCCCGAACCCCGCGATGAACCCCTTGGCTGGCGCCGCAGTCCTGGACACGTTGAAGGCCATGCTCGCCTCGTTGTTCGTCTCGTTGAGCTCCCAAATGGAATTGCCGTCGTCCAGGACAACTCGGAGGGTGTGCGCCCCGGGTTTCGCCTTCCATTCGGCCTGGCGCCTGGCGACGTCGCCCTTCCTGAGCCCGGGGATGTCGATTCTCATTATCGATTTCCCATCGACATAGACCCCGACAGTGAAGGGGCCGGCGTCGCCGTCACCGGAGTTGTTCATGCCAATCGAGAACCGGACAATGTCCCCCTCCTTCGGCACTGCGGGCTCGATGCCCACGCCCGAGGCCGGAATCTGCATGTCCGGCAGCTTGGGCGCCGGGACGGACACGGAGAAGTTCACGGTGGCGGACGCCTCCGGGTTGGGAATGCGTTCATTGGTGGCGTTTTCCAGGAATGCGAGGAGGGTGTGGTGTCCATCCGTGACATTCTTCAGGACGAGGTCGTCCAGCGTGTACACCGCAGTGTCCACCTGGTCATCCAGCTTGAAATGCAGATGAGAGGCGCCGGGCGCGATCGTCGCATTCTCGACCCTGAACGATACCGTGATATTGCGCATTTCCAGTGTGATCCCTTCCCTCGGGGTTATTATCCTCAAGGCCGGAACCGGCGGGTGTGCGGAAGGCTCCGAAACTGTGATTGTCGCATTATCGCTCATGGATATGTTGCCATCGTCGTCCTGGACCTCCACGGAGGCCTTGAAAACCCCCGGGAAGACAAATGCGTGCTCCATGTACGGCCGGGGTATCCAGCCGCTCTCGTTGCCGTCGCCAAAATGGAAAAGGTATTGCGATATCGCGCCGTCCGGGTCGCTGGAGGCCGAGGCATTGAACAGGACCGGCGACCCGACAAAGGTGTTGCTGGTGTTGACCTCAAGAACGGCCGTCGGGGGCCGGCCCAGGACCGTCAGGTTCACGGGAACCCGCTCGCTTTCCGCCTCCCCGTCGCTGGCGAATACCTCGAATATGTACCGTCCGGTGAAGTTCGCCCGGAAGGAGACGGCCGGCCCGGGCTGCGGGCCGAAATAGATATGGTCTCCATCGGTCTGCGTCCATACCGAGGAGAGCGCGTCCCCGTCCGGGTCGGTGGCACAGCATTCGAGCACCACAGGACCGTCCTTCCAGCTGAAGAGATCGGGGATGGGCTGGATGACCGGCGGGCGGTTGCCGACCGTGACGTTGATGAGGGCTGGCCGGCTTTCGTTGTAGCCATCGCTCGCCACGACCCTGAAGCGATAGATGCCGGAGCTGTTCGGCACGAAAGACATGCCCGGCGGCGATGTATCGTCAATTTTGACAAATGGACCGCCAAGCTGGGACCATTCAAGGACCGGCTGGTCGCCGTCGGTGTCGTTGAGGACGGCCTGGATGCTCACATTGTCGTTCCGCCAGGCCGTGATGTCCGGCGGGAGTGAAATGGATGGGGGGTCGTTCGTGATGAAGTCGACTTTCAGGCCGGCAAGCCGGGGCGTGGTGGAATTGACGATGGTTCGGAAGATGGCTTTCAACCGGATGCTAGGCGGCGCCCCGATCTTGGCCAGCGAACCGTTGGATGGAACGAAAATCCAGGACGCGCCGTCGTCCTTGGAATATTCGAACGTTATCGCATTCCAGAGGGAGTTCATGTAGGTGCGGTTCCCGTCGACGCTGAGCCATTTCCAGAGGTTTTGGGGGGCCAATGTCCCGGTCTTCAGGCTTCCGGCCAGCTCGTACGGATGGATGAATTTTCTGGCGTAGACCTCATACTTGCTCCGGAGCTCCTGCCAGCCGAATACCAGGTCATCCTCCGGATTTACCGCGAAGAACGACATCGTCTGGTCGTTATCGCCCGTGCAAATGGGGACCTCGCTCCCGAGCTTGTTTCCGTCCTTGTCGAACATCCAGAGGAACACATCGCCGTCACCTACATTGCCCATCGACGAATACTGGACAATGTACCGGTCCTGCGAATCGATGCCCATCTGGACGAGGAACTCCCGTTTGGGGTCGTTGAGGAGGGTTATCACGGATCCGAGCTTTTTTCCGGCGGCGTCGAACCTCTGGCCGTAGATATCAGAGTTCCAGTTTATCATCTGCCACCATACAACCAGGAAGTTGTCGTTTGAATCGATCGCTACTGATGGGTTGTTCTGGGTTTCGGCGCTCGTGCACACAGCGATCTCGCCGCCCGTCATGGTTCCATTGCGGTCAAACCGGCAAGCATAGATATCCTGGCCCGAGGACGAGCCATTGCGGTCGGTGCTGTAGACGATGATGACATCATCGTTCGAGAACCGGGCGATCGATGAAAAGGCGTAGCTGTTGCGGCCTGGCCCCGTGCGGATCCGGAACTCGCTTCCGGCCGGCGCGCCGGCGTTGTCGAGCACCCGGCCGTAGAACTCCCCCGTGCCGTTTCTTTGATCGAGCCATATGATCATGAAATTGTCCATCGAATCGAGTGTGGTGACAGGGTAGTATTGGTTTTTCGGCTTCGAACATACGGTGATGTTGCCACCGGCCCGCGTTCCGTTCGAATTGAAAAGCTGCGCCATGACGTCGCGTTCCAATCCGTTGCTCTGGTCGTCCCAGACGACCAGGAAATCGCCGTGGGAATCATATTTTACAAAGGAACCGACCGCCCCGTAGTTTTGCGTGACAAGAATCTCTGCCCCGACCTTTGTGCCGTTCCGGTCGAACCGCTGGGCGAATATCTGGCTGACCAATGTGTTCCTGGCATCCTGCCAGGTGACGACGAAGTTCCCTTCCCGGTCGGTGTCGATGCTGTTCATGTACTGCAGCGAGTTCTGCGCGCAGGCATCGATTTCCCCCAATCCGGAGAGCTCGAGCTTCTTTTCTAGCTCCAGCCGGCCGTCCGGCATCAACGTCAGGTTTTCCCGCTCCAGGCCGGAGAAATCATCAATGCGCATGGCCCTTTCGTGGCTGGTGGCTGCCATGGGGGGCATGGGCGCCCCCGGCTCTGTAGCGCCATTGAAGTTGATTGCAGGCATACTCACGAGCAGGAGGACGAGAATCGCAGCTTGGCGCCGCATGAAACCCTATCGATTTTACAGGTATATACCTTTTATTCATTGGGAAATCCCAGCCGGTTGGCGGAAGCCAGGTAGAGGGCGACGCCGTGAACGGGGTCCATGACAGGAGGGCGGGATAATCGAGGAACCTGTGACATGCAGAGTGCTATCCGAAGCTGGGCGTCACAGGTGGATGCTCCCCGGCCCGCCCGGTCAGCCGAAGAGCCGGCGGATGCAGTCCCGGAGCTCGGCGTGCATCGGCAGGTCCGCTACGCTTTCCGGCCCGGCGCCGAGCGCCGCGTGCATCGAGCGGTAATACCAGGCCTGGTCCTCTTTTGTGGCGTTGAACTTCGACCAGAAACCCTCGCCCGCGGCCGCCCTATCCCTCAGCATGTCCGAGATGTTGGCGAGCTTGTCGGCGCAGGAGAGCATCTTCTGCTCCCTCGAGGCGGCCCGTATGTGGTCCACGGTGTGCGCCTTCCTCGCCCGCCAGGTGCCCTTCTTGTCAGGGTCGCGCTTGAGTTCTTCCGGCTCGGAGGCGCCGGCGACCAGCCGCCCGACCTCCTCGCCGAACGCCTCGGAAATCGCCGAAAGCGGCGTGTCCGTGTCCTCCACCACGTCGTGCAGGAACCCCGCCACAACGACGGGCCCCGGCGCGCCGTTCTTGAGCAGGATGGAGGCGACATCCAGGGGATGCACGATGTAGGGGATGTTCGTGCCCTTGCGGGTGCTTCCGCCGTGGGCCTTCAGGGCGAAGTCGAACGCGGCCGAGAATCCGTCCATGGCGGTGAAGGGGTTTCCCCGATTAATAGATTTGACCGGTGGCATGGTGGCCGGCCCCGGACCGGCGCCTCAAACCGATGCCAGGTCGACACCGGCATCAAGGTGGACGTAGCCGTTCGCCGTTCTCATGAACGGCCGGTCGTGCCCCGGAACGATTATCTCCCCGGACCGGAGGATTTTGGCAAATGACCGGGAATAGGGGTCCGCGGAACCGATGCCGTCCTGCGCCTGCGCGGAGAACTCCTCGGCGAACGACCTCCTGGTCAGGGCGTCCCCCGATATCACTATCCTTTTCCGGCCGGAAACGCAAAGCGAGATGCTGCCCGCCGTGTGGCCGAAGGTCTCAAGGACGTCCATGCAGCCGCCGGTCGGAAGCTCCGATACCGGCCTCAGGCGGCCGAGGAGATCCCCTATGGAGAAATCGAGCTCCCTCATGACCGCCTTGAGCGCTGCCATCGTCAGTCTCCCGGCGAGCGAGCCGGCCCTCGCCATCTCGTTGGGGTGGATGAAGAGCCGGGCGTTCCCGAACATGCTGCAATTCGCGACGTGGTCGAGATGGTAATGCGTCAGGACGACCGTGTCGATGTCCTCCGGCCGGAGCCCGAGGGCCGAAAGGCTTTCCGCAACCTTCTTGCGGGAATATTTCGAGCCCGGGTCTATGATGATCTTTTTGCCGCCGCACAGCACCAGGGAGGTCGATGATTCGATCCGGCTGTAGACGTGGTTGCCGGCGTTCAGGCAGTATGCATGGATTTTCAAGCAGTCCTCCGTGGCAACCACTTCCTCCGATTTCCCCTGTATCCTTTATCCCTACTTCCTGCCGACTGCCATTGTATACCGTATGGCTTAAAGCTTGCCAAAAGCAAAATCCACTCCCGCTGCGCTCCCTGGACATGCAGCGTCCTGAGGCCTTTGGTCGCATACGCTCCAAACACTCATCACGAGCCGCTCAAGCGAAAAAATCCGATTTGGCGAAAACGGAGCGGATATAGCAGCATCCCGATTGACCCGCAGGTCCCGTAATTGATACGGAGGGGTGGACCCGATTGCGCCGCCCGTTTCAGCCCACCCACATAAAAAAATGAGCCGGGTTTTTCTCCGATTTTTCCCTGCGGGTTTGGGGACAGATTTGGGTATAGCTATAAATAGCCAAGGAATTTGTAAGACCGCGTAGATGAGCAAAACCCGCAATATCCCGGGCGGCAAACACTCTGCGAGAGTGCTTGCAGCGTCTTCAAGAGGAGAGAACCATGAGCTTGATTGAGCTTAGAGATTTGGATAAGGTGTACAGAACCGGCAAATTGGAATTCCATGCATTGAAGAAAGTCAATGTCGAAATCCGTGAAGGAGAACTCACAGCCATTGTCGGTCCCTCGGGTTGCGGCAAGTCCACGATGCTCAACATGATCACGGGAATCGACAGACCCACCTCCGGTTCCGTAACCATAGGCGGGGAGAGGATTGATGCCATGAAGGAGGACAAGCTTGCCTCCTGGCGCGGAAGGAATATCGGGATAGTGTTTCAATTCTTTCAATTGTTTCCAACCCTAACAGCCCACGAGAACGCCACATTGCCCATGGACTTTGCCGGAAGAGGCGATGTGAAGCAGAGGGAGGGGTGGGCCAAAAAGCATCTGGAGCTGGTGGGATTGGGCGACAAGCTCGCACATCTTCCCTCGGAACTCTCCGGAGGAGAGCAACAGAGGGTGGCGATCGCACGGGCATTGGCCAATGACCCAAGGATAATAATAGGTGACGAGCCCACAGGAAACCTCGATTCCAAAACCGAGACAAGGATGTTCGACCTGTTGAAACAATTGAATGATCAGGGAAAGACAATATTGTACGTAACGCACAGTGCAGAGCTGGCAAGGAAGGCCAAGCGCAACATCGTGATGCTGGACGGCGAGATCGTATCCGGGTAGGGACGGTCATGACCTCTGCAATCGTGAAGAAGTCTTTCCGTGACCTTTCCAAGAGGAGGGCCAGGACCTTCTTTACCATTCTCACCATAGCCCTCGGGGTGATGGGGGTTTCCCTTTTCGCGGTCACCCCGCTTGCAAACGAAAACGCCCTCAAGGAGATCGAAAAAACCAACATGGCCAATGTCCGTATACGCGTCACGGATGTAAATCTCGATCAAACGAACATCCGGGACCTTGAAGATATCGATAATATAAACTTGATCGAAACGAGGACCATAATCCTGACAAAAGTGAAAATAGGCGAGCGTTGGAACAACGCGATCCTCATCGGAGTCTCAAACTATTCCAATCAAAAAGTCGATAAGATATTCAAAAGCTCCGGAGGATACCCTGACGATTTTGAGGCCCTTTCCGAAAAGGCCAATGCTATCAACGGGATACACGAATGGAAAATAGCGGACGAGGTCATCGCCAAGGATTCCAATGGCGCTGATCGAATAATAAAAATCAAAGGCGAGGCACGGAGCCTGACCCATTCCTCGGCCACATTGGAGGGTTTTGCGGTTTTCTATACTACCATAGGGACGGTACAGACCCTGGGAAATCTCACGGGGTACAATACATTATCGTTCGATCTTAGCAAGGCGGAAGCCCAGGAAATGGAAAGCACCATAGAAAGGATCCGTTCGTACTTGACCAACAAAACCTCGGTCGTGGCGTTTGCCGATCTGCCTGAAACAAGAGAAGATGATGAGTGGTTTGGCAGTGAATTTCTCGGACAGCTCATGAGCTTCATGACCATCTTTACATTTCTTACCCTGTTCAGCAGCGTGTTCCTCATCTCCAACACCATGAACACGATCATATCGGAACAAAGAAAGGAGATAGCCCAGTTGAAGGCAATTGGTGCAACAAATTTTCAGGTTTTTAGGTCCTACCTGATTACATCAATGATCATGGGCACCATCGGTGCAGTGGCCGGCTCGATTCTTGGAATATTCGTCTCTTTTTTTGTTCTTGTCACCCTGGGGAGACCGTTTGGCTTTGAATCCTCTTTCGTGGTTCATATTCCAACAGTCCTGCTCAGCTTCGGGGCTGGCCTGGGTGTGGTTGTAGGTGCATCCCTGCCGGCCCTTTTGCGGTCGACCAAGGTTTTGGTCCGGGAAGGGCTGGGGGACCAAGGCATCTCGGGCATGTTCGGAAAAGGATGGCTTGACAGGCTACTGATGCATATGAAGGGCATGCCCAGGACGATGCAAATGGGTATGCGCAATGTGGCAAGAAAGAAAGGGCGCAGCGCCACAACAGTGATACAGGTTGCCATGGCGGCCGGGGTCTTTCTGGGATTGGTGACTTTTGGGTATACCTTGCAGATCGCCGTCTCCGGCGCATGGAGCGATAGATCGTGGGACATACGGGTTATTTCCCAGGGGGGCGAGGGAAATCAAATGCATGAAGGTGACGCCTCCATCATAGAGAACATAAGCGGTGTAAAACTGGTGGAGCCGTATCTTACGACCTCCGCCCAGATCAACAAGCGCACCATCGAAATTTGGGGATATCAGTACCACACAAAGATGTGGGATTATTCCGGGACCATGAATCCATCTCCCAGCAGATGGTTTTCCAAAGAGGACCAGGAAAGCAATGCCAGGGTGCTGGTCATCGGCGAAGCACTCGCCGAATTGGAGCATTTAAAGGTGGGGGACAAGGTCAGCTTGATGACCGCAACCGGGGAATCCGAATTCACGATAATCGGCCTTCAATCAAGTTTGATGGACAACGGTCAAGCGGTCTGTGCACCATTGTCCACCCTTCAGCACGTTCTGCGAATCAACGACACTGTCTCGGGATTTCTGATACACACAGCGAGTTCCGACCACGATGAAATCGATAGGACCTCGACAAGAACGGAAGAAACCTTGCTGGCAAGGGGATTTGTGGTGAACAATCAAATCCATTACGTGCTGGAGGAGTTGAACCATGCACAGAATCAGCAAATCATGGACCTGTTTTTCATAGTGAGTCTACTGGTCGTTTTCATCAGCATGATAGGCCTCATGAGCACGCTCACGATGAACGTGATAGACCGGACAAAGGAAATCGGCATGATGCGTTGCATCGGCTCCAAATCGAAGGACGTCTGGACAATCTTTTGTGTTGAGGGGGTCTTCCTCTCGCTGGCCGGCTGGCTTGCCGGGATCCCTGTTGCCTTCCTCATCGCCAATGTCATCACAAAAATGGCAGCCGATTCAATGAAATTGCGGTTGATTCTCGAGTTCCCGTTAATATACGTAGCATATTCTTTCCTGATCGTTCTGATCGGGACCATTGTCATTATCCAGGTACCGCTTCTCCGGGCTACCAGATTAAGACCGGGAGACGCCTTGAGATATCAGTGAGGTCCATCTCCGATTGACTCCGTGAAATCCTCATTGGCCGGTGCGTCCTTTCCCATTTCCATGAGCGCTACAGGGGGGATTTGGTCCGCTTCGCGGACCCGGTCGCCGGGGCTCGCTCGCTTTAGTGCTTGCTTGCCCCGGCGCCGGACTTCAGGGACGCCGGCGGCCTTCGGCGTCGCCGGCGTCCCTTCGTCAAATCCCTCCGGTCGCACCACTGTGAAATTGGTGATGGTGCTCCCGTCGGGATTTGAACCCGAGTCACCAGCTCGAAAGGCTGGAATGATTGACCGGACTACACCACGGGAGCGGCGCCCCGACTAAATGCGGGTCCCCATTTATACATTTCGCACGGGCGCCGGGGGCTCAGCCGTCCGGCTTGACAATATACCGGTCGTGTATCGCCCTGACGGTCTGCTCGAGGTCGCCGCGGCCCACCAGGAAGTTCAGGGCGTTCAAGGACCCGCCCAGCGAGATCTGCTTGATGCTCACGCCGGAATTGGCCACCGTCGTGAACACGGCCCCGGGCAGGCCCTTTATGCCGCCTATGCCGTCCCCGACGACGTTGATGAGCGCCACGTCCATGTCGAGCTCAACGCGCTCGATGCCGGCGTTCTGGGCGGACTTGAGAAGCTCCGCGGCGCGGTCGCAGTCCCGGGAATGGAGCAGGATGCTCAGGCAGAGCTGGGACGAGACCACGGAGTAGATGCCGATGCCCTCCTTGTAGAGCAGGGACGAGATGGCCTGCACCACCCCGGGCGTGTAGGCGAACCCGGCGCCGTACACCTTGAGGAGGGCGAGCTCGGTCGAATGGCTCACGCTCTTCACCTCGCTCCACCGCCCGGCGCCCACGGCGGTTATCTGGGTCGAGACGGAATCGGGCGCCGCGGTGTTTCGCACCGTTATCGCGATGTTCTTGGGCCTCACCGGCTCGATGGTCCTCGGATGCAGTATCTTGGAGCCGAAGTAGGCTATCTCGCCCGCCTCGTCGTAGGAGAGCCGGGCGATGGGGCGCGCCTCCTTGATGAGATGCGGGTCGGCCGTCATGAAGCCGTCGACGTCCTTCCAGACCTCCAAGACTTCGGCGTCGAGCGCATTGGCGATGACCGCCGCCGAGTAGTCCGAGCCGTTGCGGCCGAACGTCGTGCACCGGCCGTCGGGGGAGGCCCCGAAGAACCCGGTGACTATGGGGACGACGCCGGATTCGAGCTCGGGCACGAGGGTCTTTTTGAAGTTCTGGGCCGTGGCGGGTATGTCGGCGGTGGCGTTGCCGTGGACGCCGTCGGTCATCATGCCTATCTTGTCGGATTCGAAGCCCTTCGCGCGGACGCCCAGCGAGACCAGCGCGCCCTCGAAGAGCGGGTTGGCCAGCCGCTCGCCGTAGCTCTGCACCAGGTCGAACTGGCGCTCCGTGAGCTCGCCTGAATAGGCAACGCCGTAGAGCAGTATCTCCAGCGTGAGCATCCGGGCGTCTATCTCCCGCAGCGCCCGCTCCCGGGCGGCCTTGTCGTCAATGCCTCCGGACGCAAGCCCCTCATGCAGGGAGCGGATGTTCTTGATGAACTTGTCGATGTCCGTCTTCCCGCCCTGGGCCCTGCGGGAGAACTCGCGTATCTCGTTGGTCTGGCCGTACACCGCCGACAGCACGACCACGTGAGGCGATTTCTCATGCGCGACTATTCCGGCAGCCTGGCGGAGGCTCGCCGCGTCCCGGATGCTGGCCCCGCCGAACTTCATTACTTTCATCGGCCGACATTTTCCGTTTATGTATTATATTATGATTGAGTTTCAACTTCCGAAACAGGAAGTTTATATACATTCTGATTTCTTGGAATCCAGCGCGTGAGGGAATGGGGTTCACGAAACGCATCAGGCAGGCGGCGGAGCGCGCCCGCGTCGCGATGGTCTCCGAGGACCTGATAATCCGCCTGCGCTGGTTCCTCCTTTTCACCGCCGTGCTGGCCATCTACATCGGGCTCCAGATCGGCGACGACTGGTACATCAAGGAGTTTGCGACCTACGACTGGGCCCGCGGGCTTGGATATTGAAGGAAGGCGCGAGATGGCAAAACCCCCGATGTCCCTGGACCCGAAATTCCGCCTGCCGGCGCAGGCCGTCACGTTCGGCATCCACCGGCTCGGCATATTCCGCAAGCTCCCCGAGGGCTGGCACGCCGAGATACCGAGGACCTCGGCGGTGACGCCGTGCCTCAACTGCCAGGCCTGCGAGCTGGCCTGGATGGCCTGCCCCATGGGGATGACCCAGCGCTACGTCATCGACAACCGCTTCCCGATCTACGTGCTGGGAATCCTCATGCTCGTGGGCGTGACCATCGGCCGCTGGGCCTGCGGCTGGCTGTGCCCGATGGGCCTCGTGCTGGACATAGTAAACAAGGGCTCCAAGCACACCTACACCCCGCCCGAGTGGATGAGATACATAAAATATGTATATCTAGGCGGGCTGGTGGTGCTGGCCTTCGGCAGCGGCATGATATTCTTCTGCAGGTACCTTTGCTTCGGGGCCATCCTGGGCATAATACCGTACTGGCTGACCTGGGAGACGATAAGCTACACCTGGCTCTTCTACCACCTCGGCGTCTTCTCGTTCTACCTCACGTTCAGCTACTACACCCACGGCCGGGCCTGGTGCCGCTACTTCTGCCCCCTGGGCGCGATGCTCTCCCTGCCGGGCGTCTTCTCGATGGTGAAGCTCCACTTCAACTGGATGTGGTGCACCAAGTGCGGCCTGTGCAAGAAGGCCTGCCCCATGGGCATCGACCCGGTGAGGACCTCGACCCTGAAGAACCGCCTGGAGTGCATCAAGTGCGGCCGGTGCGTCAACGCCTGCCCCAACCACTGCCTGGCGATAGGCGTGGCCCCGCTCCTCACCCCGGGCAAGGAAGAGAAGGTCACAAAGCGCGTGCCCGTGAACGGCGCCCCCAAGGCCCCAAAGGAGATCCTGACGGAGACGGGCGCGGCGAACGGAAGGCAGTGAGTGGACGACGAAGTAGGAAAGAGAAGTTGGCAAGTTAGCTGTTGGCAAGTTAACAAGTTTCTTCACTTGTGAACCGGGTAACTTGTTCACCTCACTTGCTAACCTGTCAACTTGCCAACTTGTCAACCTCGTCCGTTTCAAATATAGCCAAGCTTCCTCGCGTACTCGGCGTTCAGCACCGACGCCCCGGCCGCTCCGCGGACGGTGTTGTGCGACAGAAGGTAGAACCGGAGCTTCCGGCCGTGCCGGCGCAGGCGGCCGACGGTCACGGCCATGCCGCGGGCCCGCTCCGGCTCGCCGGCGTCGACGTCGAGGCGCGGCTGGGGACGGTCCGTCTCCTCCCGGACGATGACTGGGCGCCGGGGCGCGGTGGGCAGCCGGCCGCTGTACTCCCAGCGGAAGCCGGAGAGCGCCTCTTTCGCGGACGCCTCGTCGAAGGGCTTCTTCAGGCCAACCACCGCTGTCTCCAGGTGCCCGTAGCGGACAAAGACGCGGGAGCAGCTCGCGATGACCTCGAACGGCGCCGGGCGCATCCGCCCTCCGGAGAGGGGGCCGAGGATCTTGCGGGTCTCTGCCTCCACCTTCTCGTCCTCTTTGGAAATGTACGGTATCACGTTGCCGGCGATGTCCATCGAGGCCACGCCCGGGTAGCCGGCGCCCGAGAGCGCCTGGTAGCTCGACATCACCACGCTGGACAGGCCGAACCGGTCCGCAAGGGGCCGCAGGGCCACCACCAGCCCCGTCGTGGTGCAGTTGGCGTTCGTCACGATGAAGCCGCCCGAATCCTTCCGGCTCTTCTGCCGCTCTATTATCCGGATGTGGTCCGCGTTGACCTCGGGTATGAGTATCGGCGTCAGCGGGTCCATCCGGTAGGAGGCGGCGTTCGAGAACACGAAAAAGCCCTTGTCGGCGAGGAGCTTTTCGGAGACGAGCCCCTGGTCCGCCGGGAGCGCGCTGAAGAGCACCTTGACGCCCAGGTCCTCGAAAACCCCTGGCTCGATGGGATGCACCTGCATCCTCCGCACCTCCCGCGGCATCTCGCCGTCGGCGTTCCACCGGACGAGGTCGCCGTAGAGCTTCCCCGCCGACCTCTCGGACGCGGCCAGGGCGGCCGTCTCGAACCAGGGGTGGCCCTCGAGGCACCTCGCGAACCACTGCCCCACCATTCCCGTTGCGCCCAGTATCCCGACCGGTATCTTTGCCATCCAGCACCCTCCCTGAAACCTGCCCCGAAGCTCAGCGCGCCTTTTCCGAATTGACCTTCGTCCTGATCATCCACGAATCATCCCCGCCGCAGCCCTGAAGGGCCGCGAGGACCGCCTGGGTCCTCCCGGGGGGCGAGAGCACCACGGTGGCGGGCCCGGTGCCCGAGACGCCCGCCGTGGCGGCGCCGGCCTCGAGAGCCCTCATCGCCACCTCGGTGGGGAAGCCCATCGCGGCCGAGTAGGCCAGGCCGTTCACCAGCATCCCCCCCAGGAAGTCGCCCTCGATGGTCAGCCGGGCGGCGAGGTCCGCCGGCAGGCGGATCGCCTTCAGGCGCGATGTGTCCACGTCGCGCTTGCGGATCTTGCGCATCGGGACGTGGATGATGACGTCGTAATCCTCCTTCATGGTGTATTGCGAGAGTATCTTCTTGCGGAAGTTGTCGGCCACCACGACGTTGCCGAAGTAGGTGGCGCAGGCGTCGTCGTAGGCGCCGGTGATGGTGACGCCCGCGGCGAAAGAGGCCTGGATGCCGAGCTCTATGACCTCGAGGTCGTCGAACGGCCGCCCCAGCGCCTTGAACGCCGCAAGCACGATGGCGTTTCCGGCCGCCGAGGAGCTCTTGAGCCCCCGCGACATGGGTATCTGCGAGCGGGTGGTTATCCTCGCCCCGTGCTCGTTTTCGAGATTGAATTTCTGGAGGACCTTCCTGACGCAGTGCTCCGAGAGCGCCTGCTCCTCGGAGGGGTCGTCCTCGATTCTGATTTCGAACCTGCCCGGCTCGTTCGTGAGCTCGACCGTGGCGGTGGTCTCGAGCGCGACGCCGAAGGCGGCGCCCCGGCCGGAGGCTATGCCGTTCACGATGGATGCCGCCCCGTGGGCCGTCGCCGTTCCCTTCAAACCCGTCCCGCCCCTTCCGCCCTTCTGCCTTGCTGCCCTTCCGCCCTTCCCCCTATTTCTCGGTTATGTTCTCGGTTATCGCCTTCCCGAAGTGCCTGCCCTTGCCCCCGCCCACCCAGAGCGCCACCGGGTCGCCCACCTTGAGGTCGACGATGGACACCGGCGAGCCGCCGGAGACCAGGCACACCGTCTCGGCGTTCTGGAGGATGACGTTGAACCGGCGGGAGGCCGCCTCGGCCTCGACGAGCACCATCGGCCGCTTCTCTATCTTGACGCGCCCGACGACGACGTTCTGCGTCCGGTCGCCCGTCCCCACCGCGAGCACCTCGTCGCCCGCCGCAAGCTCCGAGAGGTACTTGGTCGAACGGTCCGCCATCAGTATGTACGAGTGGACGGCGCCGGCGTTGACGCGGAAAGGCCGGGGGGCGGCGTACTGGTTCGTCTTCGATTCGGAGTGCACGAGGAACATGCCCGACGACTGCGAGCCGACGAGCATGCCCTCGCCGGCCCCCAGCATGGTGCAGGTGTCCACGCAGACGCGGTCGCCCGAGCCCAGCGATGCGATGCTTATCACCCTGCCTTCGGTGAGGGGGAGCTCTATCCTGGCCGCCTGCGCCACGAGCTTCACCGCCTCGGAGAGCTCGTGGTCCCCGCGCACGTCGAAGACCACGCCGTCCACGCCCTTCTCGAGCGTCTCCAAAAACAGCCGGGCGTCCTCGGCGTTCGAGACCTGGGCCAGAAGCTTGGTCTTCATGCCCTGGTACTCGGCTATGAGGCTCTCGAGCGGGATGACCTTCCAGTCCCGGGCCGCCACGACGACGTAGTCGGCCTTGCCGGCGAGCCCCAGCGCCCGGTCGACGTCGAACTTGCTGTCTATGGTCAGGAACTTCCCCGTTTTTCCCTCGAGGAGGACCTCGTCGCCCTTGATGGTTATCTGGTCGTACTTGCCCAGCGTCCGGAGCCGCTTGTAGTCGTCGGGCTGGAGCACTATCTGGCGGAAGCCCTGCTCCAGGGCCGTCCTGGTCAGGTCCTTGCGGTGCTGGTGGGGGGCGTTGTCGAGCCGTATCCAGACGAGCTTGTTCATCTGGCCTCACCCGCCCAGCTTCCGGCGGGCTTCCTCGGCGGTCGCGCCGTGCAGGACGACGGCGGCCACGGCCCGCGTCATGCCGGCCACGTCGGCGTGCTGGAAGACGTTCCGGCCTATGGACACGCCGGAGCCGCCGGCGTCCATCGACTCCCTGACCATCCTGAGGACCTCGAGGTCGGAGCCCATCTTCGGGCCCCCGGCGATGACCACGGGCACCGGGCAGCCGGAGACCACCTGGCGGAAGCTCTCAACCGAACCGGTGTAGTTGGTCTTCACGAGGTCGGCACCGAGCTCCGCGGCGGCCCGCGCGGCGTGCTTGACCACCTCGACGTCGTACTGGCTCTTGATGTTGGGCCCCCGCGGGTAGGCCATGACCAGGAGCGGAACGCCGAGCCTCTCGCAGTCGCCGGAGACCCCGCCCAGGTCGCGGAGCATCTCCTTTTCCGTCTCGGCGCCGAAATTGACATGGACCGACACGGCGTCGGCGCCCAGGCGCAGCGCCTCCTCGACGGTGCAGACGAGCGTTTTCGCGTCGGGCGCCTTTCCGAGCCCCGTGGATGCGGAAAGGTGGATAATTAGCCCCGTCGGCGGCCACGGGCCGGGGGGCAGGGCCTGGACCACGCCCTTGTGCACGACGACCGCGGTCCCGCCTCCCTCGGCCACCAGGCCGATGGTCTTGTGTATCGCGGCCACGCCCGCGATGGGGCCGGCCGACACGCCGTGGTCCATCGGGATGATGACCGCGCGTCCCGTCCTCCGGTCGAGAATCCTGCCAAGCCTTATCGTCTTCCCGGCGCCGTGCAAGGCAATCGCCGGTTTTGTCATGGAACCAATTGGTATTTAATGCTAATTTGTCGAAAGCCGAGAATGGGAAAGCGCCCGCCGGACCGCCTCCTCCGGGAAGGCCTTCCCCGTCCAGAGCCGGAAGGCCTCGGCGGCCTGCCCCAGGAACATCGCCATGCCACCCACGGTCCGGGCGCCGCGCTTTTCGGCGGCCAGTAAAAGGGGGGTCCGCTCCGGGTTGTAGACCATGTCCATCACGGCCGAGCCGGGCGCGATGCGGCGCTCCGGGACGGGGCAGGCGGCCGGAAAGCCGCGCATCCCGGCCGGGGTGCAGTTCACGATTATGTCGGAGCGCTCCGCCTCCGCGCCGATCGAGCCGATGTCCAGGACGGCGCAGGCGTCCCCGCCCAGACGGCCGGCCATCTCGACGGCCCGCCGGCGCGTGCGGTTGGCCACGGTGACGGAGGCCCCGTTCGCCAGCAGGCCGTATAGGGCGGCGCGCGCCGCCCCGCCGGCGCCCACCACCAGCGCCCGCGCGCCGCGGATGCACACGCCGGCGGCCTCGAGCGCGCCGACGAAGCCGGCGACGTCGGTGTTGTACCCCCACATCCTGCCGTTTCGGCCCACGAGCGTGTTGACGGCGCCAATCCTTTGCGCCGCATCATCGATGCGGTCGAGGAGCGGCATCACGGCCGTCTTGTGCGGTATTGTGACGTTGGCCCCGCGCAGGCCGGCGGCGCGCAGCGCGCGCAGGGTCGGCGCCAGCGCCCCCGGCTCCGCGTCGAACGGCAGGTAGGCGGCGTCCAGGCGGAGCTCGCGGAAGGCGGCGTTGTGGACGAGGGGCGACAGCGAGTGGCCCAGCGGGTGGCCCAGTATTCCATAGAGGCCCGTGGACGCGCCGACGCGGCCGATTCCTCCAGCGGGCGCCCAGCAACGTTTCAGTTCCTCCAGGCTAGGCTGGCCGGGCGCTGTGGCCTTCCGTGCGTTCGGCCCCGCGTAGACCAGCGTTGCGCCCAGGAAGGGCGCCAAGGTTCTCGTCAGTGCCCCCGCCGGGCCCATGCCGATGACGATGGCTCCGGGCGCCGCCCGGCGGACGCGGCGGGCGGCCTCGACCACGCGGGCTGTATCATCTTCGGTGCGCGCCGAAAAGGCCGCCTTGGCGATGCCCCCGGCGCGCTCGCACCTCGCAAGCAGGCGGACCATCCGCGCCGTCGGGGGCGTGCCCTGGAAATCGTGGTGGGAGATCACCGGCCTCGTCCCGTTGGCCTTCGCCGCCCTGACCAGGCGCCCGAGGCGCGCCCGGCCGATGGAGAGCTCGAGGTCGATGTACCTGAAGCCGCTCCCGGCCGCCTGCTCCAGCAGGGCCCGCCTCTCGGGCTCGCTTCCCCGGAAACGGCCGCCTTCGCGCACGGGGCGCAGGGTGGCGATCGCCGGAACGGAGCGGGCGAGCCGGCGGAGGCGGGCCAGGGCCGGGCCGTCGCATCTTGCCAGAAAATCGAGGCGGAACTCGACGAGATCGGCCCCGCGCCGGCGCGCCGAGCGGGCGGCCCGCGCCATCCCTTCGACGGTTCTCTCCGAGAGGGGAACGCAGACAAGGGCCATCGGTCCACGCATACCTTTATGTAGAACCTCTATTGCCCCGAGGCTTAATAAACACGTGCCTTTCTTTAAATACGGTTCCACATTTCATCACGGTTTTCGAGAGACAATTCATATATATGGCCTGAAGCGTCGTTATCGGGCTGAAGCGCCCGCGAGATAAAATGTAAGGGAAGGCGTCGGGCAGGGGAAAAGGAGGCGATGGGGATGAAGATGTCTGGAAGCGGATGGCGGAAGGCACCGGGCTTCGTCGGGACCTACCTCAAGGCGCTGGCGCTTGTGATCGTGTTTCTCGGGCTCACGATGCTCCCGGCGACGAAGATAACAGGCACCGGCACCGCGCTCATCGACGGGGACCCGGGCAAGCAGCTCAACGACCGCACCCCGTTCGTGAACAACCTTTTCACGTTCTACTGGAGGCCGATAGACGGCGTCTACGACCAGGCCGACGAGGAGCAGGATAACGTCTGGGGCCTGACCTGGGACGAGAACCATGACAACCAGGAGGACGAGGACAATTGCAACTACGCCAACGGCACCGACTTCTACGGCACGTGCTTCGCCGCCGACAAGGGCGCCATAATGCTGGGCAGCTACGACGCCGGAAACGAGATAACGGTGACGCTCAAGCACGGCCACCGGTTCACCGACCTGTTCTTCAAGGGCGACTGCGACGCCGGCGTCGACGCCTACCCGCAGTGCAACATGGACCTGACGCTCCAGCAGCCCACGGACGACGTCGTGGAGTGCTACTGGAAGATGGACTGCGGCCTGAAGTGGTTCCGGTGCTGGGGCAGCGAGCTTTGCGGCCCGGCGGGCGAGATACGCCTCTTCCTGCCCGGCGAGGTCAAGGGCATCGAGAGGCTCCAGGACGACGGCACGCACGGCGACTGCGCAATGCTCGCCCAATACGAATCCTACAGCGCCATACCGGCCAACGTGGACGGCTGGGCCCGCGAGGGCGACTACGCCCGGGTCCACCTGACCGCGCAGGGCGGGAACCTCTCGGAGAACTGCGTCGAGGTCCACTTCAAGGAGACCGTGTTCTCGATTTGCGGCGACAACAACAACGACGAGGAGTGCCGGCCGGTCGGCCCCTACCCGGAGAGGGAGCCCTTCTCGCCGTGGATACGCCGGGCGGACAACGAGGTACTCTGGCAGGGCACGCTCGGGCAGTTCCAGGGCCGGATACTGTACACCACGACGGACCTGCAGCTCTACGGCGGGGCCATCGAGGTGCGGAGCACCGGCCGCGTGACCGTCCAGACCACGACCATGACCGACGCCTACCGCGACCTCAACCAGAACGGCATCGCCGACCCCGCCGACGACTGGGACGGGCAGGACTGGGACAACGTCGGACACTACATTGATACAATGTGGTTCACCTCGGAGATGTCCTGCGACGCAGTCTGGTCGTTCTACGGCACCGAGTTCTTCGGGTTTGTCAACCGCGACCTATTCATAGCGAGCTACGAGGACGACAATCACATCATCATAGAGGATCTGACGGGCAAGTCGCTAACGATGGACTCTAACGGCGACGGTGTGATGGACAACGACGGCCGGGGCTGCACGCCCACCCACGGCGCGATACCCATACAGGGCATGGACATCCCGTACAAGGGCCAGACCTACAACCTCAACCGCACCCGCTGGAACGGCGACGACTCCTGCGAGATAACGCTCGACGCCTGGGAGAACTGGGGCCACTCCCCCAACTTCGTCAACTACGCCTACGGGGAGGACGACGGCGGCTACTCGGTCAACGGCAACATGTTCGGCCTCAAGTGCGGCGACTTCTTCAACAACCCGGGCTACTACGGCGGGGTCCTGGACGAGAACGAGCTCGAGTGGAAGAACATCTCCAAGGTCATGGGCGTGCTCAAGAGCGACCGGATGAACAAGTACGTCGACAACGGGAACTTCGAGTCGGACTGGGTGCATATCAAGGCCGACCGGCCGGTCTCGCTCTACGGCGGGCTCTGGGACAACAACCAGCACGGCCAGGCCTACGGCCAGCTCGGGATGCGCTACTACATCCCGGTCCAGAGGGCGCTGTCCATCACGTCGATTGACAAGACCGCGCATGTGCGCGTCGAGTGGGACGACACCACCCAGGAGGACGCCTACCTCACCATCGAGAAGGGCAAGCAGGCGACGGTGAAAACATGGCGGTCCCAGTCGCACTCCCACAACAACGTGGCCAACGTGCGCTGGGTGCGGGTGATATCGGACGAGCCCATCAAGGTGGACATGTGGGTGGCCAACGACGACAACGCCTTCGACGGCACGACCGTGGCGTCGTTCAAGGCCGGCAACGACTACTACCCGGCCGACGACGAGTGGACGATTCCCATACACCACTGCGCCATAGTCTACATAACGGCCCTGGAGGACAACACCACCGTCGGCTGGACGGGCGACTGGCTCGAGGGCCAGACCAAGGGCTGCAAGATGAAGGCCTACGAGACCTACCGCATCGTCTACGACGAGAACGAGTGCTACAACGACATGGGCCAGGACGACGTCATGATGGACAACCGCGACGAGATGTTCGCCACGGTGCGCGTGATGCGCATCCACGCCGACGGCGATGTGCTGGTCAAGGTGGACTACGCCTCGGACTATTCGTGCGAGCCCCAGGACATAGACATGGTGCTGAGCACGGCGCCCACGTTCTCGACCGCGAACTCGCAGGGGCCGTGGATGCTGCCCTCCGTGATGGCGGGTGTGCTGGCGATCGACATAGGCGTGGTCGCCGCCGGCGGCACGGGCCTGATGGCCGCCCAGTGGCCGCGGTTCTTCAAGAAAAAGTGAATAGGTGCGAAATCGATGAGGGTACAAGGAGCGAGGGAACATGTCTAGGGCACTGGACGCGATATCGCTGTTTTTGGTGGTGGCGAGCCTGTTCTTCCTGCCGGTCTCCGCCGTGGCCTTCTCGGGGGAGTCCACGCTGGAGGGCATCAAGGACTTCAAGATCTACAACGACGCCCGCGAGGAGGAAAAGCCCTTCCGCTCCAGCACGGACATCTCCACCTTCACGAACACGAAGTTCGTGTTCTTCATGCCCCCGGCCACGATGGGCGTGTGGCAGTACTCCTCGGCCAAGTACTGGACCCAGTACCACTTCTCGTACACCTACGGCTATCCCGACCGGGAGCCCCGCATCAACATGAGCTACCTCCAGCTCTTCTCCTACGAGAAGGACACCACGGTGAAGATAGAGCTGATAAACGGGAAGGCCTTCGACGCCACGTTCAACTACGGGGCCTGCACATGGAACGTGAACCAGAACACCAAGGTGGTCGATTTCACCTCCCGCAACACCGGCCCGGAGGACACCGTCAAGGAAATCTCCATGATGGCCTACGAATCGAAGCGCATCAAGACGATCGACTGGGAGTTGAAGATAGACGGAAAGATCCACCACTACCTGGGAGGCGTCCTCAGGATAACCTCGAACTACCCGATATCGCTCATGCACCACACGATGAGCGGCGAATGCGCCAACCAAAACGACGACGAGGCGTGCGAGCACGGCGTCACCTGGAACGGCCAGGACGGCGTCTACTCGTTCTACGGAAAGAAGATATTCACCTGGATACCGGCCGACGTCTGGATATCGGCGCTGGAGGGCGAGACGAAGGTCAACATCATAGACGTCTCCGACCACAGCGGCGACGCCACCTTCACGCTGGGGACTTTCGAGACCTGGGCCTCGAACCGCGACAGCATCTGCGGGCAGTACGGCTTCGACAACAGCCTGGTGCTCATCTCGGCCGACAAGCCTGTGTCCGTAGTGGCGGGCATCGAGGACGACAACGCCTGCACGCAGGTCTTCGGCAAGGACCAGACCGACTTTTTGTTCCCGTGCTTCGGCAAGGTGATGGTCCAGGCGCCCGAAAAAACGCACATCAAGCTCGAGGACCGCGAGGGCAACGAGGGCTCGTTCGAGGGCGACCTCGAGGCCGGCGAGATAAGGCTCTTCGACCTCAAGGTGGTCTACACCTGCGTCGAATCTCCCTCCTACCAGTGGGCGCGCCTGCGCTCCACCGCCCCGGTCTACGTCTACACCATAGCGGACTCGGTCTGGGACGACCGCTACCCCCAGTACAGGGGCAACATCGCCGCCGAGGAGATCGTGCAGATCTACCAGAAGGTCAACGTGCCCTATCCCTCGGGCTCGGTTCCCTACCCGCTCTCCACCAGTTTCCAGATACCCATCAAGAGCCGGGCCTACGTCGTCCTCACCAACATGGGCGAGGAGAACAACGTGAAGGTCGAGTTCTCCCTGGTGGACTCCGTATACTACCAGTCGAAGGTGGAGCCCTACGGCACCCGCATGTGGGAGATCTCCGAGAGCGTGCCCTCGGACACCCGCCAGGGCCTGGACATCAACCTCGACGGCGCCGCCGAGCAGGGCATCAAGGTGAGCGACATCCGCAACGGCACGGTCCTCAAGGTCTCGGCCGAAAAGCCGGTAATGGTCCTTCTCAAGTACAACCGCGACGAGATGTACGAGGCGGAGTCTATGGACCTCATCCCGGGCATCGCCCCGCCGTCGCCGAGGGGCATACCCACGCCCCAGGCGAGCATCGTGGCGATGGCGAGCATACTGATGGCGGCCGACATAACGCTGGTGGTCGGGGGAAGGCGCGCTTTCGTCGACCTGTTCTGAGAACGCATTGATATTGGTTAAAGGGACGTAAGGGACGTTATGTGCTATTGGGAAAAAGGGACGTAAGGGTCTGCGCGATTGGTGAGACGGCGGACGACGGTTTCCCCGCCCGTCCGTTCCGTTGCACCAATTGCACAGACCCTTACGTCCCTTACGTCCCCTTTAACCAATATCACCAAACGTCCCTTACGTCCCTTCGTTCGCACCGATTATAACAACAGGCTCCCGTCCAGCGCCAGCATGAACGCCGGAATCCAGAGGCCCCAGTTCAGGATGTAGCCGAACACGAGGAACTTCCTGCGGATGGGGACCTTGTAGAAATGGTTCCGGTCCCGGGAGACCTCGTCTATCCAGCCGTTCATCTCGCGGTAGAGGTAGAAGTAGGCCACCAGGCCGGCGTAGGTGAAGAGGAACCACCAGCGGAGCCAGCCCAGGACCACGAGGAGTATCCCGGCCACGGTGGCCGCCACGAGGAATATCACGCTGATGTAGAGGGCCGGCCGCAGCCCGAGAACGAGCGGGAACGTGCGCGCCCTCCCCTTGTCGTCCGCCTGGAAGTCCCCGATGTCCTTGAGCGAGAGCGAGGTTATCAGGTGGTCCAGGTAGAGGAAGAGGCAAATCCCGAAGACATAGGAGGCGTTCAGGACCAAAAACTCCCACCCGCCGAACACGAGGCAGAAGCGGAGGAAGCCGAAGATGAAGACCAGAAGGAGCGTCCAGGCCGGGCCCAGGAAGCGCCGCTTGGCCTGCACCGGGGGCATCGAGTAGACCGTGGCGAGCACCACGCCGATGGCGAGGAACACAACGTACACAAGCGCGTCGACGAGCGGCTTGGGGTGGGCGAATGCGATGTAGGCGAGGAGCCCCGCCTCGCAGGATACAGCCGCCCCAGCCCAGAACCAGATGATACGGCGCTTCTCCCTCTCCGTGAAGAAGCCCTCGGTGAACGGCGTGGAGCCGAAGGGGTGGGCCCCGTCTATGTCCTGGTCGTAGTAGTCGTTGAGCACCGTCCCGTAGCAGAACCAGAATATCTGGGCCGCGGTGGCGAGCGCGACGATGCCGAACACGAGCGGCGAGACGGCCAGGTTGAGCCCGGTGAGCACCGGGACGGCCATCAGGCCGAATATCATGACCATTATCGGCAGGAAGGCCACCCTGAAGAGCCGCCCCCAGGTCCCCCAGGTCCGCTGCCCGGCCGCCGCTGCTTCGGTCATGCCCGTCAATTCCGGCACACCTCTAGGGGATTGGGAATATTTCGATTTTTGCGGTCCGGGCCGGCGCTCACGCGAGCAGCCCCCCGTGGAAGGAGAGCATGAGCAGGGGTATCCACACGCCCCAGTTGACGATATAGCCGAGCACGTGGTAGGTCTTGCGCATCGGGACCCGGTACCACTGGCCGGGGTCGCGCTCGATGAGCCCTATCCAGCGGCTCATGTCCCGGTATAGGTATATGTAGACCACCACGCCGGCATAGGAAACGAGGAACCACCATTCCACCCAGCCGGCCCAGACCATCGCGGCCCCCGCGCCCATCGTCAGGCCCAGAAAGAGCATGCTGACGCGCAGGGCCGGCCGGAAACCGCACACCAGCGGGACGCTCCGGACTCCGCCCTTTGCGTCGGAGAAGGCGTCCGGGATGTCCTTGAGCGAAACGCTCGTGATGCCGTGGCTCAGGTAGATGAACAGGCACAGGCCGGCCACGTAGGCCCAGTTGGAGACCAGGAAGCCGAGCCCGCCGAGGAGCAGGCAGAACCGCAGGAACGCGATGACGAAGACGAGCATCAGCGTGTAGGTCGCGCCCAGGAACCTGCTCCGGGTGCGCGCCGGCGGGGCCGAGTAGGCGGTCGCCATCACGTAGCCGGCGAGGATGACCAGCACGAAGGCGGCGGCGTCCACGGCCCCTCCGGGCCCGAAGGCCAGGATGAAGGCCGCCTGGGGGATCTCCAGGACGGCGGCGGCGAGGCCGAAGCCCCAGAACATCCGCCTCTGCTCCGAATCGCTGAACAGGCCCTGCGTGAACACCTTGTCGCCGAAGGGGTGGTGGCGGTCCATCTCCCGGTCGTGGTAGTCGTTCAGGATGGTGCCGTACGCCCACCACAGGAGGTGGGAGCCCACGCCGAAGAATATGGCGAGCACGACCGGCCAGGCCAATCGGATGTCCAGCCCGGCCAGTATCGGCACAGGCATGGCGGCGAAGATGGCCGCCCCCACCGGGAGGAAGCCGATGCGCAGGGCCTTGAGCCACGTTCGCGCGGTCCGATCGGGGGTCGGCGCCATTCTCCGTTCCCCCCGGCTAGGCGCCCTCTATGAGCGCCTTCCCGTCGGTCCCGGAGAGAACGCGGGAAACGGCCTTGCCCATGCGCAGCTCCCGGTAATTGTAGAGCGCCCCGTTGGGGACCATCTTCACGTTCACCTTCACTCCCGGGAACTCCGATTCGAAGTTGCCCTTTATCTGGCTTGCGAGGCGGGACCAGTCCCCCTCGTCGCGGTGCTCGGCCGTGATGTCGACATGGTCGGGCCAGGCGTGGATCTGGTACCACACGCCGTTGAGGTCCGCCTTGTAGAGCGTGTTCTCGAGCTCTATGGGGAACCTGGAGGTGGGCCCCAGCCGGACATCCGTGCCCTTCCGGCCCAGGATGCGCATCGCCGGGAGGGGCAGGCCGCAGGCGCAGGGCTCCTTGAGGAGCTCGATGTAGTCGCCCATGAGGTAGCGGAGCATGGGCATCGCCTCCCTCGTCGTCGGCGTGACCACCGAGAGCGCCCGCTCGCCCTTCTGCGCCGGGGTCCCGTCCTCGTGGATGACCTCGGTGAACATGGAGAACGAGGGTATGTGCATCATGTACTCCTCGCAGGGCACCCCCACGAAGCCGGACTCGTTTTGGCCCAGAAGCGAGAAGACGCGGGCCCCGCCCCAGAGCTTGCCCAGCGCCTTGGCGCGGTTCTCCGAGCAGGGCTCGGCGCCGGACATTATGTACTTCACGCCGACCTCCTCGGGGCGGATGCCCCGGTCCAGGAGTATGTTGGCGTAGGCGAAGGCGTCCGTGGCGGCGGCGCCCAGAACGTCCACCCGGAGCTTCCGGATGGTCTCGGCGGCGACCTCCGGCGTGTAGAGGTTGTTGCGCGTGCCTATCGGTATGAGCGTGGCGCCGGATTTCTGGATGATGAGGTCCCCGCCCCTGCCGGCGAGCGTCCTCGTGTAAGGGTAGCAGATGGCGCACTTCATGTCCTTTCGCAGGTTCTTGCGTATTATCGGAAGGCAGAGCGCGAGCTCCGCCTGGCGCTCGAACTCGCGCGCCGTCACCCAGACCGGGACGGGCCTCCCGGTGGAGGTCCCGCTGGTCTGGGCGTATATCAGGCATTCCTTCCCGGGCTGGATGGCCAAAACATCGTAAGGGTCAGCCGCCTCGAGCTCGGGGCGGGTGGTCAGGGGGACCTTCCGGGTGAAATCGTCGATGGTCCGGATGTCCGAAGGCCCCACGCCGGCCTTCGTCAATTTCTCCCGGTAGAACCTCGAGTTGTAGGCGCGGCGGACGCTTGCCCGGAGCCGCCGCTTTATCATCCCTTTGTTCTCCGAGAGCTTGATGATGCCGGGAAAGTTCTTCAGGAGAAATGTCAGGGCGCTCATGTGTTTGCGACCTCCTCACTTCTTCGGGGAGACCTGGAGCCTCTGCTGCTGGGGAACGAGCGAATCGTGGGGCAGGTAGCCCGAGAGCATCAGGTGGTCCACCGTCACCATGGCCGTGACGGCCTCGGCGATGACCATCGAGCGGGGCGCGTAGTTGGCGTCGTGGTTCCCCTCGGTGGAGACCATCGCCGGCGCCTTCGTGCGGAGGTCGATGCTCTGCTGGGGTATCGGCACGGAGGGCGTGGGCTTGACCGCGATGCGGAACACCACCGGCGTCCCGACCGTTATCCCGCCGAGCACCCCTCCGGCGTTGTTGGTCTGCAGGGTCGGCCGGCCCCCGGCCATCACGATGGGGTCCATGAACTGCGAGGACTTCGCCTGGGCGGCCCGGATTCCGGCCCCGAGCTCGAACGACTTGACCCCGGGGATGCTCAGCACCGCCTGGGCGACGTCGGCGTGGTAGCGGCGGAATGCCGGCGCCCCCAGCCCGGGGGGCAGGTTCTTGACCGTGACCTGCAGGATGCCCCCTGTGGCGTCCCGGTCCTTTTCGGCCTGGGCCGAGAGGGAGCGCACCCGCGCTTCGAGGTTGCCCTCGTCGACCGGGAGGCCGCCGAGCTCGAGGATGGTCGAGGAGACCTCGATGCCGCAAAGGTCGGTCAGGCGGCGGGCCACCCCGCCGGCGGCCACGACGGATATCCAGGTGCGGCCCGAGGCCCGGGAGCCCCCGCGCCAGTCGACGTGCCCGTACTTCAGCCGGTAGGTCAGGTCGGCGTGGCCGGGCCTGGGCGTGAACATGATCTTTTGGTACTTGTCGCTCTCGTGCTTGCTGTTCTTGACGACGATGGCGATGGGCGTGCCAATCGTCCTGTTCTCGAAGACGCCGCTCAGTATCTGGAAGTCGTTGGGCTCGATGCGCTTGGTCAGGAGGTGGAAGGGCACGTCCCGGGCGAGCTCGCGCCGTATGTGCTCCGTCGTCAGCTCGAGCCCCGCCGGGCACCCGTCTATGACGCAGCCCAGCGCCGGCCCGTGGGATTCCCCCCAGGTCGTGACGCGGAAAATGCTGCCAAGCGTGTTCCCGGCCACAGCCACCTCCCCAGCAAGGCTCCCGGCTCAGGCGCGGAACACCAGTGTCCTGGTCAGCCGGTCGTCAATCTCCTCCTCTTGGACAAAGAACCTGCCGCGGGACATCGATTCGTAGGCCATCACCACCACCGGCGTCAGCATGGCCGAGAAGAAATAGCCGATGCTGAACTTCCAGGCCAGGGAGAGGCTCTCGAAGAGCATGAGGTAGAGATAGGGCGCCAGGAAGGCGAGCGCTATGAAGAGGCTGTTGCGCATGCGGGAGACGTAGGAGCCGTCCCGGCGCGCCACCCGCATGTTGGCGACCAGGAAGCCGGTCGTCACCACGAGGCCCACCGCGAACCCCGCCATTATTATGTCGAAATTGTATTCGAAGTAGGGCTCGTAGCCGGTGACGTAGTTGTAGAGCATGAGAAAGGACATCAGGCTGAAGAGCACCGGCAGGATGGCGGCCTTGAGCACGCGTGTGCGGTAGCGGTACTCCCGGACCTTCTTCTCGGCGACGCCTGCATCCTCGGCGGGCGGCTGGGCCGCCTCGGTCCCGGCATCCGGGGCCGGGGCCACCTCGGCCTTCGCTTCCGGCGCGGCCGGGGCGACAGGGGGGGCCGCCGGGGGCGGCGCGGCCGCGGCTGGCGGCTGGACGGGCGCCGGGGCCTGGGCGGGCTGGGCCGGCTGCTGGGGTTGTGGAGGGGGCGGCGGGAGCGGCGGCGGAACGGTGGGTCCCGTGACCTGCGGCAGGAGCGGGGGCGGAGGCGGGAGGTGCTCGGGCACCGGGCGCGCCGCAGGGGCCGGGGCACCGCCGGGCGCTATGACCTTGGGCGGCGGCGGGTGGTGGGCCGGTTCGGCCGGCTTTCCGGAGGCGTTGTCGTTCACCATGTAAGGGCCCTTCCAGGATTTGTGCTCTTAATAAAACAGGTCGCCTTTAAATACATTTACTCTCCGATTCTGAGAGTATATATGACGGGCGGGAAGCGGAACGAAGGCAGGAAGGCAGCAAGGGAAGGCAGCAGGGCAGCGAGGCAGGAAGGGACGTCCCCTTGCTGCCTTGCTCCCTTGCTGCCTTGCTCCCTTGCCCCCTTCCTCCCTTGCCGCCTTCCGCTCCCTTCACCCTTCACCCCCGTCCAAGCCCGGAAACCTTTAAGCCCTGCCTGCCCGATTTACGCGCGGTGTCCCGATGGCCCGCCCCTGCGTCCAGGACAAGAACATACGGAACTGCGGCTGCACCTACCACCACTGCACGAGGAAGGGCCTGTGCTGCGAGTGCCTCGCCTACCACAGGGCCAACGGGGAGTTGCCCGGGTGCCTGTTCCCGCCCGATGTCGAAAAGACATACGACCGGAGCATCGAGGCGTTCGTGAGGGCGTGGTCGCCGGAAAGACGGCCGTGAACCGTGATCCGTGAGCCGTGAACCGAAAAAATGATCCCCGGTTCACGGTTCACGGCTCACGGCTCACGGCTCACGGTTCACGGTGCGACGCGTTCACAGCTTCAGCGCGTCCCTGATCGAGGCTTCAAGTATCTCCATCGCCTGGTCTACCTGTTCGCGCGTGACGAGCAGGGGCGGGATGTAGCGGATGGTCGACCGGCCGCAGCCCAGGAGCATCAGGCCCTTTTTCCAGGCCAGGTCCTCGATTGCGTCGCGCAGCTTGACGGCGGGCTCTTTCGTCTTCCGGTCCTTCACGAACTCGGTGGCCTGCATGAGGCCTATCCCCCGCACGTCGCCGATGCAATCGTATTTCTTCTGGAGCTCGAGCAGGCGCTTGTGGAGGTGAACGCCCATTTTCGCCGCGTTCTCCCGGAGCTTCTCCTTCTCGATGACGTCGATTGTTGCCAGCGAGGCGGCGCACCCAACCGGGTTGCCCCCGTAGGTGTTCGAGTGGGCCCCCGGCACCTTCCAGTCCAGGTCCTTCCGGAACACGATGGCGCCCATCGGGAACCCGGAGGCGATGCCCTTGGCCAATGCCACGACGTCGGGCTCGACGCCGTAGTGCTCGGCGCAGAACCATTTCCCGGTGCGGCCGAACCCGGATTGCACCTCGTCGTCGACCAGGAGTATCCCGTGCTTCGAGACGGCGTCCTTCAGCGCCTTCATCCAGTCCCCCGGCGGGACCACGTAGCCCCCCTCTCCCTGGACCGGCTCGGCGAACACGGCCGCCACCTCCTGGGGAGGCAGGAAGGAATTGAAGTACACCTCGTCGAGTATCTTCACGCACCACAGGCCGCAGCCGGGGTACTCGAGCTTGTAGGCGCACCGGTAGCAGTAGGCGTAGGGGAGGTGGTTCACGCCGGGCACCGTCGGGAAATAGCGGTCCCGGTGGACGGGCTTGCTCGCGGTGAGCGAGAGCGCTCCCATCGTCCGGCCGTGGAACGCGCCGATGAAGGCGATGTTCTGGCGGCGGCCGGTGGCCCAGCGCGTCAGCTTGAGCGCAGCCTCGATGGACTCCGTGCCGCTGTTTGTGAAGAAGACCCGCTTTTCGGATTTTCCGGGCGTGATCGTCGTCAGCCTCTCCGCAAGCCTTGCCTGCACGTCGTAGTAGTAGTCCGTCCCGGCAAAATGGATGAGCTCGGCCGCCTGCCTCTGGATGGCCCCGACCACCTCCGGGTGGCAGTGGCCGGTGTTGATGACCCCGGCGCCGCTCGTGAAGTCGAGGTAGGTGTTCCCGTCGGCGTCCTCGACCAGGACCCCGCGGCCCCGTACCGCCGCGATGGGCGCGGCCTTCGTGGCCGTGGCCAAAAACCGCGTGTCGCGCTCGACTATGTCCTTCGCCTTCGGCCCCGGAGGGGCCACCCTGATGGACGCCTTGTTGTCCAAACGACTACCCCCGCGAATGGTAACGGCGGGGCCGATTTAAGGATTTGCGGTCGGCCAGTGACTGCCAACGTCTAGGCCGCCGGCGGCTTCTTCGGTATTATGGTCCCGGTGAGCGTCTCGTGGACGGCCCGAAGCTCCCGTTGGGTGAAGTTGATGTTGCGGACGAGCTCGGTCTCGCTCAGGTTGCGCTCCAAAAGCCGCCCGAGCTCCGCGGCCCAGAAGCGGAAATCGGCGACGTCCGCGCCGCCGAGGAGCAGCAGGACCTTCTTGTCGTCGGGCCGGCGGTACCAGTTGCATTCCAGGAAGTTGGGGGAAAAGACCTTGTTCACCGCCGCCGCCAGCGCGTCGGCCGAGGTCCCGTTGGCGAAGGCCTCGTCCCCGCTGATGAGCCCCAGGATGTTGGACGCCGAGGGGGTGCCCTCGAGCTCGGCGAGCGTCCCGCGCAGGAAGGGGCGTCCGTCCTCGTCGAGCGTGTAGAAGAGCCCGGCGAGCGCCTGGCGCAGGCACTCCTCGAAGCGGGCCTGGAGCAGGGCCGGGTCGTTTTTCGTGTTCAGGGCGTCGATGTCCTCCTCGGAGAAGCCCTCGAGCACTAGCGGGACAACGAAGTGCAGAAGGCGCGAGATGTCCGTAAGATCGCTGAGCTTGCCCATCCTGGTGAGGTCCATCCCGGCCTCCCGGGACCACTGGTCGAGCCGGTTGCGGCCCTCGGCGTCGGCCGCCATGCCGGCCAGAAGCAGCGGGAAGAGCAGCGAGTCGATGAGCGACACGCCTATCAGGTTGAAGTTGTCGATTATCGCCTCGTCGCTCGCGTTCGACGGGCACAGCGGGCCCTCGCACCGGCCCTTGCGCAGCCGGAGGTTGCTGACTATTATGGGGGTTATCTTGCACTCGCGGAGCTCGTCTTCCAAAACGGGCTCCTTGGGGTCCGCCTTCCCGTAGACGGGCCGGTCGCGCCGCACGGAAAAGCCCTTCGCGTTGATGAGGCGGTCGAGCTCCGCAAGGTAGCAGGGCACGTGGACCTTGCCCTTGCCGTGGACCTCGTGCGGGAGGAAGGCGAGGTTCCAGATGAAGCTCTCCGGGTAGAGCTCCCGGAGCCTCTCCATCACGAGTGGGGCGCCCCCGCTGCCGGTTCCCCCCCCGACGCTGTTGATGACGATGAAGAGGTTCGGGGCAAGCGACGGGTCGCGATGGACGAGCGACTGTATCGAGGCCTCTATCCGGCCCCAGTTGTCCCTGTGGACGAAACGGCCCTTCTTCATGAACGTCGAGCCGCGCTCGTCGCCTATCGCCACGGCGTGGTCGCGGGAGCCGTCGACGCGGGGCTTGAACAGGTTCATCGGGAGGAACTTGAGCTCCGGGCCGGAGTTGATGGCCAGGTACCGCCCGCCGATGGCCTCCTTCATCATGGCGTTCACGTAGTTGTCGGGGATGTCGGTGAGCCACTTCATCATCCGGGCCACTACGTTGCCCCCGCACTGGCCGATGCCTATCAAAAACATCGTGCGGAGGTACTTTTTGCCCGCGGCGGCGGGCTCCGGCGCGCTCTTGTCTGCCATCCGTTCACTTCTCCCGAACCGTCAGTAGCATCCTCTTGGGGTCGTAGGTGAAGGCGATCTCCCGGTCCCCCCAGTGGACCGCCCCCCTCGTGGTCTCCCCGGGCTCCGCCGGGGGCGCCACGGTCAGCCGGTACTCCGGGTGCTCCCCGGGCGTCATCAGGAACCGGTCCGAGTAGTCCTTCCACCTGTAATGGCCGTCCTTCTGGAGGGTCATAATGACCTTGTGGAAATCCCGGGCGCTCATCTTCTTGTCCTTCAGGCGGCAGCGGAGGACCGCCCTCTCGATGTCCTCGATGAAGGCCCGGTCCGGGAAGGCGGCCTTGTTGGGGGACAGGGCGAACTCGCGCAGCCGGCGGTCCTCGAAATCGCGCATCGTCTCTATGAGGGGCGCCTCGCCCGGCGCGTACCTGGCGGAGGCTATCTCCCCGAGCCGCTTTCGCATGAGCCGCCAGCGCCGCACCCCGGCCACCACGCCGGGCAGGTCGCGGCGCTTGAGGGCGGTCTCGATGTCCCGGCGGACGGTCTCCATCTCGCCCTCCGCCTCGAAGAGCAGGAAGGCCAGATCCCGCAGGCACGCCGAATCCGAGGCGCGGAGCACCTCCCGGAGGGGCAGCTTCCCGATGGTCCGGCGCCGGAGGCGGTTGGCCTCGTCGGAGCCGGAAAGCTTCTCGCGCAGGTCGGACGCCTCGTCCATGGTGGCCCGGGCGCTCCCCGTGACGAGCTCCAGGAACTCGGCCCAGGCCTCGAGCCAGGAGCGCATCGGCGCGCCGGCCGGAAGCTCCCACCGGCCCGAATCCGGAAGCTCGAGCCCGGCCAGGGTGGCGTGGATGGCGGTGGCGAGGGCCGCCCGCACGGCCATGCGCAGGGAGGCCAGGCCGACCACCGCGGCGTCGAGGTTGGCCGGGCCGAGCTCCTTGAGCCGGGAGGCGAACTCGTCGCCGATGCAAAGCTCCACGGCGGTGCGGTGGAGGCCCGATATCTCCCGGGCGGCCCGCTCCCGGGAGGAATGGATGGTCCTGTAGACCGCCTCGAGGTGCTGGAGCCGCCGGCCGGGCAGGGACCTCTCGGAGCCGGCGCAGGATTTCAGGTCCGGGCAGGGTTTATCCGAGAGCTTGAGGTCGTTGAGCTCGGGGACCTGGGCAAGGTTCCCGTCTATCTCCTTCAGGCGGCCATCGAGGGCCGCGGACAGGGCGCAGAACCTGGCGTCAAGCCGGTCGAGCATCGCCTCGGGCGCCGCCTTCCGGTCGTCGCCGGTGACCATCGCGGCGTCGAGGTCGACCCGGATGGAGGCCGAGATGGAGGCGCAAAGCTCCCTCACCTTCATCCAGTACTGCTGGGCGTCGGCCAAAAGATCGGCGCCGAAGAGCTCGGTCCGGTACCGGTCGAGCAGGGCCGCCTCCTCGGCGAGCGCCACGGGCCAGCGGGGCTCCAGGGCCGCGATGAGCTCGAGCTTGCGGGCCATCTCCTCGAGGATTATGGTCCTCTCGGCCCGGGCGATCCGCTCCCGCAGCCCCTCGATGGCCGCCCGCTTGTGGGCGGAGAGGTACTCGGCCGCCTCCTTGTGGAGTATCTGGTGGGCGACGCCGTACTTCCAGACCAGGTCCTCGAGCCCCTCGCCCCCGTAGGCCGGAGGGAGGCCCGCCTTCCTGGCCACGGCGTCGTAGAGGCCGGCGAAGCGCTGGTCCTGCCGCTCGAAGTCCCGGCAGCGGGCCCGCAGGTCCGAGGACGCAAGCTGAAGGCACTGCTGGCCGAGCGCGCTCCGGGCGGCCGAGAGCGCCTTGTAGTGCTCGACCGCCGCCGGGTACTGGTCGAGGAAGTGGGGCCCGGCCGGGGCCGACCTCATCTCGTAGAAGTCGTGCACCGAGTTCTGCAGCGAGCGCCTTGCCTGCTCCGGCAGGGCCGAGGCCTCGAGGGCGACCCGGGAGCGGAGCACCTCCGCCCGGAGCGACCCGGAGAGGGCCGCAAACTCCTCCATCCTTATCTGGACGCACCGGCGGAAGGCGGTGAGCGCCGCGGCGAGCTCCTCGTCGCCGGCGCGCACGTCGAGCTCCGAGGGAAGCTTGAGGATGGCAAGGTCGTTGTCCCGGTCGAAGTGCTCGAGCCCCTTGAGGTCCTCGATGCAGTCCCGGCGGTGGGATTTGAGCTCGCGGATGGACAAGGCG
>Ga0233425_10000540_pt1 | contig 96653 bp, 87 predicted proteins | sample Watercolumn_Towu_2_FD_181712 | JGI IMG/M metagenome (GOLD analysis project Ga0233425, IMG submission 181712) | Freshwater microbial communities from Lake Towuti, South Sulawesi, Indonesia - Watercolumn_Towuti2014_140_MG | ecosystem: Environmental > Aquatic > Freshwater > Lake | place...
TTGCGGCTGTATCGCCCACCGGCGTCAGCGGGAAACAGGCACGCAGTTCGTGGCCCGAGACAATATGGCAGCAGCGCTCGACCTGTTCGGGAATATGCAGAAGCATGTCGCTCAGGTTATGCGCTGGCAGGCCGACCGATTCCACCGTGTCGAACAGCCCGAGAAAGCGGATATGCAGCGGCGCGGACTCTCCGTCCAGTGCGGTCCCACACGGCCAGTGCGGCACACCATCCTTCATCGTGCATTTGGCAAGCAGCCTGTTGACGAACGCGCGTGCCAACGTCGCACCGCGTGAGAAGCCGAATACGGCGATGTCAATGCGGGTGACTCGGTGGTTGAATCTCAACGTATTCTTAAGATCTTCCTCGGCTTTGGTCAGTCGCACATCCCAGCCCAGTCCCAAGCCACCGCCGAGCACCTCGCTGTCGCGAAGCGTTTCCCACCAGGTCGGATCGCTCGCATTGAGCGGAGTGCCGACGCCGGGGTAGTAGAAGTCGTTGATAAGCGGATCTTCCCTCTTCTTCACATGCCCCAGGTATAGGCGAGCGACATTGGAAAGCTTTAGCTTTGGCTCATCAACCTTGAGATTATTTCCAGTCCCGTCGAAAAAGAAGCTGAACCAAGGTTGTTCTTCGCAGGTCGCGCATACCTCGAAGTCTCCGCCGTATAGTCCGATCATGGTTTCAACCGTCCGTGCAAACGACTCGTGGGAGTCTGTGAACCAGTCCTGCATCCTCATTCCCCTTTTTGACGCATCACGCGTTGACCTGAAAACAGCTTGTCGACGCGTGGGTTTCTGGGGTCCAGATCGACTGATGGCACAAGCTCAACTTCCACTTCATGACAGGGAAAGAATCGCACCAATGCATAGCTATGTGTCTTCGTCTCTTTTGGCATGGTCCCGCTCACCACTACATCCCGGCTATACGTCCTCCACTGCGCCCTTTCTTCTCGACGCCCACCCACACGCCAGACAACCTTGACGGTCTGACCCACGCCCGGCATCAAGCCGCAGCAGATGTTCCCCGTCGTTCCGCCTTTCGAAAATTCGTTAAGGAGGACACTTCCGACTCCCGTATCCCTGCCGTCTTCCGCGTAAATCCACAAGTCATAGATGAAGTCCTCTGTATAGTTCGCAGCCCACGCCGACGCCTCCACCCACCCGCGAGGTTGCCCGATGGCACATCCACCCAACATCACCAACCAAACCGCCACTACGATCGCCTTGATAAATCCCGTCATGCTTCTCCTTTTCTTGTGTAATTGACCCCAGATTCGTGGGAGCCTGTGAACCAGTCCTGCATCTTTATTCTCCTTTTTGACGCATCACGCGCGGACCTGTAAAGAACAGCTTGTCGACACGTGGATATCTCGCGCCGCGGGGATCGTCTCCCGGAATAAATTCGGCCTCCACCTCATGATCTGGGAAAAATCTCACGATCAGATAGCTGTGCCGGCTTGCGTTCCTCGAGACTTGTCCCGTGACAACGACGACCCGTTCATACGTTCTCCACTGCGACTTGTCCTCCTTACGCCCGCCCACACGCCAGACCACCTTGACGGTCTGACCCACGCCCGGCATCAAGCCACAGCACTCCTGCCCCGTGGTTCCCCCACGGGAGAACTCCCGAACCAAAGCCCCGGTCACTCCAGTGCGCTTTCCGTCGACCGTTAGAACCGAGAAGTCGTAGATATAGTCCTCGGTGTAGTTCGCAGCCCACGCCGACGCCTCCACCCAACCGCGAGGTTGCCCGATGGCACATCCACCCAACATCACCAACCAAACCGCCACTGCGATCGCCTTGATAAATCCCGTCATGCTTCTCCTTTTCTTGTGTAATTGACCCCAGATTCGTGGGAGCCTGTGAACCAGTCCTGCATCTTTATTCTCCTTTTTTACGCATCACGCGACGTCCATAGAACAACTGATCAACTCGTGGACTTGCCTTTCCATCTAGCTTTGTCGATTCGAATATGAACTCGACTTCCACGTCGTGGTCCGGAAAAAATCGCACGACCACGAAGTTCCTCACATCTGCCGCTTTTGAGGTCGCACCAGTCACCACTACATCCCGGCTATACGTTCTCCACTGCGACTCTTCGTCTCGACGCCCGCCCACACGCCAGACCACCTTCACCGTCTGCCCCACGCCCGGCATCAAGCCGCAGCACTCTCGCCCCGTGGTTCCCCCGCGGGAAAACTCCTGAACCAGAGCCCCGGTCACTCCAGTGCGCTTTCCGTCGACCGTTAGAACCGAGAAGTCATAGATAAAGTCCTCTGTATAGTTCGCGGCCCACGCTGCTGCCTCCACCCAACCGCGAGGTTGCCCGATGGCACACCCGCCCAACATCACCAACCAAACCGCCACTGCGATCGCCTTGATAAATCCCGTCATGCCTCTCCTTTCTTCGCGTGATTGAGATCGTCCTTGTGCAGGACAACGGCTTGTCCGAACTTTCCGAAGTAAATTTCCAGCACGCCGGATTTTTCATCATTGGGAAGCTCGCCCTTGACAACAAGCTCCAGCCGATGCGGCGTACACATGGAGCGTCCCGACCCATATGCCGTGGACTCGTCCCACCTCAGGATCAGCTTGTCGCCAGGAAGCGGCGACTGCACGGATTCTTTATCGAGCGTGGACTTGCGATATGGGCTGCCTTCGATGCTGCCAAGGAACTGGCGTTGGGCGTGCCTGGGTAGTTCAATAACCAGGCCGTAAATCGTTCCACCTGTGTCATTGACGATGCGAGCGCGCAGTCGGACGTGTCCGGCTTTCTTCATTGCGGCTTGTCGGGCGCATATCTCGCTAGCCTCGACACGCTGCCGCGCAGTGGCAGCGAGTTCGCTCCAGACCTCATGGTGAACATCGCGGTACGCCTTCTCCAGCGGCTGACTCCTCGCCGCCGCATCGGTCAGCAGCGCCTGAAGGCGCGGATGCTTGTCGTAGTCCACCTTGAAGCGCAAACCGTAGACCACAAACGTCTGCACATCCTGCTTTCCGGCCAAGCCGTAATTGAGCGCCCGGTCGACCAGTGGCTCAATTTCCGCCAACTGCTCGTTGTGGGAAGGTATGCCTGTCAGATTCAACCGGGTTTTCCGCAACCATGCATGTACCTGTGCGGGAATGGCTGCGCGCTGCAACGCAGTCACCACGTCGGCGGGAACAGGAAGCGCCTCCCATGGCGTCGGGATCGGCAGGCTATCGCCCGCCAACTCCACCAATGAACGGTGCCGATCGAGCATCCACCAGGCGTGAATGGGGCCGAACATATAGCGGCGTGTTGCCTCGGGCAGCCGTTCATGCAGGACCCTCAGATGAGATGGTTGATAGAAGAAAAACCAAGCATCTTCGTCGTCCGGACCCAGACGCGCATGCAGCAGCGTTTGTAGGTGTTCCACCAGCCCGGCCATCTGATGTGGCGACCATATCCACGTCACATGCGATGTATTGCGGGTGCTGAGGCCCAGCAGATTGACAAACGCATCCGCGGCAGTCGGCGCGTGCGCAGAAAAACTCGAGACAGTCAGCGTGCCGGTGCTGCGCAGGTCCGGCATCGCCAGCAGCACCGGCCCCGTCGCTTCAAGCCCCTCCAGACCCGAGCCGGCATAAAGCGGCATGCGTTGCAGCGGCGTTAGCCACCGAGATCGGTCCGGGACCTCGTACCAACGCAGAGCAACCGGATCAACCAACGCATACAGGTTCGCCGGTGTGTCGGCAGCGACAAGATCTCGATGCTTGGCGCGGAAGCGTTCCAACATCGCATTTTCGTAGTCCAGGTACTTCATCAGAGTTCCAGCTTTGCAAACGGGGTTCCGGAACGGCTCTCACGTAATGCACATTGCGCGGCTTGCGGCTTTGGCAGTACGGGCAGCGTGGCCAGCCTCTCGGACGCTGGGCCCTGCTTGCTCCAGGCGATGCATTTCTGGTAGATATCGCCGGGCGTACCGCTCTCGATGCGCCCCGGTGTAATGCGAATGTACGAGCCGCCCGCGCCGATCCAGACTTCTTTCGCCGCCGACAACACCAGCTTGCCGTCCTCGCTGCTGATCGTGACGTCCTTCAGTGCGGTCAACGCCATCGCATCGCCCTGTGCCTGTATTTCCACCTTGCCTCTGCTCGCGAATAGTTTCATGCCGAGCTTTTGCGTGAAGAGTGAAATCCCATTGCCCGCGGCAACTGCAAACTTGCGCAATACACCGATGTCGGCATCGCCGCGCGCCGTTGCCATGAGATTGTTTGCGGCGCTCAATTGCAAATCCGCACCGGAAGCCAGCGCCATGCCCGCGGGTGCGCTCGCCAGCAGGCCAGACGCCTTGAGTTGCTTCAACGTGTCGGACAGGAGCGCTTTTTGCCGTGCGCAGTCGGCAGCCAGCGCGTTGGCGGCCTTGGCGGATCTCGACAGCGTCTCCGCTTGCTCGAGCGCCTCTTGGAGCAGCTTCAGGGCGGCATCCATGTGCAACTGATGACCTGCCGCGCCGGGCTGATCATCCGCACTCAAAAACAGCCCCTTCCCGCCGCGAATCGCGCCCCAGCCAGATGTGCGCAGCTCGAACCCATCGCCGCGCTTCTTCTTGGTATGGTCGACCAGGTAGCCAAGATTCAATTGCGTCGTGCCATATTCGGTGGACAGCTTGATGCCTTCCTGGCCTTCCCAGTCCTCCATACGCAGCTTGTTGTTGCTTTGCGTGCGGATGACGTTGCGCGACAGCCATCGGTCCCGGTTTGTGATCGGGTCCGGGTGGCGACTGTTGTGCTGCACGTGCGCGATGTACGGCTTGTTCGGATTGCCGTCGCGGAACGCCACGTCGACGTATGTGCCGTCAATCAGCGGAAAGTGGAAGCCGGTCTGCCTTGCGCCGGCGAACGGCTTGGCGAATGCCAGCGGCACACTCTCCGCGCCCTTCGGCCATGTGTCGAAATCGAAATCGAAGCGGACGATGTAACGACCGTCCTGCGTCAGGTACGCATACTTGTATTGGCCTGGCGACGTGATGCGCGCGCTCAGCGTCCCCCCGATGCGCGGCCATTTCTCCTCATCGATCGGCAGGCGGAAACGGCGGTCGCACGGGATGGCCTTGTATGTGTTGCGATAGGCCGCATCGCGCGCGCCGGTGTGGAACACTTCGGTGATCGTCTGCCCGTGCGGCGCATCGGGCAACGGCTGGTCCATGCGCAGGATGCGCGCCGGGCACAGCGCCAGCACGTTGGTTTGCCCGGTGTAGACAAGTTGCCCCGCAAACGTGGCCTCATGGCGCAACTGCGCCTCCCATTTGGCTTCGTCGAAATCCAGCGCGTGCGCGCCGTAGACATACGATTCGCCATAGCTGGTTTTCTCGGTGCGCGCGACGTTGGCCTCGCCGGTTACGCGCTCCCACGCCTTGTCGGGATTGAAATCCGCCACGCGGAACGATCCGGGCATGGTCCGCGCGTGCGTCTCCAGCGCGAAGATCGCCTCCCTTCCCGATTCCAGCCCCGCTGCCTCCCGGTATGGCACGCGCAATTCCGGCAGGTAAATGTAGTGATCGATGTCGTCGCCAAAGACGATCAACTCGCCAAATTTTCCAGGCGTGAAAAAGCAGTAAATGCCCGATTGCTCCATCAGCAGACGGATGTAGTCCCAATCGGACGTCTGGTGCTGCATGCGGAATGCCAGTTGCGGATATTTGCGCCGCAGGCGGAATTCGAACTGGTGGCCTCTCAGCTCATGCCGTCGCAGGATCGCTTCGATGATTTCCGGGACGGTGCAGCGCTGATAGATGCGACTGGCCTGCGTCAACCGCAGCCGCGCGACCAGCGGCTCGATGACGATTTCATAGCCGCAGAAATCCCGGGTCTTGCGGGTGTGCGAGAAGCGGGTGATGCAGCCGGCAAAGCGTCGGGGTTCGGATCCATCGGAAGGATCGATCAGGAACGCGGCTTGCCGCCCGAGATAGTCGGCGCGATCGAGCATCAGCGGATGCGTCAGTTGCACCGTCACGACATAGGGCTCGCCTAGCCGCTCCACAGCCTCGAACGACACCACCGACAGTGCCTCGGCGCTGGCTGTGCCGGGGACCTTCAGGAAATATGCCTGATGCCTCGACAGTCCCGCTCGCACTGCATCGCTGAAATCGCTGAGATCCTTCTCTAGATCCGTCATGCGCTGGCTCCGTTATGGATGTGGTCGCGCGAAACGCATTGGATATTCCTTCTTCAAATCCAATGCTTCGCGCGCCAAACCTTAGAGCCTTTTTCATCGATGCAGACCGCGCACTTACGATGTTTTGTGAGTCATCAATTTTTAATTAAAATAATCAAATATTTATACCGGCATTATTATTTCCAGCATCCGGTTTCTTGCGCCGCGCCCACGCCCCCGTCACCCACAGCGGTCCACCGCCTCCTAACGCCCCCACCGCAGCACCAGCGGATCGAGCTTTCTTGCGATCCTGAGCAGGCCCTCGCGGGTTGCCGGATGCATGGGCTGCAGCGGATGGCGCACCGCGTCTGACCGGATCACGCCGCCTTCCTGCATCAGTACCTTGGCGGTGGCCAGCCAGCCCTGACGATTCTCGTAGTTGATCAGCGGCAGCCACTGCTGGTAGCGTTCGGCGGCGCCGTCGGCGTCGCCATGCTGCCAGCGATCGACGATCTGCCGGATGCCGTCGGGAAATCCCGCGCCCGTCATGGCACCGGTCGCGCCCGCCTCCAGATCGGCGAGCAGCGTGATGGCTTCCTCGCCATCCCATGGACCGACGATGGCGTCGCCGCCCAATTCGATCAGATCGCGCAGCTTGGCGGCGGCCTGCGGCACTTCGATCTTGAAGTAGGACACCTGGTCGATTTCGCGGGCCATGCGCGCAAGGAACGGCGCCGAGAGCGTCGTGCCGCTGACGGGCGCGTCCTGGATCATGATCGGAATATCGATGGATGCCGATACGGTAGCGAAGAATTCGTAGATGGCCCGTTCGGGCACGCGGATGGTTGCGCCGTGGTAGGGCGGCATCACCATCACCATTGCGGCACCGGCATCCTGCGCCGCGCGGCTGCGTTCGGCGCAGATCTTCGAGCTGAAATGCGTAGTGGTGACGATCACCGGCACGCGCCCTGCCACATGGTCGAGCGCCGTAGTCATCAACAGACTGCGCTCGTCGTCGCTGAGCACGAACTGCTCCGAGAAGTTGGCCAGGATGCACAGGCCGTGCGAGCCCGCATCGATCATGAAATCGATGCAACGGCGCTGGCCGTCCAGGTCCAGTGCACCATGTGCGTCGAAAATCGTGGGGACTACGGGGAATACTCCGCGATAGACCGGCGTCGTCATGCTGTCTCCTTGTGATGTCTGGGCGCAAATATACGGCGCGGGCAGTGCGGCCGTATATTGAAACGTTGCTATGCGGCGATCACTCCTGGTTATCGCCGCTTCAGAAAAGGTCAGTATTCGTTCGGCACTGATCTCCGTATAGTGGCTTCACGCAGCGACAGACTGCATACGACGGAGACAACCATGAAAAGATGGATGGCTGGCGCGCTGGCCAGCATTGCGGCGTGCGGCCTGGCAATGCCCGCCGCCCGCGCCGACGACACACGGCCGATTCGCATGATGGTGGGCGCTGCGCCAGGTGGCGGCACCGACGTCATGGCACGCATCGTGTCCGACAAGCTCGCCGCGATCCTCAAGCAGCCAGTGGTGGTGGACAACCGGCCTGGCGCGTCGAACACCATCGCCGCCGATATCACGGCCAAGGCACAGCCCGATGGCAACACGCTGCTGATGGGCGTTTCCACTTCACAGGCCATCGCGCCGCATCTGCTCAAGCTGCAGTTCAATCCGCTCAAGGACTTGGCCCCGGTGGCGCTGGTGGCGCAGGTGCCCAATGTGCTGGTGGTAAACAACCAGGTGGCGGCGCGCGACGCTGCGGCGCTGGTGGCGCAGATCCAGGCCAATCCCGACAAATACCGCTATAGCTCATCCGGCGTAGGCAGCACCCAGCATCTGGCCGCGGCCGCATTTGCGCACCGCATCCACGGCAAGATGCTGCATGTGCCCTACAAAAGCAGCGCCAGTGCGCTGGTGGACCTGATGGGTGGACAAGTCGACATGAGTTTTGAAACCATGCCGTCCGTCATCAACCACATCAAGGCGGGCAAGCTGCGCGCGCTGGCGGTCACGTCCAGCACACGCTCCGCGCTGCTGCCGGACGTTCCCACGCTGGCCGAAGCTGGCGTGCCGGAAATCCAGGCCAATACCTGGTACGGCGTCTACGCAACGGCCGGCACGCCGCCGGCCACGCTGCAGCGCATCAGCGCCGCCATGACGCGCGTGATGAAGGATCCGGACACCATCCGCAGGCTCGGCGAAGTCGGCGCGGTGCCGGGCACGCTCGATCCCGCGCAATTCGACGCATTCTCACGCAGTGAATACGCGCGCTACGGCAAGCTGATTGCCGAACTCGGCGTCAAACTCGACTGAATCGACTGCTCATGACACATCGACCCCGTATTGCCATGGTGCTCGGCGACCCTGCCGGCATCGGCCCCGAACTGATCGCCCGGCTGCTGGCCGATCCGGCTGCCGCGCAGGCCCGCATCCTGCTCATTGCCGACCGCGAAGAATGGCGGCGCGGCATGGCGGTGGCAGGCGTTGACCTGTCGCTGCCCGAAGTGGATCACCCCGGTTTTCACGGCACGGAAGCGGGGCCGCGCCTCTATCACTGGACGCTCGACGACATCCCGGCGTACCCGCGCGCCAGCGCCAGCGCTGAAGGCGGCCGGTATTGTCTTGGCACGCTTAAAGTGGCGCTTGGATTGGCGCAGACCGATCAGGCCGACGCGATCCTGTTTGGACCGCTCAACAAGAGTTCGATGCATGCCGCGGGCATGGGTCACAACGATGAATTGCACTGGTTTGCCGAACAGCTCGATTTTCATGGGCCATTCTGCGAATTCAACGTGCTCGACGGCCTGTGGACGTCGCGCGTCACGTCGCACGTGGCGCTCAGGGATGTACCGGCCATGATCACGCCGGAGCGCGTCGGCGATGCCATCGACCTGATCGACCATGCATTGCGCCGCGCGGGACTGTCGCGCCCGCGCATCGCGGTGTGCGGTCTGAATCCGCATAACGGCGACAACGGCGCTTTCGGGCGCGAGGAAATCGACGTGATCGAGCCGGCGGTAAAGCGCGCCCAGGCGCGCAGGGTTGCGGCGCAGGGCCCCTTCCCTGCGGACACGATCTTCCTGAAGGTGCAGGGCGACGCCGCGCAACGGCAGTTCGACGCCATCGTCACGATGTATCACGACCAGGGTCAGATCGGCATCAAGCTGATGGGTTTCTCGCGCGGCGTCACCGTGCAGGGCGGCCTGCCGGTGCCGATCACAACGCCCGCGCACGGCACCGCCTTCGACATCGCGCAGCAAGGGCGCGCAAATCCCGGCGCGATATTGCAAGCGTTCCACCTGGCCTGCCAGATGGGTGCGCGACGCCTGGCGCAAACGCAGGCCAGCGCCGCCTGATCCAATTTTCGAAAGAGGCATCACACCATGAAGATCACCAACGTCCGTGCGCGCGTATTCGAATGGAAAGGCAAGACGGTGCCGCCACAAGCGCATTTCTGCACCAATGCCACCGATTTGCTGTTCGATCGCGGCGATGCGATGGGGTCGTTCCGCTTTCACGGCTGGCTGGTAGTCGAGGTGGAAACCGATGACGGCCATGTCGGCATCGGCAACTGTGCGCTTGCGCCGCGCGTGGCCAAGCAGATCGTCGACCAGTATCTGGCGCCGATCGTGATCGGTCAGGACCCGTTCGACAACGAATACCTGTGGCAGAAGATGTATCGGCGCACCCACGCGTGGGGCCGCAAGGGCATCGGCATGGCCGCCATTTCAGCCGTGGACATCGCTCTGTGGGACCTGATGGGCAAGGCCACGGGCAAACCCGTGTTCAAGCTGCTGGGCGGCCGTACCAAGGAAAAGATCTGGTGCTACGCGTCCAAGCTGTACAACAACGATGACCGCGACGCCTTTTTGGGCGAGGCGCAGCGCTACCTGGCCCAGGGCTTCACGGCGATGAAGATGCGCTTCGGCTATGGGCCCAAGGATGGGCCAGCCGGCATGCAGAAAAACCTCGAACAGGTGCGGCTGCTGCGCGAGCTGGTGGGCGACAGCGTCGACATCATGCTCGAATGCTATATGGGCTGGACGCTCGAATACGCGCGCCGCATGATCCCGCGCCTGGCGGAATTCAATCCGCGCTGGCTGGAGGAGCCCGTGATCGCCGACGACATCGAAGGCTATGCCGAACTGAAGAAGATCAGTCCGTTTCCGATTTCCGGGGGCGAACACGAGTTCACGTCATACGGATTCAAGGATCTGCTGGAACGCCGTGCGGTCGATGTGATCCAGTACGACACTAATCGCGTGGGCGGCATCACCGCCGCACAGAAGATCAATGCCCTGGCCGAAGCGTGGTCTGTGCCCGTGATCCCGCATGCGGGGCAAATGCATAACTACCACCTGACCATGGCGTCGACGGCATCGCCGATGTCGGAGTATTTTCCGGTGCACGACGTGGAGGTGGGCAACGAATTGTTCTACTACATCTTCAAGGGCGACCCGGCGCCGGACAACGGCTTTCTGCAGCTTGACGACAACCTGCCGGGCCTGGGCCTGACCTTGAACGACGCCTACCTGCCCGACTTCGACATCATCGAGTAAGGGGCAGCGTCAGCGGGGCGCGCTGGCGCGCATGCCAACCAGCATGGCCGCGGCAGCACGCCCTGCGCAACGCTATCGCATCGGGCCTTCGCGTGGCCATGCTCGCTTGACATGGGCGCGCCCGCGATGCCCATGTCAACCAAGTTTGCTTCAGGCCGACTGCACGCGATAGCGCTCGAGCCAATGCGCATACGGCGCGGGCAGCACCCACGACGGACGTTCGAGCCCGAGCTTCAACGCGGTCTGATACGGCCAATGCGGATTGGACAACATCGCGCGCCCCACCATCACCAGATCCATCTGACCCTGTTCAACCACGCGATTGGCGATCACCGGATCGTCGATGCCCCACGCCGCGGCCACCGGCAGGCCGGCCTCGCGGCGTACACGTTCGGCCACCGGGGCCAGAAACGCCGGGCCCCAGGGGATCTGCGCATCCGGCGTGGAAAAGCCGACGGTGACGTTGAGCATGTCGAGCCCGCCTTCGCGCATGGCGCGGACCAGTTCGATCGATTCGGCAAGCGTCTGCGCGTCATTGCCGTCGTACTCGATCACGCCGAAGCGCGCGGTCAACGGCAGGTTTTCCGGCCACACTTCGCGCACCGCCGCAAGGGTTTCCAGCAGGAAGCGGCCGCGGCCGATGGCGTCGTTGCCGTAGGCATCGGTGCGCGCATTGCCGTGAATCGAGAAGAAGCTCTGCGCAAGGTAGCCGTGCGCGAAATGCAGTTCCAGCCATTGGAATCCGGCGTCGCGCGCACGACGCGCGGCGGCCACGAAATCGGCCTGCACGCGCGCGATATCGTCGAGCGTCATGGCCTGTGGCACCTTGGGCAAATTCGCGCCAAATGGCTTGGCCGACGGCGCGATCGGCGTCCAGCCGCGCGGATCGCCATCGGGAATATGGTCGTCGCCTTCCCACGGCCGATTGGCGCTGGCCTTGCGGCCGGCGTGGGCGATCTGAATGCCCGGCACTGCACCGCCGGCCTTGATGGCCGCTGCAATGCGCGCCATGCCCTGCGCCTGCTCGTCGTTCCACAGCCCTGTGCATCCCGGCGTGATTCGCCCTTCCGGCGATACGGCCGTGGCTTCCACGATCACCAAGCCGGCGCCGCCGCGCGCGAGGCCCGTGTAGTGGGCCAGATGCCAGTCGTTGGTCAGGCCATCGGTGGCGCTGTACTGGCACATCGGCGGCACCGCGATGCGGTTGCGCAAGGAGACGTCTTTCAGACGGAACGGCGTGAAAAGCGCTGGAGTGGTCATATTGCGTGTCCTGAGAGTTGCAGTGCAGCAAATGGTACGGCGACACGCTTATAATGAAAACCACCTCGACGTTATCGATTCGATAAGATTTCATTATGCTTAATCCGCAATGGCTGCGCTCGTTCGCCACGCTGGCGCAGGCCGGCAGCTTCACCGGTGCCGCTGATGCGCTCGGCCTCACGCAGGCCGCCGTCAGCCAGCACATCCGCCATCTGGAAGACGCACTCGGGCCGCTGCTGATCCGGCGTCCGCGCGCGCTGGAACTGACACCGGCCGGCAAGGCGCTGCTGGAATACTGCGGCGACATGGAACTGGCCAACGAGCGCCTGCGCGCACGGCTGACCGAGGATGGCGAATCCGGCGTGGTGGGTCTGATCACCCCCGGCAGCATCGGACTGTTCCTGTATCCGCGCCTACTGGATCTGCAGGCCAAGGTGCCGGGGCTGATCGTCCGGCATCGCTTCGCACCGGACGCGGAGGTGCTCGAAGGCGTGCTGCAGAACCGTTTCGACGTGGGCCTGGTGTCGCTCAAGCCAGACGATCCGCGTCTGGCGGCAAGCCCGTTCAGCGAAGAAGCGCTCGAACTGGTGTATCCGGCCGGCGAGCATGTGCGCAGTTGGGAAGACCTGGAACGGCTCGGATTCGTCGATCATCCCGATGGCAAGGCAATGGCGAAGCGGCTGTTGAGCCGGCATTTTCCCGGCAATCCCGGCGTGCAAACGCTGCCCTGCCGCGGCTTCAGCAATCAGGTCAGCCTGATGCTGGAACCGGTGGCGCGCGGCTTCGGCTTTACCGTCATTCCGCGCTATGCACGCCAGGCCTTTGCGCAGCAAGCGGCGATCGAGGTCATGAACTGCGAGATGCCCGTCATCGACACGCTGTGGCTGATCCGCCGTTCCGAATGGCAGTTGCCGCCCCGCGTGACACGCGTGGTCGACTATCTGCGCCAGCAGGTCAATGGCGGCTGACGCACGCCGTTGCGGCGTCGCTGCGTCACCTCAGCGACGGCCGAGCCGGGCGATCAATGCGGCGTGGGCCGGATATGACCGCGCCAGTTGCGCCGTATCGGCCAATTCGAATTCACTGAACTCGAAGCCCGGCGCGACGGTGCATCCCGCCAGCGCATAGCCTTTGGTGCCCGCGCGGCGTTCGGCGGCGAACCAGCATCCGGCCGGCACCACGGCCTGGAACACCGCGCCCGGCTGCGTGAGCGGATGCCCGAGCCGATGCGTGACCAGCGCGCCATCGGGCATCAACACATGCACGTCGATGCCGTCGCCCGCGTAAAAGTGCCACGCCTCGTCGGCCCGGATGCGATGCCAGGCGGACCAGGCATCGTCGCACAGCAGGTAATAGATGGCGGTGGATGCTGAGCGTTCCGCGCCGTCGGCCAGCCGCGTGACGCGCGCCGCATCACGATAGGTCTCGCGATAGAAACCGCCCTCCGGGTGCGGCTCGAGTCCGAGTTCGGCAATCAGGCGGTGCTGGGGTGCGGCGGCGGCATGGGTCATGGCTTTCGATATTGGGTGGTGCAATGGCCCGAACCTTACCGCAAACCGGATCCATCGCCGCGCAATGCGAAAGGCCAGCAGGCTTGCGCGGCGCCCAGGATGTCCCATCCCACGCGCAGTCCACACAGTGCAGAAAACGCCAAGACGGCGCTTGCCGCGCCGCGTTAGTCTCATGGAGAATGCCGCCAAAACGCCTGATGCGGCACGGCCCACGTTATTTTCCGATCGCCCACACCCGCCCTATTGCTGTCTCGTCCGCCAATGTCCCGCCCTGTTCCCGCCTGGCTGCCAGCCATGGCTTTCGTGCTGATCTGGTCCACCGGCTTTATCGTCGGCAAGGCCGTGGTGCCGGTTGCCGACACCAGCCTGTTCCTGCTGGCGCGGTTTGCGCTGGCCGCGACGATGTTTGCCGTGGTGGCGCTGGCGAGTCGCGCCGCGTGGCCCGCGCTGCATCAGGTGCCGCGCCATCTGCTGGCCGGCGCACTGATGCAGGGCGTCTACCTGTGTGCCGGCTACGGCGCGGTGGCGCATGGACTGTCGCCGTCGATCATGGCGCTGCTGGGCGCCCTGCAGCCGTTGCTGACCGCGCTGCTGGCGATCCCGCTGCTCAAGGAACAGCCGTCGGCACGCACGTGGCGCGGGCTGGCGCTCGGCGCGCTCGGCGTGGGTCTGGTAGTCTTGCCCGCAATGCGTGCCGGCGCGCCGCATGCGGTATCGCCGTGGATCGTATCGATTGGCGTGCTTGCCATTCTCTCCATCACCATGGGAACGCTCCTGCAAAAAACCTCGATTGCCAAGGCCGATATCCGTGCCAGTTCGGCATGGCAGAACACTGGCGCGCTGCTGGTGGCGGCGGTGGTTGTCGCTGCATCGGGCGGGCCGGCCGCAATGCGCTGGCAGACCGGACCGACACTATGGCTCGCGCTGGCGTGGGCCGCCGTGGTGTTGTCGGGCGCGGGCACATGGCTGCTGTTGGGGCTGGTGCGTCGCGGGCAGGCCGCCAATGCCGCGGCTCTGATGTTCCTGGCGCCGCCCCTTGCAGCCGTGCAAGCTGCGGTGCTGTTTGGCGATCGCCTCAGCCCGGTCCAGTGGCTGGGTATGGGTGTGGCGGGCGTTGGCGTGTGGCTGTGCCAGACCCCGGGGAAACCGCGTCATGCCCAAGCTCGTTGAGCACGCCTGCCCTTTGGTGGAACCGCGCCGCTATCCACGGCGGCCGTTCGGCCATGCGCACGACTATCACCAGTTGCTGTTTGGCGTCGATGGCGAAATCGAACTGGAAATCGACGGCCATGCATACCGCGTGGATGACCGCCACGGGCTGGTGATCCCTGCCGGCGCCCACCACCTGTGTGCGGGACTGACCGACAACCTCCAGCTCGTGGCCGATTTCCCCGCCAGCTCCGTGGCGCTGCCCGCGCGGCTGATGTCCCGGCCACGCTTGCTGCCGATGGATGGTGCGTTCGCCTCGCGCGTGCGCAGGCTGGCCACCGCGCCGCGCGCGCCCGTCGCCCCACGGCAATACGCCTGGCAACATGCTGCCGTGTTGGCCGGTGCGATATCCGCGATGCTCGGTCTCGACGATGACCGGGACGATGCGGCGCGCTTTCCGGTGGCGGCGATCGACAGTTATCTGCGCGCGCACCTCTGCACACCGTTGCGCGTGGAAGCGCTAGCGGCGCGCGTCGGCTGGGGCGCACGCCGCTTCCATACCCTCTTCTGCCAGGCCTTCGGCGACACGCCGCATGGCTACCAGACGCGCCTGCGGCTGGACCAGGCCGTGCAGTGGCTGATGGCAGGCACCATGCCGCTGGCGGATATCGCCATTGGCGTCGGCTATCCCGATCAGACCACCTTCACTCGCGCCTTCTCGCGACGCTTCGGTATGCCGCCCGGCGCGTGGCGCAGCGCATCGGCGTGACGCCGCTGACACGCGCAACTTTTACAAAGAAAAGTAAGCCGCACACGGCGTCGTGGCGTTCGCAGCCAGCAATAGCGTGACGCCGGGGCTCTGACGCTCGCATGCTGGCGGCGTGCGCGCGCGGCCAGGGCGCTTTCCTGCGTGTTATCGGGCCTACCGGTACGAAACTTGCGCAGCGAACCTTTCGCCATGTCGACCCAACCCGATATTCCCCTTGATACCCCGCTACTGCGTCCGGGCCACAATTGCTGGCGCGTCGACCCTTGCCAGCGGCTTGCCATGCTGGTTGATGCCGACGCGTATTTCTCCGCGCTGCGCCACGCATTGGCGCTTGCGGAACACACCGTTTTCATTCTTGGCTGGGATATCGACAGCCGCATGCGCCTGTCGGCCGACGACCCTGCCGACGGCTTGCCGGTGGAACTGCGCGACTTCCTCAACGCGCTGTGCAAGCGCCGGCGCGGTCTGCGCATCTACGTGCTGAGCTGGGATTTTGCGATGGTGTTCGCATTCGAGCGCGAGTTCCTGCCCGCGGCCAAGCAGCATTGGCAAGCGCATCGGCGTCTGTCGTTTCATCTCGACGGCAACCATCCGGCTGGCGCTTCGCATCATCAGAAAGTGGTCGTGATCGACCATCGGCTGGCATTCGTCGGTGGACTCGACCTGACCATTCGGCGCTGGGACACGCATCATCATCTGGCCGACGACCCGCGTCGCGTCGATCCGGACGGCAAGCCCTATGCGCCGTTCCACGACGTGCAGTGCATGGTGGAAGGCGCCGCCGCGGCTTCGCTGGGCGAGATGGCGGCACAGCGCTGGCGCGATGCAACGGGGCGCGATCCGCGCGTGCCCGATGTCAGCCGTATCCATGGCACGTCGAACCTGTGGGACGATACCGTCGCGCCCGACCTGACCGATATCGATGTAGCCATCAGCCGCACGTTTCCCGCGCGGGACGATGCGCCTGCGATCACTGAAATCCGCGAGTTGTACGTCAACGCGATCGCCGCCGCCCGGGACGGCATCTATCTTGAAAACCAGTACTTCAGCTCCGGCCTGATTGCCGATGCCTTCGCCGCGCGGCTGCAAGAACCGGACGCGCCGGACATCGCGCTGGTGTCGCGCCGCACGGAAAGCGGGTGGCTCGAAGAGGCCAGCATGGGCGTGCTGCGCGCGCGGCTGTATCGGCAGTTGCGCGCCGTCGATCCGCGCGAGCGATTCCAGCTTTATTGCCCGCATATACCGGGGCTGGGTGATGCCTGCGTCAACGTCCATAGCAAGGTGATGGCCGTGGACGACCGCCTGCTGACCGTCGGCTCGGCCAACCTGAGCAACCGGTCGTTCGGGCTCGATACCGAATGCAATCTCGCGATCGAGTCGAACGGCGATCCGCGCATTGCCCACGGCATCCGTGCGATGCGTGACCGCCTGCTGTGCGAGCACCTGGCCGTTACGCCCGATGCGCTGGCCGATGCAATGGCCGCGCACAGGCGCCTCAACGACACGCTCGCGGCGCTGCATCGCCCCGAAGGACGCACGCTGCAACCGTTCGCGCCGACCGTGCCGGCCGACATCGATGCGGCACTGCCCGACGCCACGCTGCTCGATCCGATGGAACCCATCGACACCGATCAGATCATGGCCGAGTTCGTCAGCCACGAAGCACGGCCGCGCGTGGCCAGCCGCGTGGCGATGCTGGTGGCGTTCCTGCTTGTGCTGGCGGGCGTGGCGTTTGCCTGGCGGTATACGCCACTGCGCGAATGGGCCGATTTCCGGCATTTGCTGGCATTGGTGGAGCGCGTCGACGACATGCCGCTGGCACCGTTGGCCATGCTGGGCGCCTACGTGCTTGGCGGGCTGGTGATGCTGCCGGTGACGGTCCTGATCGTTGTCACCGTGGTGGTGTTCGGGCCGCTCTATGGCGGGGCAATCGCGCTGGGCGGCACCGTCGCCAGCGCCGCGGCAGGCTATGGCGCCGGACGCATGCTGGGCCGTAAGGCGGTGCAGCGCTTCGGCGGACGCCGTCTCAACCGCCTGAGCCAGCAGGTCAGCCAGCACGGCCTGCTGGCGATGGTCGTGCTGCGGCTCGTGCCCGTCGCGCCATTCACGCTGGTCAATCTGGTGGTGGGCGCGTCGCGCATCCGTCTGCGCGATTGCCTGCTCGGTACCGCGATCGGGATGTCGCCGGGCATCATCCTGTCCGCGTCGCTGGTCGATCGCATTGCGGCCGTGGCGCGCAATCCTGGCGCAGGCACATTCGCGCTGTTGGCACTGGTGCTACTGATTCCGGCAGCGGTCTGGTGGATCCTGCGGCGTCGCCGCCAGCGTCGCGAAGCATCGACGGCGCACGCTCGTACGGCGCGCGGCCAGGCCTCGGACGCGCGCCACTCGCACTACCAGGGCGCGCCGTCTGGCAAGGGGGCCCGGTGAATGCGCCGGCTGCGCATCCGCGCATGCTGCATGCCGATATCGCAGTGGCCAGCTACAACATCCATGGCGGGGTGGGCACCGACGGCCATTTCGTTCCCAATCGCATCAGCGACGTGATTGCAGAACTGCGCGCCGACCTGATCGCGCTGCAGGAAGTGGAAACGCGCGCGACGGGATTCGACATGCTGCGCTTTCTGGCGCAACGCACCGGGCTTCATGCGATTCCGGGGCCCACACTCGTGCGCGACGACGGCGACTATGGCAACGCGCTGTTGTCGCGTTACCGGCCGATGCAGGTGCGGCATATCGACCTCAGCGTCAAGGGACGCGAGCCGCGCGGCGCGATCGACACGTGGCTCGAATGCACGGCAATCGAATCCGGCACCTTCGCGCTGCGCGTCATTGCCACGCACCTGGGGCTGCGGCCCAGCGAGCGCCGCTGGCAAGTGCGCAGGCTGCTGACTGCGCTGGCCGAAGCACCCGCGCAACCGACCATCCTGCTCGGCGACGTCAACGAATGGTTCCTGTGGGGCCGTCCGCTGCGCTGGCTGCACGCATATTTCGAACGCACGCCTCACGTTGCGACGTTTCCGTCGCGCTACCCGCTGCTGGCGCTCGACCGCATCTGGACGTCCCCACGTGCGCATCTGCTGGGCGTTTCAAGCCACCGCAGCGCGTTGGCTCGGCTGGCGTCAGATCACCTGCCTCTGGTGGCGCAGATGCGGCTGACATCACGATAGTGCGCGCGGCACACTGCGGCATCTGCAAGTCTGCAAGCGATATCTGGTGCGCCAATCAACGGTCTGACCACGCAGAAGCATCGTTGCACCGCAACGCGCACCGCCTGCGCACGCGCGCATGGCTTGGCCCGCATGCTTTGCCGCAGGGCCGCAATACGGGTATTTCGCTAGAGCCCAACGCTAGATCGCAGCATGGCGCCTGCCTATACTGGATTCGCACCGTGCAAGCGATCGCGCATGCACGCGTGTGCCCCAACAACAACGGGCAGGCGAAGGGCGACCTCGGGAGGACGCCGCGAAGGGCCAAGTCATACTGCCTGCCCATGAACAGGAAAGTGGAGATGGGCATGCCCAGCGAACAGTTCCTTGCTATCCAGGAAACCCGCCGCTCGGGGTTACGAGCCCTGCGCGCGGCACTGCTCGAAGTACACAAGGAAGTTATCGGTTATGACCGTGGCCAGTATGAAAGACTGCACGGCCCGATTCCCGCAGGGCAATTTGTGCAGCTCGTCACGGAAGAATCATTCTTCCGCTGGCTCGATCCGCTGTCGCGCCTGATCATCGAAATCGATGAAGAACTCGATGGCGACGAACACCACGACGAGACTTGCCGCGCCGTGGCAGGCGCTACGCAGAAATTGTTCAGCGAGCGCGGCGACCAGACGTTTCGCAAGCGCTATCAGGAAGCGCTGCAGGACGAAACCGCGGTGACCGTGGCGCACGGCCGACTGATGTCGGTGATCGGGCAGTTGCGTCAGTTGCCGTAACGTCGCTCACTGCACCGATGTCGAGGTGGCGACGATGGCGGTGTCGCCTTGGGTGACGTGCGGCACGTCAGGCAATGACGCCGGGCGCTGCTCGGGCACGCACCTAGTGATGCCCTCCGCCGCCACGCCCACCCCCTCCTCCGCGGCCGCCGCCGCGGTAGCCACCGTAAGCGCCGCCATATCCACGGTACCCGCCGTAACCGCCGTAGCCGTGGTATCCGCCATAACCGTGGTATCCGTAGTAGCCGTGGTATCCGTGATAGCCGTAGTAACCGCGATAGCCGCCGCGATACCCGTAGTAGCCGGAGCCGATCCACACACCGCCATACACCGGCCATGGCGAATATCCGTAGGGATAGCCATATGGGTAGCCGTAGCCATAGGGATATCCATATGCGTAGCCATACGATGTGGCCGGATAGTAGCCGCTCGATAACGTACCGGCATAGCTGGCGCTGTCGTAGCCATATCCATATCCATAGCCGGATGCGACGTCGTAGCCGGGATATGCCACGCAGCCGCCCAGTGCCAGCACGCTTGCGCCCAGCAGGCCCGTCATCCGGCCACGAATGCCACCCATGATTTGTCTCCCGCTTGTCTTTGCCGAGGTCTTGATGACGACCTCACGTGCTTGGACATCGTGCGTACAAAAACGCTCCTGAATTAAGGGTAATCCGATTTAGAAATCAGAATCGTCTAATTACACTGCGAGCCACCCATGCAATATGGGTGACCCAACCGAGTTTCGGGGGATACCCCTCCCTGATACTCATTCTTCCGATGCCACGTGGATCCCCGCCCGTGGCATCTTTTTTTTTGGCATCCCAGAGCCGGCTACAAGCCCTTTTCCACCATATCAATCACGCGCTGTCCAAGCAGCGAAGCCTGTTCTCGTGCGTGCGCGCGCAGCGGCCCGTCGATCAGCAGCATCGCCAGACCGTGCACGGCGGACCACGCGATGTATTCGGCGCCAGGCCGCCGCGCCGGCGGAAGCATCCCGGCCTCCACCCAGAGATCCAGTGCCGAGCCAAGCAACTCGAACGGGTTCATGCCGCTGTCACCGGCCTTGGCCGGATCGACGTCGCCCTCCACCTCATCCGGCGTGGAGAACGCCGTGCGAAACAGTCCGGTTTCGGCCAAGGCAAATTTCAGATATCCCGCGCCCACCGCGCGCAGGCTGCCGCGCGCGCGCTCCTGGGGAGAGGCGTCGCCGGGAATCGATGACAGTTCCGACTCCATCGCCAGGGCCAGGCGCGAAAGCGCCGCCGCGCGCACCGCCTGCAGCAGGTCCTGGCGGCTGGCAAAGTGTCGATACGCAGCATTGGGCACCACACCGGCGCGTCGCGTGGCCTCGCGCAGCACAATGGCGTCCGGGCCGCCGCCGCGGGCCAGATCGATACCGGCTTCCAGCAAGGCGCGGCGCAGGTCTCCGTGTCGGTATGTGGTGCGCGTAGGCGGTGTGGCGGCGACCGTGCGGGTCATGTCAGCTCCTATGTGAACGTCGTCCACAATTTTCCTGGCATAATAGTAGACAGTGTACACAAATGCCGCATCGCGTGACGGGCACCGCCGCCGTCAGAGAATCGGCGCGAACAGCTTGGCCACGTGCATCGCAACGCGCAGCAGCGCGGGCGAATCGAGGAAGTCGTCGCGGCCGATCTGGCGGGCCTGGGCGAAATCGGCCTCGAGCATGCGCGCCACGTCGGCGGCAAACGCCGGATGCGCGGTCATCACCATCAGTTCGAAGTTGAGCCGGAACGACCGGTTGTCGAGATTGGCGGTGCCCACCGCAGCCGCCTCGTCGTCGATCAGGATCACCTTCTGATGCAGGAACCCGGGCTCGTAGCGATACACCTTCACGCCAGCGCAAATCGCCTGGTACGCGTAGATGGTCGACGCCGCGTAAACCACCAGATGATCGGGGCGCGACGGGATCAGGATGCGCACGTCGACACCACGCAGAACGGCCAGCCGCAACATGGCGGAGACCGCTTCGTCCGGCACGAAATACGGCGACGTGATCCACAGGCGGCGGGTGGCGGACTGGATCGCCTCGACAAAGAACAGCGAGCAGGTTTCCTGCGCGTCGGCCGGCCCGGACGGCACGATCTGGCACACCATGTTTCCGGTCGGGCCCGGCGGCGGCATCATCAGGTAAGGCACCTCGCGCGCGGCCCAGTACCAGTCCTCGGCGAATGCCATCTGCAGATCGAGCACCGCCGCGCCACGGATCTCGATATGGGTGTCGCGCCACGGCGATAGCGGCGCGCGCCGACCCAGATATTCGTTGCCGACGTTGTGCCCGCCCACGAACGCGCGCGCTCCGTCCACCACGACCAGCTTGCGGTGATTGCGAAAGTTCAGCTGGAAGCGGTTGACGAAACCCGGATGGGTCGAGAACGCACGCGCCTGCACGCCGGCCTCGTGCAGGACACGGATATAGCCACGGCCCAGCGCATGGCAGCCAATGCTGTCGTACAGAAAATGGACCTTGACGCCGGCGCGCGCGCGCTCACACAGCCGCCGCTGCAATTCGCGGCCGAGCGTATCGTCGTGAACGATGAAGAACTGTACGAGGATCTGCTCGCGCGCCGCGTCGATGGCGGCGAAGATCGCGTCGAACGTGGCCTCGCCGTTGATCAGCAGGCGCACATCGTTGTTGTTCAGGCAAGGGATGCCGGTGAGCCGGGGCAGCGCGCGCATGCACGCCTGTGCCGGGGCATGCACGACGCTCGCGCGCAGCGCCTGGCGCCCCTGTTCGTCCATGCCGAGCCGGATCTCGCGCATGCGATCGTTATTGAATCGTCGCGCATTGACGTAGCCCTCGAAGCGGCTGCGGCCGAAGATCAGGTACGGGATCAGCGCGAAGTACGGCATCATCACCAGCGATCCCGCCCACGCGATGGCGCCGGGCGCAGTGCGCACCGTCATCACGGCGTGCAGCGCCGCCACCATGCCCACGATGTGGAACGTCAGCACGACTGCGGCAATCACGCTAGGAGTGAACATAGACGACCGGCACCGAGGGCGCCCGGACAACAAGGGCCTCTATTCTGGCATAGCGCGTCACTTCGTCGCAGTGCGCAACGACGCATCGCGCAAACCATGCCTAATTTTTAGTCAGGCCGGGCGGCACCCCGCCGCACCACCGCGCCAGCCCAGATTTCGCAACGGTTATCCACAAGATCTGTGGATAAAAATTCTTCCATCCCTACCCGTTGCATTACGACGTCGAGGCAGGCCATTTAAGGGAACCGCGATTGTTGATGGTATGGCCGATGGCTACGCTGCAACGTGTTTGCCCATATCAATGCATTTCGCCTGTTCGATAGTTTCGTATGAATGCCCAAGCTAATATCGCGCTGCTGGCCGGCCGCGCCTCTCCCCTTCAACCGATGCAGGAACTGTTGTCCATCGCAGGCTTCAAGTGCAGCGCCTTCCAGGCCGGTCGAGACCTGATTCATGGTCTGGGCCACGACAACTACGACATGCTGCTGATCGATCGGGAGCTGCCGGACATCTCCGCCATCGACGTGATCCGCGCGGTGCGCGCGGTGCGCAATCGCGATGTGCCGATTGTCATGTTTTCCGGTGAAAGCAGCGACGACGACATGGTTGAAGCACTGGACGCCGGCGCCGACGACTACGTGGTGCGCCCGCTCAGCGCGCGCGTACTGCTCGCGCGCATCGCGGCGCTGCGCCGCCGCATGGCCGGCACGCGGCTGCGCGGCCAGATGCCGCTGCGCGCGGGTCCGTATGAACTGAACAGCCCGGGCCGCTACGCGACGCTGAACGGCGAGCGCATTCCGATGACGCCGAAGGAATTCGACCTCGCCATGCTGATGTTCTCCAACGCCGGCCGCATTCTTGCCAGCCCGCGCATCGAGAACACGATCTGGGGCCATGACCTGCCGCCCGATTCGCGCGCGCTCGCGGGACTGGTTTCACGCATGCGCCGCACGCTCAATCTATGCCCGGAGAACGGCGTCACGGTCTCCGTGGTCTACGCCAAGGGCTACCGGCTCGACATCCTCGACAACGCCGCACGCGACGAGCTCTCCGTGACCCGCCAGATGCCTCACCGCCTGCTGCCATCGGCCGGCCGCTAGCCGTTAGCCGTTAGCCGTTAGCCGCTAGCCGCTAGCCGCCGAACGTCAAACGTCAAGTTCTCCCTGCGCAGCCAGCTCGGCCATGTCGACGATCACCAGGCCATGCGCCAGACGTTTGGCGCGACGCTTGGCAACCGCCGCGGCGGCGCCGATATGCTGGCTGCCCAGCCTCAGCGTCGCCATCGCTTCGGCCCCCACACGGACCACCCCAACCGCCATGGTCACCGGTGGATGGAACACCGGGCGACCGAAGCGGTCTTCCCCGTGAATGCCGCCCGCCACGCGATCCGCAGCCGCGTACATCGCCAGCGCGCCGTCATTGAAACGCGCCATCGCATCCTCAATACGCTCGCGCCAATCCTGACCCTGATAGAGCACCAGGAAATCGTCGCCGCCGACGTGGCCGAGAAAGTCGCGCGCCGCATCGCACGCCTGCGCCAGGATCGCAGCCGCGCCCTTCAGTAGCTCGTCGCCTTTCCAGTACCCGTAGCGGTCGTTGAACGGCTTGAAATGATTCAGGTCGACGTAGCATGCATGAAACGGACTGCCCGCCTCGATCAATCTGTCGATGTGCTGGTTCAACAGGATATTGCCGGGCAGGAAAGTCAACGGGTTGGCATAGCGCGCCGCCTCCATGCGCACTTCGGTGATGGCGCGCAGCAGGTCCGCGCCGGTGCCCAGACCGACGTAGCGGTCCGCATCGGTAATCACGAAGCCGTCGGCCAATGCGCGCGAATGCTCGCCCGCAAACAAGCTCGCCATCTCGTCCAGCGTCACGCGTCGATCGAAACACAGCGGCGCCGGATTGGCCAGCGCGATGCATGCCTTGCGTCCGTATAGCTCACGATGAAACGGCGTGGCGTAGCGATCGATCAAACTTTGCCGGTTGATCAGCGCGAGCGGCCTGCCACTGTCGTCGATCACCGCCATCGCATGCAGGTCCGGCTGCGCATGAAAACGCGCCAGCACATCATTGTTGGACGTGTGCGCGCTGACCGCCGGCGCGGGACGCAACAACTGGCCCGCGGTGATGCCGGAGCGTCCCGTGCGCAGCGTCTGCGGAAACACAGCGATCTGGCTTGAATCGAGCACGGCACGCACCTGTGGCGACGGTTCCAGCGGCGGAGACAGCGCGGGCCGCCCGAGAAAGTAGCCCTGCCCCGCCATCACGCCAAGGTCGCGCACCAGCGCCAGCTCCTCGGCGTCTTCAATACCCTCCGCGATCACGCCGCCGCCCAGTCCATGCATCATCCGCAGCACGGCACGCAACACTTCAAGCCGCCGCGAACTGGCGCCGATACCGCGCACCAGCGACTTGTCGATCTTGACGAACTCCGGCGTCAGCTCGGCCAGCCGATCGAGATTGGCATGACCGGTGCCGAAATCGTCCAGCGCGTATTGCAGGCCCAGTTCGGTCAGCACGCCCATCGCCCGCGCAAAGCTGGTCGCGTCGCCGACCGCGGTCTGCTCGGTGACTTCGATCACCACGCGTGATGGCGCGATGGCGGCGCGTGCGTCGGGCGCGCCGTTCAGCCCAAGCAAAGCCGCCATGCCGTGACCTTGTCGATCGAGCAGATGGCGCAGCGTCAATGGACTGAAATTGAGAAACAGCTTACCCGGCAAATGCAGCGCCGCCCACGACCACAAGGCGGTGCGCGCCGCGGCGGTTTCCAGCGCCACGGTCGTGCCCGCGGCCTGAGCCATGCGGAACAGCGCATCGGGGGTGGCGTGCGCGGAGCCGGCGGGCCCGCGAATCAGCGCTTCATAACCGAGCACGTCGCCGCTCGCCAGGGCGACGATCGGCTGGAACACCGCGTGCAGCGGTAGCGAGCGCACGTTCTCATCGAACATGGCCGACTCGGGGGCGACGGTTAGCATGGAAAGAATTCAGGCCGGATAGCGGCCCACCTGCGCAATTTCGGTTCGCACCCAGCGATGTCGGGCAAACCAGGGAATCGGGGCTCAGAATGAAGCGCGCGTCATTTCATGACAAAACTATGTCGCCCGTATGACAACCTGCTTCGCCCCGGCGCGTCACGCGGGCGTCACATGGCTGGACGACGATCACGCTGCACCGCAGCAGGACCATGCCCCGCGATCGTCCGACGCGCCGATCGTCGAGAGGCCGGCCTGGCGCGGTGCACCGGGTCATGTATGCCGGGGCTGCGCCCCGAAGGAGTCTTACTCGTGTTGCGAGCCATCAAGCTTGGGTTGCCGGGACGGCGCGGCAATTCCGTATGGCAAAGACTGGCGCGTCTGCCGCTGGTGATGCGGCTGTCTGCCGCCTTCGTGCTGATTTACGCATTCGGCGCCGTGGTCGGGCTGACCGGCATCGTCAACCTGATCGAGCTGAAACGCGATACCGACACGCTATACCAGCGCGATATGCGCGGCGCGATCTCGGCCGAACGCGCGCAGGCGGAACTGGCCAAGCTGGGACGCGCGCAGCTTGCGTTGACACTGGCCACCAGCGGCGCCGAGCGCGATACCGCCGCGAGCGACATCGCGCAGGCGATGAAGCAGCTCGACGAAGCGGTCGATGGCGTGCGCAACGCCGCCCCGCAACAGGCGCAGGCGCTGCAGAAAGAGCGCGCCGCCGCGGGCCGGATGATGAATGACTACATCACCCTGATCCGCAAGCAGCCGCTCGACGCCTTGCAGTTCGACGCGTCGGTGTCGATCGACAGCCATTTTCTTGGCGAACAACTACAGAAGCTGGGTGCGCTGGTAGAAGGCACACGCACCGCCTTGGCGCGGCAGGCCGGCGATACGGTCGCGGGCGTCGCCGCGGCGCAGATCACTGCGCAGACGGTGATGGCGGCGCTGCTCGTCGCCAGCCTGATTGCCGCGGCGCTGCTGGCCTGGATCGCGGCCCGCAGTCTGACGCGCGAACTCGGTGGCGAACCGCGTGATGCGGCAGCGGTCGCCAATCGCATCGCCGGCGGCGACCTGACCGCCCGCATCGCGTTGCGCCCGCATGATCAAGACAGCCTGCTGTTCTACCTGTCCGGCATGCGCGATCAGCTTGCCGGCGTGCTCGCCCGCATCCAGCAGTGCGCGCACGAGATTTCGGCGGCCAGCGACGGCATTGCCGATGGCAATCGCGCGCTCGCCGTGCGCACCGGCACGCAGGCCACTGCGCTGGCCGAAGCCGCTGCCAACGTGGCGCGCCTGATCGCACTGATCCAGCAGGCCCACGAGCAGGCGCAAGAGTCCAGCGACATGGCCAGCCGCGCGCGCGGCGCCACCAGTGCGGGCATGGCCGCGGTGCGCGACATGAGCGGCGCGATGGCCAACGTGCATGCGCAATCGCGGAATATTTCCGAAATCGTCACGGTGATCGAAGGCATCGCGTTCCAGACCAATATCCTGGCCCTGAACGCTGCCGTGGAAGCCGCGCGCGCGGGCGAGGCCGGCCGCGGCTTCGCGGTGGTGGCGCAGGAGGTGCGTGCGCTGGCGCAGCGCAGCGCCACTGCCGCGCGCGAAATCGGCGGCATTATCGGCGAGGCTGCCAAGGAGATCGGTCGCGGCGCGGAATTGAGCGGCCGCGTGGAGACGGCGATGAGCGGCATCGAGGCGGCGGTCAATCACAGCCACGCACTGGCCGAGGCGCTGCGCACCCTGGCCGACGATCAGGCCGCCGGCATCCGCATCGTCGGCGATGCGCTGGCCCGCCTGGAAGAGACCAGCGCGGACAACGCCAAGCTGGTCGATGAGGTCAGCGATCAGGCGGCGCGCCTCGATCACCAGGCCGCGGCGCTTGAATCGGACGTGGCGCGCTTTCATTTCTAGCGTTGTCGAGACGATTTTTGCCGCACTGCCGCAAACGGCCTCCGCCGCCCAACGTGCCCGGCAGCGACGCGCTGCGTTTCATGTCTTGCGCGTACGGCGCTCAGCTTTTTGCGCGCGCCGCCGTAAATACGGTCAGTCCGATCTGCTGCGATGCGTGCCGTGGCGCCCAGCGCCTTGGCACCGCCTGCCGACGCGCGCGGCGCGCAGGCGCAATCGGACGCCGATCAACGCCAGCGCGGACCACGTCGACAAGCATGCTACGAAAGGTTGTACAGGACGATCTGTCGTTCCAGGAGGATTTCGAGGCTGCCGGCCGGGACTGGGCGCCGCGGTTGAAGCCTTGCGGCACATGCCACGCCTGCGAGCAGCCGGTCGGCAAGACCGACCTGTTCTGCGGCATTGCCTGCCAATACGCTTTTGAGCATTTCGAAATGCAGTTGCTGCAGAAGCGTTGAGTGCCGCGTCGCGGCGTTGTCTCGTCGTCCGGGTGTGTCAGGACGAAGTACATTTCCTTTCAAATTCCTGTCAACCGGCTTTGCCGATCGCCCGTTGAGGCGAACATCATGGCGGCATCCGCACGCGAACATCGACTCGGAAAGCCAGTCCTGACGCGGCAGATGTGTCCGGCCGAAACAATCGCGAGCACGGGGTAACCGGCATTTACGAATGGCGGCTGCAAGTTACACAACTGTTTCACTTGCGCACATTTTGTGTCCCCTTTCTCACGCAAAAGCCGGATACGCTTGATTCATCCCATCACCGATTGACCACGAAAAATCATGTCTGAACGCCTCATCATGCTGGACGTACCCGGCGTCCTCTATTCGGACCGCTCCGCTGCCCGTCTTGGCGGTACGCCAACCTCGGGGACCCTGCGCGACGTCAGGTTTTTCGATCCGATCGCGCTTGGGTTTCTGCGTCGACTGTTCGGCATCGCCGGCGCGCGGGTCGTGGTGTCCGACGCGTGGCGCCGCGGCACGCCCGCAGCGATCTTCCAGCAGTTGGACCTGCAGGTGGAAGGCATGACCCCGGCGGTGGCCGGTGGCCACGGCGCGGAGATCGACGCCTGGTTTGCCCAGCACCCGGCGCCGGGCGCGTGGATCATCGTGTCGGCGGCGCCTGCCGCATCGTTCAGCGCCGAACAGCGCAAGCATCTGGTGCAGGTCGATCCCGCCGAAGGCCTTGCGGTCGACAACTTCCGCCAGGCGCTGGATCTGCTCGGTGTGGCCTGCCCGTCCACCGTTACGCCGGATTCGCGCGTCGAACCCGGCCTGAAAGCCAAGCTGCGCCATCTGCAACGCCTGGCGCGCGAAGCTCCGGAACGTTTCATGCCGGCCCCCGCCGCCGCCGAGGCGCGCGAACAGGCCATGGCTGTGGCCGTGGCCAGCCTGACCGGCAAGCAACTGACGCCCGCCCCGATCCACGCCTGATCGTACGGCGAGCAACGTCGCGAGACGAACAAAGGCCGCAACCATTCGTTGCGGCCTTTTTCGTTGGCAAACGCCGTTCGGCGCCTGACGCCTCAGCCGTTGACGTTCGATACGTCGACCTTCAATAGTCGACCGTCATCGACAGCTTGAACGTGCGCGGATTGCCCACCACGAGGTAGCCGCCATACGACGACGCCCAGTAGTCCTTGTTGGCGACGTTCTCGACCGACGCGCGCACCGTGTAGCGCATCTGCGATGCCTTGAACGCATAGCGCGCACCCAGATCGAAGCGGTGCCATGACGGCAGGCTGATGGTATTGGTGGCATTGGCCTGCTGCCGTCCCGTCTGGATATAGCGCCCCGAAACCGTCGCGCCCGCCAGGAACGGCAGATCGTACTCGGCGCTGGCGGTCACCGTGTAGTTCGGCACGCCCACCGCCTGTTTGCCTTCGGTTGCCGCGTTGCCGGTATTCGACATCTTCGTGTCGATATAGCCGACGCCGCCTAGCAGGCGCAGGCCGCGCAGCGGTTCGCCGAACACGCTCCATTCCACGCCGCGATTACGCTGCTCGCCAGCCACCGAAAATACGTTGTTGACGGTGATGCCGTTGGGCTGGCGGATCTGGAAAAATGCCAGCGTGGTGCCGAAGCGGCCAGCGTCGTACTTCACGCCTGCCTCGTCCTGCTTGGACTTGATGGGCGCGAAAACGGCATCGCGATTGAGTGCCGTGCTGGGGGGCGTGGGGCCCTGCGTCAGACCTTCGATATGGTTGTAGTAGACCGACAGGTTTCGCAGCGGCTTGACCACCAGCCCGAACATCGGCGACGTGGCCGCATCGCTGTACGGGGTGACCGCGTTGGTGTTGTACGCATAGGCGCGGGTGTTGATCACCTGGCGGCGCACGCCTGCGGTCAGCAGCACGCGATCGTCCAGGAACGACAGCGTGTCGGAGATCGACACGCCATTGAGGTTTGTGCGCCCCGTGGTCTGCGGATCGGTCATGCTGCTGCGCGCAATCGACGTCACCGGACGCGCGACGGGCGGCGCGTCATAAAGATTGGTCGGATAGCTTGCCGACATCTCGTACGCCGAGCGCTTCTCCTGCTCCAGTCCGGACCAGCCGAGATTGACACTGTGCTTGATCGGCCCGGTGACAAAGCGTCCGCGGATCCCCACCTCACCGCTCGTGGTGTCCTGCTTGAGCGGCACGGACAGTCGGTACGCCGTGCCGAATCCGGTGTTGCCAACGGTGGCGCCCCCATAGTTGCCCATCTCGTTGGTGTGATGCATGCCGAAGGCGGCGTACGCGGTCCAGTCCCGGGTGATGTCGTATTCGCTGCGAATCGTGCCCCACGTATCTTCGAGCATCGAGTTGGTCCAGTCCTGCGCGAAGCTGGAACTCGCCTTCGGCACCGGCGGCAGCGCCGTGGTGCCGGACGCCAGGCTGATCGTGGCGCGCCCTTGCTGCACCATCTGGCGCTGGTAGCCAAAATCGGCGTTGACGCGGAACTTGTCGCCCTGATAGTCGAGGCCGACACTCAGCAAACGCTGCTGGCGATCTTCCTTGTCGATCGGCGTTTCGCCGCCGCGCGCCATGGCGTTGACACGCACGCCGAATTGCCTGGCATCGCCGAAGCGACGTCCGACATCAATGGCGCCGCCCACCTGCGCGTTGCTCGTGTAGTCGATGGTGGCCTGCGTGATCGGTGCGGCGGTCGCGTATTTCGGCGCGAGATTGATGCCGCCGCCAATCCCGCTGCCGGTCGGCGACACCCCATTGAGAAAGGCACTGGCACCGCGAAACGTCTCGACGCGGTCCACCGCCTCGGTGGCGGTCAGCTGACGCGGCGCGATGCCGTACAGGCCATTCCAGGCGAGGTCGTCGCCGGCCAGCTGGAAACCGCGCACCATGAACGTTTCGGCGAAATTGCCAAAGCCGTAGCTGGTGCGGATAAACGGATCGTCGGCCAGCACGCCGGCGATGCTGTGGGCCTGCTGGTTCTGGATCGCCTGCGCCGTGTACGACGTGATGCTGAACGGCACATCCATGAAATCCTGATTGCCCAGCACGCCAAGCCGTCCGCCGCGCGCCACCTGTCCGCCCGCATACGGGGCAGGTGTCTGGTCGGGCGACGCTTCGGCGCGCACCGTCACAGCCGGCAAGGCCGACGACGGGGCTGCCTGGACAGATTGTCCGGGCGCGACGGCGGCTTCTTGCGCGGATGCCAGCGAAGGCAGAACGCCTGCTGCAGCCAGCGCCGTCATCAGGCAACCGCGGCGCATCGGGGAAAAACGCGAATCGCGCGAACGTGCGCGAAGATCGGCAAACAACAAGTTGACACTCCCAAAAAAGAAAAAAGGCGCCCCGCGCCGCGTCGATGTCGCGGCGGCTCAGGGGCATGACCCGTCTCTACCCGAGTGAAGGCATTGCTCTGGCGGCAATGCTCGAAGGTGTTGCTATGGCTGCATCAGCCATGGCGACGCGATGGAGGCGACGACGCCCACCGCGATGGATGCGCGCGCAAGGCGCGGTGTGGCGTGGGGCGTCCACGTCAGGGCGCCGACCACGGTCAGTGCGCCCACGGTCAGCAACCCGGCCCAATAGATGACGCCAAACGCCCAGCCTTCGGCCAGTACGCACGCCGCCAGCGCCAGGGCCAGCGCCAGCGCGCCCTGACAACGCAAGCGCGCAACGCGCGCGCCGGAGAGCTGCGCGCCGCGTCCGAACAGATCCGCATGATGGCGATCGATGGCGTGCGCGAGCCATATGAAGCCGCCGACGGCAAACGCCGCACCCGCCACGCAGGCGGGCCATACCGGCACAACCGGCAACGATGCGGCGCCGCTCATTGCGATACCTCGCCCGCACTGCGCATGGCGCGCGGCGCGCCTGCCCGAACAGGCGCCGCGGCATGCTTGCCCAGCATCCAGGCTGCCGCGCCCAGCGCGATGCCGAGTGCCAGCACCGTCAGGTCGAATCCGGCCAGCACGACGGGTCCGCGCACCAGGGTCACGCCGAGATGGGTCGATGTGGTCAATGCGTTCAGGACCGGCACGCCCACCAGCAGCACGGCGCCCGCCGCCAGCAACACGCGCCACATCGCGCGCGTGGGCCGCCATTGCGCCAGCAGCGCGGCCAGCGCCCACGCACCGAAAAACGCCTGGATCTCGGCGTCAGGCCGCTGCGCCAGATCGATTGGCAGCAACCGGTTGGCCCAGAAATACGCGCCAAAGGCGATCGGCAATCCGGCAATTGCGCCCAGATTGAGCGCCTCGACCAGTCGCAGGCCGAATGGCGTACGTCCCGTCTGGGCAATGATCCTGGCATGGCTTTGCCGCGTCTTTACAGCCCACAGCAACGCGCCCGTCGCCACCATCAGCGCGCCGGCGAGGCCGGAGGCGAAGAACAACGCGCGCAGCAACGGCGGCGCGAAATGCGCGACGTGCAAACCGACCATCGTGCCGCGCGTGACATTGGCCGGTCCCTGTGCGTCGCCGAGGGACGCCTGCAAGGCGCCGGTGGCGCCGGCAAACACCATCGTCGGCGCAGCCGTATTGATATTGCGGCCCGCATCGCGCGTGATCGACACCACGGCGTTGGCCCGGTTCGGCTGGTCGACGGTGATACGTTGCGGCGGCATCCCCTGCCAGTGCGTGACGGCCTGCGTGAGCATCGGCTCGATGGGCGCCAGCGGCGCGCTTTCCTTCGACGGCTTGACGCGCGGCGCGCGCGTTGCAAGCTCGGCGTTGAAGGCTTTCTCGTCGCCGTGGTAGACGGCCTGGATACCCCATGGCATGTACAGAAACAGCAGCGTGACCAGCCCCGTATAGGTGATCATCAGATGGAACGGCAGCGCCAGTACCGCCACGGCGTTATGGGCATCGAGCCAGGACCGCTGGCCGCGGCGCGTGCGGAACGTAAAGAAGTCCGCGAAGATCCGCCGATGCGTGATCACGCCGCTGATGATGGCCACCAGCATGTACATCGTGCAGAAGCCGATGATCCAGCGCCCCCATACCGCTGGCATGTAGTGCAGGTCGAAATGCAGTCGGTAAAGGAATTCGCCGCCGCGGGTCTCGCGCGCGCCGGGAATCGGCGCACCGCTGGCCGGATCGAGCGTGCGCGAGACCAGCCGCGCCAGCGCGGGCTTGCCCGCGTCTTCCGATGTGGCGGGACGCACCCAGAACAGCGAAATCGCCGGATTGCGCGCGTCGGGGAGCGAGAGGAACCAGCGCTCCGCATGGGGCGCCTCGCGTTGCAGATAGGCGTAGGCGCGCGACGCGGCTTGCGCAGGGCTGGTCTTTTCGTTGAGCGATGCATGGAGTTCCGGCCGCATCCACAACGAGATTTCATCCTTGACGTAGCTGGCCGTGCCGCTGCAAAACACGAGGAACAACACCCAGCACACCAGCAATCCGGACCATGTGTGCAGCCACGCCATCGACTGGCGCAATCCCTGGCCTTTGCGAAGCATCGTCATCACGCGCCACCCAAGGTGGCCCAGCCCAACGCCAGCACGGCGCCCGACACGATCAATCCCGACCAAGCACGCCAGGCGCTATCGGCCGCGAACACCCAGATCGCGGCCAGCGCAAACCACGCGAACGACAGCAGCGTGGCGGTCATCACGGCCTCTGCCCGTGCCATGCCGGCCCATCGCACCAGCGCCAGCGAGAGGCAGCCAGTGGCCAGCGCGGCCACGCCGTAGCCGCCCAGGATGGCGGCCACCGCGCGCGAGGCGACCGCAATGCGATAACTGGCCGGGATGCCGTGCTTCATGTCTGGCTAAGTGTCGAGAACGAGTAGACGCATATGATAAGCGTTCTCATCTGCATTGTCTGCAGCGGCATTACGACACGCGTCCCCCATCACAACACGGCCGGTGGCATTGCGGGCATCGCCATTTGCTGCGATGCCGCCGTCGGACCGCTGACGATATTCGCACGTTTTTCAGTTTAAATTCTGCATCGCAGAATTACGATTCTGTACTGCGGTTGACACTTATGTGAAAACGATGGGACGATCCAAGCCATCGAATACCGGCGACCCCACGCCGGAAGTTTTACCCGGAGACCTCATGCGCAGTACCGCCGCACCCGCTGGCCAGTCACGGCCCGCGTCCGCATCGCCCACCCCTTCAGCATTCCAGCCCCAATTCGAACGTCTGCACCAGACCATGGCGCCATGGGTCGCCAGCGATCCCGAACGCATCGCCATCATGGACGCGCATCGCGCGATGCGTTACGCCGAACTCGACGCCGCCGTGCGCGAGACCGCCGAAACCCTGCGCACGCTCGGTGTGCGTGGCGGCGACCGCGTGGTGCTCGTCACCGAAAACAGCGTTGGCTGCGCGGTCATCCTGCTGGCGCTCAGCGCCATCGATGCGTGGTCGGTGCCGGTCAATGCGCGACTGTCGGCGCGCGAGATCGCAAATATCGTCGAGCACGCCGGCGCGCGCGTCACGCTGTATCTGGACAACGATTTCGCCGAGGCGCGCGAGCATGGGCTGGCGCGCGGTGCGCAGTGGGCCGAATGGCCGCACGTGGGCCGGCTGCTGGTAGGCGCCGTCGATGAGGCCGCCACGCCGGAAGCGGTCGAAGCCGATCCGCGCAGACAGGTGGCCGCGCTGATCTACACCACAGGCACTACGGGCGCATCGAAGGCCGTCATGCTGACGCACGCCAACCTGATGTTCATCGGTCATTCCAACCGCCTGCAATCGCGCGTCAGGCCCGGCGATCGAGTCTATGGCGTGCTGCCGATCTCGCACGTCTACGGCTTGTCGGTCCTGCTGGTCGGTCCGGTGTCGAACGGCGCGACGGTCTATTACGAGCCGCGCTTCCGCCCGGAAAAACTCGCCCGCACGCTGCTTGACGAACAACTGACCGTGCTGCACGGCGTGCCGGCGATGTACGCGAAAGTGGTCGAATGGAGCCGTGCCAACGGTCAATCGCTACGCACGCCGTCGCTGCGCATCGCGCAGTCTGGCGGCGCCCCGCTGACCGCGTCGCTGAAGGCGGCCTTCGAGGACGCATTCGGCATCGTGCTGCACAACGGCTACGGCATGACAGAGACCTCGCCGACCGTATGCCAGACCCGCGTGGACAATCCGCGCAGCGACTGTTCGGTCGGCCCGGCCGTGCCCGATGTGGAGATCCGGCTTGGCACGCCGTTGCCGGACGGCAGCGGCGAGCTGCTGGTGCGCGGCCCGAACGTGATGAAGGGCTACTATCGGCGTCCCGACCTGACCGCGCAGACCATCGACAGCGATGGCTGGCTGCACACCGGCGACCTCGCGCGGATCGATGCCGATGGTGCGGTCAGCATCGTCGGGCGTTCCAAGGAAATCATCATCCATTCGGGTTTCAACGTGTACCCGGAGGAAGTCGAGCAGTCGCTCAATGCGTTTCCGGCGGTGCTGCAGTCGGCCGTGGTCGGCCGCGCCACCGAGGGCAACGAGGAAGTGATCGCGTTCGTGGAAGTGCGCGGCGGCATGACGCTGGACGAGGCCGCATTGCGCGCGTTCCTGCGCGAGCGTCTGTCGCCTTACAAGATCCCCGCGGAAATCCGCACCGTTGCGCAGTTGCCCGCCGCACCATCGGGCAAGATCCTCAAGGCTAAGCTGCGCGAGCAGCTTGCAGCCGGCAACATGTGAGCGCGCCATGGCAGACCATCCGATCGACCGCACCGGCATCGCCGCAAACGATATGACCGACCTTAACGATACGACGCCCGCCATCGACCCCGCGACCGCATCCGAGTCCGTGACGGCGGCTGCGAAGAAGGAAAGCAAGCGCAAGGAAGACCGTCACTTCGTCACCGCGCTGGCGCGCGGACTGGACGTGCTGGCTTGCTTCCGCGCCTTCGACAGCGAACTTGGCAATGCCGAACTGGCCCAACGCTGCGGACTTCCCAAGTCGACGATTTCCCGGCTGACGCACACGCTGACCGAACTCGGCTACCTGCAGGCGCTGACCGATCCCGTGCGCTATCGCCTGGGCAGCTCCGCGCTGGCGCTGGCACCGGCCGCCCAACAAGGGGCGGACGTGCTGGCCGTGGCGCGCCCCTTCATGCAGGAACTGGCCGATCTGTCGCAAGGCGTCGCATCACTGATCGTGCGCGACCGCGGCCGTATGCTGATCTACGAGAATTGCCAGGCCGAGAGCTATCTGACGCTGCGCGTGCCCGTTGGCAGCCGCGTATCGGGCCTGAACACGGCAGCCGGGCGCGCCTATCTGCTGGCGCTGCCGGCGTCGGAACAACGTCAGGCGCTCACCGCGTTCCGCACGGATGACAAGGTCAGCGCGGCCATGGCCGAAGGCGTGCTGTCGAACTGTCGCGACGAATCGCGGCGCCTGGGCTGCACGACGTCGTTCGGCGAATGGCTGCCGGACATCAACTCGATCGCGCTGGCATTCCGGCCCGGACCGTCGCTGCCGCCGATGACGCTGAGCTGCAGCGGCCCCAACGCCGTGGTGCCGCCCGCGCATCTGCTGGACAAAGTGCGCCCGCTGCTCCAGCAGCACATCCGCAAGATCGAGGCGGCATTCGGCGTGGCGGCCTGACAGCCAGACCCAGACGCATCGCGCGCCGAAGCCCCGCCGGGCCGGCGCGCGATGACGTTTCGTGGTGCGTGGTTCGTCGTTCGTCGTTGAATCGCTGATCGATGGGCGCGGGTCAGAGCAATCCCTGGTCGTCGGGATTGTTGTGCGGCCGTTCTTCGTGCTTGCCCGCCTGGCGGGCCTCGAACCGGCCATGCAGGCTGTTTTCCAGCTTGCCGCCGAGCCGCAACAACAACAGCGCCAGCACCAGCGAGAACACCACGATGGCGTAATAGCCCGCGCCAGCCGCAGCGCCCAGAATGGCCGCCAGCCAGATGCCAGCCGCAGTGGTCAGTCCCTGCGGCTTGTCGGAATTGCCATGGCGCGCGATCACGCCCACGCCCAGAAAACCGATGCCCGTCAAAAGCCCCTGCAGCACGCGCGACATCGCATCGGGCGGATGCTGGTTGAGCGCAACCACGCAAACGGCAGCGGCCGCGCCGAGCGACACGAGCCCGAGCGTGCGCATGCCGGCGGCCTTGCCGTGCAGGTTGCGGTCCAGGCCGATGATGGCGCCGGCCGCCAGGCCGCCCACCAGCCGCAGGAAAAGTTCGAGCGAAAATTGGTCCATGGCGCAAGCTTAGCGCGCCGCGCATCGACATGACAGAGGCAAACCGCTGCCGATTGCCGTACGATGCGATTTTCCCGGGTTTCACATCACCGCCCTGCCATGCCCCATCTCGTTATCGAAATTACGGAAAACACGCGCCTGACCTGTTCCCAGGAAGAATTGCTCGACGAGTGCAATGCGGCGCTGCTTTCCAGCGGACAGTTCCAGGAACCCGATATCAAGTCGCGCTGCGTGACGCTGACCACCTACCGCCAGGGCACGGAACAGGCGGAACGCGCCTTCGTGCATGCCACGCTGCAAATCCTGGACGGCCGCGAGCAAGGCGTGCGCAAGCAGCTCGGCCAGTTGGTGGTCAACGCGATTGCGGAAATGGTGCGCCCCGGTGCGGCCGACCAGACCGTCCAGATCACCGCTAACGTGGTCGAGATGGAACGCGCGACGTTTGCCAAGCAGGTGATCGGCGGCTGATTCCGCACGGGGCCTTTTGAAGCGCTTCGAGAGCGCCGGCGGAGCCGGCCTCAGATACCCCGCGCCTCAGGTCACCGGCGCCGGGTTGAACAGCGCCAGCGAGTTGTACAGGCCATGATGTTCGGCCCATGTCTTCTTGCGGCCGCTGGCCACGTCGATCATCAGGTGGAAAAGCTCCCAGCCCACATCCTCGATGGTGGCTTCACCGGTGGCGATGCGGCCGGCGTTCACGTCCATCAGATCGTGCCAACGTCGTGCCAGATCGCTGCGCGTGGCAACCTTGATCACCGGCACTTCGGCCAGACCGTACGGCGTGCCGCGCCCCGTAGTGAAGATGTGCAGGTTCATGCCGGCCGCCAGTTGCAGCGTGCCGCAGATGAAATCGCTGGCGGGCGTGGCCGCGTAGATCAGGCCCTTGGTCTTGACGCGCTCGCCCGGCGACACCACGCCAGAGATCCGCGCGCTGCCCGACTTCACGATCGATCCCATCGCCTTTTCCACGATGTTCGACAAACCGCCCTTCTTGTTGCCCGGCGTCGTGTTGGCACTGCGGTCGGCACGGCCGCGAGCGAGGTATTTGTCGTACCAGTCCATCTCGCGGATCATTGCCTCGGCCACTTCGGGCGTGGCCGCCCGCGAGGTGAGCTGATCGATGCCGTCGCGCACTTCGGTCACTTCCGAGAACATCACCGTGGCACCGGCACGCACCAGCAGGTCCGTGGCAAAGCCGACGGCCGGATTGGCCGTGACACCGGAAAAGGCATCGCTGCCGCCGCACTGCACGCCGACCACCAGTTCCGACACCGGCACCGTCTCGCGCCGGCGCGCGTTGAGCGCCGCCAGATGCGTCTCGGCCATCGCCATGATCGACTCGATCATCGAGGCAAAGCCGACGTGCTTGTCGTCCTGCAGGCAGACCACGCCTACCTGCACTTCGCCGGCACCGGTCTGGATCGGAATCGTGCCGGGCGGCAGCAGCCGTTCTGGCTGCAGTTTTTCGCAGCCCAGGCTCACCATCATCGCCGTGCCGCCGAAGTTCGGATTGAGTGCGATATTGCGCAGCGTGCGGATCGGCACGATGGCGTCGGGCGCGTCGATCGCCACGCCGCAGCCGTAGGTGTGCTCCAGGCCGATCACGTCGTCGACGTTCGGGTATTTGGGCAGCAGTTCGGCCTTGATGCGGCGCACCGCAAAATCGACCACGCCGGACACGCATTGCACCGTCTCCGTGATCGCGAGGATATTGCGCGTGCCGACCGTACCATCCGGATTGCGGAAACCCTCGAAGGTATAGCCTTCCAGCGGCGGCAGCGGATCGGGCACGCGCGTGCCGATCGGCAGATCGGTCAGGCCCGGCGCCACGGGCATCTCGATCACGCGCTCGTTGACCCAGCTGCCGCGCGGCAGATCCTGCAGCGCATAGCCGATGGTCACGTTGTAGCGTGTAATGGCGTCGCCCTTCTTCAGATCCACCAGTGCCACCTTGTGGCCTTGCGGCACGCGTTCCACGAGCGTCAGGCCGCAGTCGAACACGGCGCCGGCGGGCAGGCCGCCGTCGTTGGCGACGATCGCCACGTTGTCGTTGGCGTGGATCCGGATGTAGAGCGGCGGGCGTTCGGCCGGTTGGGTCTGCGCGTTTTGTACCGACAAATCCGACATGATGGGAATTCCTTCCTTATTGGGGGTGCTTCAGTTCGACGCGGCGGATGTCCTTGACGATCACCAGATAACTGAGCACGGTGACCAGCGCGTTGACGCCGACGAAGACGAGCGCGCCGTTGAACGAACCGGTGGCGCTCAGGATATAGCCGATCACGATGGGCGTCACGATACCGGCGATATTGCCGAACGTATTGAAAATGCTGCCGGCCAGGCCGATCACTTCCTTGGGCGCGGTATCGGCCACCACGGCCCAGCCGAGCGCGCCGATGCCCTTGCCGAAGAACGCCAGCGCCATGATGCCAACCACCAGCCATTCCGCGTCGACGTAGTTGCACGCGATCATCGACACCGACAGCAGCATGCCGGCCACGATCGGCACCTTGCGCGCCAGCGTCAGCGAATGGCCGCGACGCAGCAGCGCATCGGAAATCACCCCGCCCAGTACGCCGCCCAGGAACCCGCAGATGGCGGGCAGCGACGCCACGAATCCGGCCTTGAGAATCGACATGCCGCGCGCCTGCACCAGATACACAGGAAACCACGTCAGGAAGAAGTACGTCAGCACGTTGATGCAGTACTGGCCCAGGTAGACGCCGGCCAGCATGCGATTGGTCAGCAACTGCCGCGCGTAGAACCAGCCGGCCGGATTGGCGCCCTGCCGTGACTTGCCCTCGCCTTCGCCCATGTGGATCAGACCGCCGCCCTCGGCAATGTGATCGAGTTCGGCCTGGTTCACCCCCGGGTGCGCGGCGGGGCTGCGCATCACCTTGAGCCACACCAGCGCCAGCAGTATGCCCATCACGCCCATCCACAGATAAACGTGATGCCAGCCCCAGCTATGAACGATCCAGGCCATCAGCGGCGTGAAGACCACCGCAGCAAAATACTGGGCGGCATTGAAGATCGCCGATGCGGTGCCGCGCTCCGCGGTCGGGAACCAGCTCGCCACCACCTTCGCATTGGCCGGAAAGGCCGGGGATTCTGCCAGGCCCACCGCAAAGCGCAGCGCAAACAGCACGGCGATGGCCTGCCCGATTCCGGCAAACACGCCGATCCAGCCCTGCAACAACGTGAAGAAGGACCACGCAAAAATGCTGAACGCATAGATGCGTCGCGCGCCAAAGCGGTCGAGCAGCCAGCCGCCGGGAATCTGTGCGATCACGTAGGCCCAGCTGAAGGCGGAAAAGATGTAGCCCATCTGCACCGCCGTGAAACCAAACTCCTCGCGCATCGCGGGGCCGGTGATCGACAGCGTGGCACGATCCGCATAGTTGATCGTGGTGACAATGAAAATCAGGGCAAGGATCCAGTAGCGGACGTTGGTGCGGCGGGTGTCGGCTGACACCGCTGCGCTGGAATTGGATGTTGCGGTCATCTGGGTCTCCTCACAGTCGGCGGGCCATGTTGCGAAAATGCGCAGCCACCCCTCTGTGATATGTCGTCGTACGACTAGGATTATAAAGACGCGGTTCCACGCATTGCAGCGCGCGTTTACCCTAAGTCGGTGCAAAGCGCTGCGCTTCGGTGCATACGATCTACCGGAAATCTTTCATCTTCCTTGCGATCCGGCTTGGCTGCTGGCCGCAAGGGGATGACACCGAGGCGTCGCGCAAGCGCTCCAGGCCGTAGGATTTTGATGCACCAACCCGGGGTTTTCCCTCAATTCATCACCATCCGCTTGCGTGCATGAATCGATAGTTGTACGATGACTTATCTCGAAACATCCCACACGATGGCACGAGGTACCAAGCGCCTTGTTCCACACCAACCATCATTCGCCATGTGGCGATCAGGAAGAGCGACATGACTACACCGCAAGAACTGAAGCAGATCATCTCGGAAGGACTGCTCTCGTTCCCCGTCACCGATTTCGATGCGCAAGGTAACTTTCGCGCCGACACCTATGCCAAGCGCCTGGAATGGCTGGCGCCGTACGGCGCGTCGGCCCTGTTTGCCGCCGGTGGCACGGGCGAGTTCTTCTCGCTGACGCAGCAGGACTATTCGAACGTGATCCGCACTGCGGTGGAAACCTGCCGTGGCAAGGTGCCGATCCTGGCCGGCGCCGGCGGCCCGACCCGCGTGGCGATCGAATACGCGAAGGAAGCGGAACGTCTGGGCGCGCATGGCATCCTGCTGATGCCCCATTACCTGACCGAGGCCAGCGAAGACGGCATCGCCAACCATATCGAGGAAGTCTGCCGCGCCACCAAATGCGGCGTGATCGTCTATAACCGCGCCAATTCGCGCATTGGCGCCGACCTGCTGGCCAAGGTGGTCGACAAGTGCCCTAACCTGATCGGCTTCAAGGACGGCGTGGGCGATATCGAGGCCATGGTGCGCGTGCGCCGCAAGCTCGGCGATCGCCTGGCGTACCTGGGCGGGCTGCCGACTGCCGAAGTCTACGCCGCTGCCTACAAGGCGCTCGGCGTGCCCGTGTATTCGTCGGCCGTGTTCAACTTCATCCCGAAGACGGCCATGGAGTTCTACCGCGCCGTGGCCGCTGACGACCACGCCACGATTGGCCGCCTGATCGACGACTTCTTCCTGCCGTACCTCGATATTCGTAATCGCAAGCAAGGCTATGCTGTGTCGATCGTGAAGGCCGGCGCCAAGCTGATGGGCCACGATGCGGGCCCGGTGCGCGCGCCGCTGACCGACTTGACCGCCGAAGAACTGGACAAGCTCGACGCGCTGATCCGCAAGCTCGGACCGCAGTAAATGTTGCCGGTCGCCCGGTGTTGAAGAATTGAGAGCCGACGATGTCGGCTCTTTTTTTGCACCATTGCCGACCACCGGTCTGCACCATGGCGCAGCAGGCGATGCGCCATGGCGGTGAAAAGCATCGTGCGGCGAGCGATTTCTGGCGGCCCGGGCGGCTGGCCCGAAACCTGCGTTATCGATACCCGAAGAGTAGAAGCGTTCAACCGCCCTTTCCTTTCCCGAAGGAAGGCGGCAGGAAATTGCTCTTGATGTCCGTGCCTGCGCCGGAACTCGAGAGCCTGAAGCGTCAAGCGTTCCCCGTCGGCCGGACCTGTTCACCTTCCTGAACCCGGAACGACATGACCAACACCTCCGTATCCCTCCACGAACTGGCCCGCGAATCGCGCATGGGCGCGCACGGGCACGAGACCGACGCGCGCGAAGTACGGCGCATCGACCTGTCGGATTTTGCCCAACGCAAATCTGAAATTGCGGACCAACTCTGGAACGCCGCGGTCGATATCGGCTTTTTCCAGCTGGAGAATCACGGTATCGACCTGGCAGCCGTGCGCAATGCGTTTGCCATGACCGAACAGTTCTTTGCACTGCCGGACGCCGTCAAGGCCCAGTATCCGCTGCAGAAGGCCAACAATGCCGGCTGGGAATCGCGCGCGCAGATCAGGCCGTCCACCGGCACGCCTGACCAGAAAGAGTCGTACCAGATCACGCGTCCGCATATGGCGCCGTTGTGGCCCACCGAGGCGGAGCTGCCGCATTTCCAGGCCACCATGCTGGCCTTCGAACGGCAATGCTGGGAGGTCGGCATGAAGGTGCTGTCCTGCTTTGCCGACAAGCTCGGATTCGACGCGGACTTCTTTACGCGCGCCCATGATCCCGCCGCGCCGGACTATCAAAGCACGCTGCGGCTGCTGCACTACTACGCCATTCCGCCCGAAGCGCAGGACAAGCTCGACCTCTGGCGCGCCGGCGCGCATACCGATTTCGATTGCCTGACGCTGCTGTTCCAGCGCCAGGGGCAAGGTGGACTCCAGGTGTGCCCCGGCAAGGAAATGGAAGCACAGGCGTGGACGCCGATCCCGCCCGACGAAGACGTGATCACCTGCAATATCGGCGACATGCTGATGCGCTGGAGCGACGACCGCCTGCCGTCGAACTTCCATCGCGTACGCAATCCTGCGCCGGGCGAGTACATGGGCCCGCGTTACAGCCTCGCGTTTTTCTGCCAGGCCAATCGCAACGCCATCATCGAAGGGCCGTCGGCACGGTATCCGGCGATCACGGCCGGCGATTTTCTACGCCAGCGCGTAGCCGCGAACTTCAAGGCGTACTGACGTTTGCCCAGGTTGTGCGGCGGCGCGGCGCCATGCCTGCGCAACGCCGCCGCCGGGCCGCGACCCCGCCCGCGGCGCTGGGGCGAAATTTCCGATCACCGCGCCGCACCAAACAAAAAACCCCGCGCTCTTGCAAGCACGGGGTTTCAAGCCGCCCGACTCCCACCGTGTGGGTGCCGGGCTGGCGACTACCAAAGTATCGGGCGATCAGGCCGCGGCGTCCTTCAGCTTCTTCAGCGGGCGCACCTTCACCTTGACGCTGGCCGGCTTGGCCGGGAACCAACGCTCTTCACCCGTGAACGGGTCCTTGCCGAAGCGCTTCTTCTTTGCCGGCACTTGTTGTGCGGTGACCTTCAGCAGGCCCGGCAGCGTGAATTCGCCAGCGCCCTTCTTGTTCAGCGCGCTAACGATGGTGTTTTCGAGATGGGCCAGCACCGTCTTCACGGCCTTGGCTTCGAGCTGGGTTTGCGCCACGAGGTGAGCGACCAGGCTCGACTTGTTGAAGGTGTCCTTCAGCGGCTTCGGGGTCGGAGCAGCAGCGGGAGCAGCCTTCTTGGCCGGAGCGGCGGCCTTCTTTGCGGCAGCCTTCACAGGTGCCTTGGTTGCTGCGGCCTTCTTGGCGGCAGGCTTGGTTGCAGTCTTCGCGGTCGGTTTCGCTTTGGTCGCCATATCGATATACGAGAGTTGAAGATTAGAGTCCCGGCTGCTTGCAACGCCAGCGTTTGCAGCGTTGCGACTGTGCTGGCCGGCACGCACTGAATCATAGCGGAAACGGCCAGAAGTAAAGGGGTTTTCTCACGTGGCATCGGTCAAACCAAGTGAAAACCCCGGGTTTTGTCGCTGGTTTGCGTCAGCAAACACGCCAAGACGCCTGACGTCCCCCCACTTTCGCATGTGTCAGGCACGCGCTGCCGCGAAAAATTCCGTCGCTCAATGCGCGTGCGCGCCCATCGCCTCGCGTGTTTCGCGCGCCAGTCCCATTGCGAAAGCGGCTTCCGCCACGAGGAAAAGCGGGCCGACGATCAGGCCGGAAAGGTCGTCGACGAAGGCCGGCTTGCGCCCTTCGAAGTAGTGGCCCACGAACTGAATCACCCATCCAAGCAAGAACAGTCCGATGCCCGACAGCAGCCACGCAGCGGTGGAAAGCGCTGCGATGCACGCGCCCGCCCAGACGAAGAGGGCCAGGATGGCTGCCATCGCCAGGCCGAATCCGAACGACAGACGCAGATAGAACAGACACGACAGCGCGTAGACGATCATGGCGGGCGACAGATACCACGCGCCATCGCCCAGCGGCCATTGCGGCCGGCCCAGCAGCGCCGTGACGGCCAGCACGATCATCGGGATGCCGATGAAGTGCGTCAGCACGTTGCGCGGATCGCGATGATAGGCCGCGTAGTTCGACAAATGATCGATCAGGGTTTTCACGGGGCGTCTCCTTGTTTTCGGGGCCACGGCGTCATGCGTGAAACCCCGCCGCGCGTGCGGTTTTGATGTGGGCCTATATTAGTGATGCCGCGCCCAGCCGCAAAGGCCCCTGACGCCCGTTCGAGCCGCCCCACTATTTCTGCCTATCCATCATGCTGCCCGCCGACGAGATTCCCGCATTGACAGATCCCCAGCGCGCCGCCTGGTTGCAGCGCATCGGCATCGACGCCACGCCAGCCCCTACCCTGGCCGCGCTCGACGCGTTGATCGCTGCGCACCTGACGCATATTCCGTTCGAAAACCTCGATGCGCTGACGGGAAGACGCGTGGACATCGACCTGCCGTCGGTCTTCCGCAAACTGGTCGACGAACACCGCGGCGGCTACTGCTTCGAGCTTAATACGCTGTTCTGCGCCGGGCTGAAATCGCTGGGATTCCGCGTCACGCCACTCGCCGCGCGCGTGCGCTGGAACGTTCCCGACACCGCGCCGACCGGGCTCTCGCACATGCTGCTGCGCGTCGAAGTGGCGCACGAAAGCCATATCGCCGATGTCGGCTTCGGTGGCCCGACGCCGGATTTTGCGCTGCCGTTATCCTTGCCGATCGACAGGAATGCCGGTTATCGGCTGCAGCCCGCGCCTGCATCGACCGCCACGGGCGGTGCGGCATTTCATACGTACGAGCTTGCGGTACGCGTCGCAGAGGACGCGCACGACGACCAGGACCCGCCCGACCGCACGACCGCTGACGCTGCAGACAGTTGGCGCGTGATGTACCGGTTCGACCTGACGCCGCAGCCGCAGATCGATTTTGTCGCGCGCAACTGGTACGTCAGCACGCATCCGGACAGCCATTTCACACAGACGTTGATGGTGGCGCGCACCGACCACAGCGGTGCGCGGCTGTCGCTGGCGAATGGCTGTCTGGCCGAGCGCCGCGCCGATGGTGCGGTGCGCAGGACGCAACTGGAATCGCCCGATGCGGTCATTGCACTGCTGTCGGAGCGCTTCGGCATCCGTCTGGACGAAAGCTTGCGCGCCGCACTGCAGGTGCGCCTTCGCGCCCTTCTGGCAGCGTCGGACTAGCGCGCTTGCACCGGGGCCGCCGGGATCGCGTCGCCCTGCGGTACGCGACATGCATCGCATGAATTGCCAGCAGAAAGTTTGCTGATACAGCTTGCCGCGCACGTCTGCGGCTGTGGACTGGACGCGAGCGCCTGCCCATAATGTCCCGGCCAATTCACGAATCAGGCAGCGGCATGTACCGCAGCCACCCACCTGGAGACACGCATGTCATTGTTCGATCTATCGGGCAAGGTTGCCATCATCACCGGATCGTCGCGCGGCATCGGCCGCGCCATCGCCGAGCAGCTTGCCGTGCAGGGCGCGAAGGTCGTCATCTCGTCGCGCAAGGCCGAAGCCTGCCAGGAAGTGGCGGACGCCATCAACGCGCAGCACGGCGCCGGCACCGCGCTCGCGGTGGCTGCCAATATCTCGTCCAAGGAAGCACTGCAGCATCTGGTCGACGAAACCAATCGCGTATTCGGCAAGGTCGACGTGCTGGTCTGCAATGCGGCATCCAACCCGTACTACGGCCCGATGAGCGGCGTCTCCGACGATCAGTTCCGCAAGGTGCTCGACAACAATGTGATCTCGAATCACTGGCTGATCCAGATGGTTGCGCCGCAGATGATCGACCGGAAAGACGGCTCGATCATCATCGTGTCGTCGATCGGCGGACTGCGCGGCTCGCCGACGATCGGCGTCTACAACGTCTCCAAGGCCGCCGACTTCCAGTTGGCGCGTAACCTGGCAGTGGAGTTCGGGCCGCATAACGTGCGCGTGAACTGCATCGCGCCGGGACTGATCAAGACCGATTTCGCGCGTGCGCTGTGGGAAGACCCGGTGCGCTACAAGCAGTCAACCGAAAACGCGCCGCTGCGCCGCATTGGCGAGCCGGTGGAAATTGCCGGCGCCGCGTGCTTCCTGGCATCGGCGGCCAGCACGTTCATGACCGGCCAGGCGCTGGTCGTCGACGGAGGCGTCACCATCTGAGCTGTTTCTTGCGGGGAGGCCATGCATGTCGCAACAATCGCAGCATCCGCAGCAACTTCCGCAGGCCGGCGCGGGATGGCCGGCCATGTCGATCGCCGAAGCCCACGCGCGGCTGACCGCGCCCGGCGCGCCGTTCGAAACCGAGACGCGCGTCGTGCGCGGCATCCCCACCACGGTATGGAAGAACGCGCCGCCCACGCTGCGCGATCTGTTCCTGATTGCCGCGGCGTGGGGCGACAAGACGTTCGTGGTCTATGAGGACGAACGCGTCAGCTATCGCGCATTCGCCCTGGCCGCCACCGCGCTGGCGCATCAGCTGGTCAAGGACGGCGTGCGCCGGGGCGACCGCGTGGCGGTGGCAATGCGCAACCTGCCCGAATGGCCGGTGGCGTTCTATGCCGGGCTGCTTACGGGCGCGATCGTCACGCCACTGAACGCCTGGTGGACCGGTCCGGAACTCGAATACGGGCTGACCGATTCAGGCAGCCGCGTCGCCATCGTCGATTACGAGCGCCTCGACCGTATCCTCGAACATCTGCCTAACTGTCCGGCGCTGGAGCGCATCTACGTGTCGCGCGCGCCCGCGGACGCGCGCTTCGACGATCCGCGCATCGTGCCGCTTGCGGGCGTGATCGGCGAATCGGACGCATGGCCGTCGCTGCCCTCGCAATCGCTGCCCGCCGTGCCGCTGGATCCGGACGACGACGCCACGATCTTCTATACCTCGGGCACCACCGGCCGCCCGAAAGGCGCAGTCGGCACCCATCGCAACGCCAGCACGGTTGCCGTATGCGCGCAGTTCAGTCCCATGCGCAACCTGCTGCGGCGCGGCGAGCCGATCCCGGAACCCGATCCCAATGCGCCGCAGAAAGGCATGCTGCTGGCCGTGCCGTTCTTTCATGTCACCGGCTGCATGTCGGTGCTGAACGGGGCGCTGGCGTCGGGCAGCAAGATCGTGCTGATGTATCGCTGGGACACGCTGCGCGCGATGGAATTGATCGAGCGCGAGCGTTGCACCGCCGCTGGCGGCGTGCCGACGATCGCCTGGCAGATCATCGAGCATCCGCAGCGGGCGGAATTCGATCTGTCGTCGCTGGAGAACATCAACTACGGCGGCGCGCCCGCATCGCCGGAACTGGTGCGGCGCATCCAGGAAGCGTTTGCGCACGCCGCGCCGGGCATCGGTTGGGGCATGACCGAAACCTCCGCCACATTCACCAGCCATAGCGCCGAGGAATACGTGTTTCGCCCCGACAGCAGCGGTCCCGCGCTGCCGATCGGCGAGATGAAGATCGACGACGGCTTCGGCAACGCCCTGCCACCCGGGGAAATCGGCGAGTTGATGGTGCGTGGCGCCAACGTGCTGCACGGCTATTGGAACAAGCCCGAGGCCACGGCCAAGACATTCGTCGATGGCTGGCTGCACACCGGCGATATTGCGCGCCTCGACGAGGAAGGGTTTCTCTACATCGTCGATCGCATGAAGGACATGCTGATCCGCGGCGGCGAAAACATCTACTGCATCGAGGTGGAAAGTGCGCTGTATGCGCACCCTGCCGTGATGGATGCGGCAGTGGTCGGCATCGCGCATCGCACGCTGGGCGAAGAGCCAGGCGCGGTGGTCTCCCTGAAGCCTGGCGCGCACGCCACTGAAGCGGAATTGCAGGCATTCGTGCGCGAGCGGCTGGCGGCCTTCAAGGTGCCGGTACGGATCATCGTGCGTGACGAGATGCTGCCGCGAAATCCCAACGGCAAGATCCTCAAGTCGAATCTGCGCAAGCTGTTCGATTAGGCGCGCCCGCGCCGCATGCGGCGCCCGGCTCCATCGCATGGATCCGGGCGGCGCCGTCGCTCACCGCGTTGGAATCGGCGTTGCGGCGGGCACCGGCACCGCCGTCACGGCATTCTGCGGACTGCCGCTGACGATACGGTCGGAGTAGGTCAGATACACCAGCGTGTTCCGTTTGCGATCCACGGCGCGCACTACGTGCAGCGTCTTGAACAGAATCGACATCCGCTCTGAAAACACGTCCTCCTGCGCCTTGAGCGGCCCCTTGAAGGCGATCGTGCCCACCTGCCGGCAAGCGATAGACGCCTCCGGCGGGTCCTCGGCCATGCCGAGCGAGCCCTTGATGCCACCAGTGCGCGCCCGCGATACGTAGCAGGTAATGCCTTCGACCAGCGGATCGTCGTACGCCTCGATCACGACCTTGTCGGAGCCGGTCATGCGGAAGTTGGTGGAGACGCTGGCGATTTCCTCGGCATGCGCGACGTCGGACAGCGACACCGATCCGGCCATCATGCCCAACACGCCAAAAACGCAAAACGCGCCCCTCATGCCGAATCCGCCGGGCCGCACGGCAAGCTTGCGCATCATTCTGTCGTCGCTCCCTTGATTTCGTCGTGACGCTTTTCCATTTCTTGGCGCAGCGCGCGGCGTTGCTTGGCCGCTTCGAAACGCTGGCGCTCCACCTCGTCGCGCGGCTGCAGCGGCGGCACTTCTGCCGGCGTGCCGTTGTCGTCCACCGCCACCATCGTGAAATAGCAGCTGTTGGTATGCCGCACGACCTTGCTGCGAATATTCTCGGTCACCACCTTGATGCCGATTTCCATCGAACTGCGGCCGGTGAAATTGACCGCGGCCAGGAAGGTCACGAGTTCGCCGACATGAATCGGCTGGCGAAACACCACCTGGTCCACCGACAGCGTCACCACGTAGCGGCCGGCATAACGGCTGGCGCATGCGTAGGCCACCATGTCGAGGTATTTGAGAATGGTGCCGCCGTGGACGTTGCCGGAGAAATTGGCCATGTCCGGCGTCATCAGCACGGTCATGGAAAGCTGGTGGGACAGATCGTTCATCGCAGAAAATCCAGAAATCGAGCCTGAGGCGCGGGCAGTGTAACTCGACGCGCGCGCAAATGGCGTGCCGAATGCTGCAATCGCGCGGCGGGCATCGATAAACCGGTATTGGAACGATGAACCGACGGCGGTTCGGAATGGATCGCCCAAAAAGAAAAGCGGCCCGTCAGGCCGCTCTCTTTACTGCTGGGACACGATGCGCTTACTTCTTCTTGTTCACGGCGTCCTTGAAACCCTGGCCAGCGGAGAATTTCACCGTCTTGGCGGCCGGAATCTTGATCGTTTCGCCGGTGCGCGGATTGCGACCGGTACGGGCTGCACGCTTGCCCGAGCTGAAGCTGCCAAATCCTACCAGCGTAACCGAGTCCCCCTTGGCCACTGCCTTCTTGATACTGTCCAGCGCAGCGTTCAGCGCGCGCTCGGCGGCGGCATTGCTGAGTTCTGCTTCCGCGGCGATGGCCGATACCAGTTCACCTTTATTCATGGCTGATTTCCCTTGTTGGTCGTCGTCACCGAACCTTTATGCCAACTGGCAAAAGTCCGATCGGCGCAGTCTAATCTGCCCTTTGCGGCTTGGGCAATCCCTAGTGGCACCGAAGCAACGAAAACTGCCGGAAATCGTTCTCTGACAAGACTTAGCGGGCGTTTTACCCCTTTATTTGCCCGATCGGTTCGTCACTTTTGGCGCGATTGACGCATCGAACGGCGCACTTCGTCAAGGCGACAGGAAAATGGCGTTTACGCCACGAATGCGCAATTTTCATGTGCTTGGACACCCACATGAGGCGCAACGCACAAATGCCCGGATTCGGTGCGAAAACCCATGGCGCACCGAATTGGTTCTGCCGACGACTACGCCATGCATCGTTTTGGCGAATCGATGAGGACGATTGTCTGGCACGGCGCCGGAAGCGGGAGGCCGACACGGCCGCCTCGCGGCCCCGGACACCCCATGCAGGTGCGCCGCGCACCGTCTTTGCGCGTCAATCCCCATAAACGACAATTTCTGGAACGGTATTTGCTTACTCATGCGCCCATTTTGAGCATGAGATCACAATGGACAACTTGAAGACTGGCACGGATGCCTTGTTCATCCTGCTCGGCGCAATCATGGTGCTGGCGATGCACGCAGGGTTCGCCTTTCTAGAACTGGGTACCGTGCGCAAGAAAAACCAGGTAAATGCGCTCGTGAAAATCCTGGTCGATTTTGCGGTATCGACGCTGGCGTATTTCTTTATCGGCTATACCGTGGCGTACGGCGTGCAATTCTTTGCCGGCGCCGAAACGCTGGCGCAAAAGAACGGCCATGAACTGGTCAAGTTCTTCTTTTTGGCTACGTTTGCGGCGGCCATTCCCGCCATCATTTCAGGCGGCATCGCCGAACGCTCGCGTTTCAACCCACAGCTGATTGCCACCTTTGTTCTGGTGGGCTTTATCTATCCGTTTTTCGAAGGCATCGCCTGGAACAATCGCTTCGGCATTCAGGACTGGATCAGTGCCGTGGCGGGCGCGCCGTTCCATGATTTTGCCGGTTCGGTCGTAGTGCATGCGGTCGGCGGCTGGATCGCGCTGCCTGCGGTGTTGCTGCTCGGAGCGCGGCGCGGGCGTTATCAGAAGGATGGCCGCATCAGCGCACATCCTCCGTCGAATATCCCGTTCCTCGCGCTCGGCGCCTGGGTGCTGGCGGTCGGTTGGTTCGGCTTCAACGTGATGAGCGCGCAGACCATCGACAAGATCAGCGGGTTGGTGGCGATCAATTCACTGATGGCGATGGTCGGCGGCACGCTGGCGGCATGGGCCGTGGGGCGCAATGACCCCGGCTTTGCGTACAACGGCCCGCTGGCCGGGCTGGTGGCCGTGTGTGCCGGCTCGGACCTGATGCACCCGCTGGGCGCATTGATCACAGGCGCCGTGGCCGGCGTGCTGTTCGTCTACATGTTCACGCTTGCACAAAATAAATGGCGCATCGATGACGTGCTGGGCGTGTGGCCACTGCACGGCCTGTGCGGCGCGTGGGGCGGTATCGCCGCCGGCATTTTTGGCGCGAAGGCGCTGGGCGGCATTGGCGGCGTATCGTTGCTGGCGCAATTGATCGGCACACTCATGGGCGTGGTCATTGCACTGGCGGGCGGCGCCGTGGTCTACGGGGCGCTCAAGAAGCTGGTGGGAATCCGGTTGGATCCGGAAGAGGAGTTCAACGGCGCGGACCTGACGCTGCACCGCATTTCCGCCACCGCGGAGCGCGAAACCAACTGGTAACCGCATGGCGCGCCACGCGCCAGGGACACGGTGATCGTCAAGGAAAAACGGCTGGACATGAGTCCGGCCGTTTTGCTTTCCATTCACAAAGATTGCCTTGAAGTTTCATGGCGACGCGCCCAATAATGCCCTTGCCCGTTCCGAAACGCCGACACACGCGTGTCTCGCGATCCTGACATTATCAGCAGCGTTTGCTCTTTCGCTGTCCGTGATTCTTCCCTGCCCGTTCATCACAGGAGCGTGTCCCATGGATACCACCTCACTGCAAAGCATTCGCGATGTCATCTACGGCTACGCCACCGTATTCGGCATAAAGGTCCTGGCGGCCCTGGCGTTCTGGGTCGTGGGCCGATGGCTGATCCATTTCGTGGTCCGTCTGGTCCAGAAATCGCTGTCGAGGCAAAGCGTCGATCCCACGCTGCTGCGCTATGTCGGCTCGATCGTGACGGTCACGCTAAATGTCGTGCTGGTGATCGGCATCCTCGGATACTTCGGCATCCAGACCACCACCTTCGCCGCACTGATTGCCGCGGCGGGCGTGGCGATCGGCATGGCGTGGTCCGGCCTGATGGCCAACTTCGCGGCCGGTGCATTCCTGGTGGTGTTGCGTCCGTTCAAGGTCGGCGACTTCGTGACCATTGGCGGCATCACAGGCACGGTGCGAGAAATCGGTTTGTTTTCGACCTCGATCGACACGCCTGACAATGTCATGACCGTGATCGGCAACAACAAGATCTTCAGCGACACCATCCAGAACTTCAGCGCCAATTCGTATCGCCGCGTCGAACTGAAAGCCCAACTCGCCGGCACCACGGACGCGATGGCCGCGATTGCGCTGCTCAAGGAAAAAATCGCCGCGATCCCCAACGTGCTAAGCGATCCGCCGGTCGACGTGGAGATCCTGGAATTTACGCTGGTGGGCCCGGTGCTGGCCGTGCGGCCGCATTGCCACAACGACCACTACTGGCAGGTGTATTTCGATACCAATCGCACCATTCGCGACAGCTTCGGCCAGGCCGGATTTGCCGCGCCGATGCCCGCGCAACTGGTGGTCATGCAAAGCGCGCCTGCCGTGTCGATCGCGCCTGTCGAGCCCGCCAACCAGGCCGCGTGATGGCATACGGGACGACATAACGGACGGCATAACGGACGGCATAAGCAACGAAGAACCGGCGCGGCGCAACGCATGCGACGCGCCGTGCCTGACGTGCATACCGGCCGATGTGCCATGGACCTATGCGGCAGGACGGGGCCTGTGTACGCCGGCCCGGCCATAGAGGCGCAACAGCACCGCGCCGCTGCCGCAGATCGCCATGACCACGGCCAGCGGCAACGCCGTGCCGTCGTGCCACAGGCTCACTGCCGCACCGGCCAGAGTGCCGAAGCCGAACTGCAACGTGCCCATCAGCGCCGAAGCCGTGCCGGCGCGATGACTCTGGTGCGCCAGCGCGAGTGCCGACGCATTGGGCGTGATGCAGCCGAGTCCGGCAAGGAATACGAAGAAGCAGAGCAGCAGCACCGGTAACGATGCCACGCCCGCCAGTGCGGTGGCCGCCAGCACCAGGCCCGCCAGGCATGGCGCAAACAACGCGTGGCGCAGCACGTCATCGAGCGCGCGCGCCCGCACCAGCCGCGCGTTGACCTGCGACATTGCGATCAGGCCAAACGCGTTGGCGCCGAAAACGAAGCCGTAGTGGGAGGGATCGATGCCATGCAGTTCGATCAGCACGAACGGCGAGCCTGCGATGTAGGCAAACATGCCACCCTGCACGCATCCCGCCGCCAGCGAATAGCCGAGGAATTCACGATCGCGCAGCAGTTCCCAGTAGCTGCGCAGCACCGTACCCGGATGCAGGGTGCGGCGTCGCTGCGGATCGAGCGATTCTTCCATGCGCGCATGCACCAGCCACAGCAGCAGCACCGCCGCGCCGGCATGAATCCAGAAGATGGCGCGCCATCCGCTGGCCGCCAGCACCGCGCCGCCAATCAGCGGAGCGAGGATCGGCGCCAGGCCCATCACCAGCATCAGCGACGAAAACGCACGCGCGGATTCACGCGCCTCGAGCCTGTCGCGTATCACCGCGCGCGACACGACCAGCCCGGTGCACCCGCCCAGCGCCTGCAGAAAACGCCACAGCATCAGCGATTCGACGCTCGTCGCCATGGCACATCCGGCCGCTGCCAGTCCGTAGAGTGCCAGTCCGATATAGAGCGGCGCCTTGCGGCCAAAGCGATCGCTGATCGGCCCGTAAAAAGCCTGACCGATTGCCAGCCCCACCAGGAACGTGCCCAGCGTGAGCTGTACCTGGCCGATATCTGTATGCAGATCGGCAGCCAGCGCAGGAAAGCTCGGCAGGTACATGTCGATCGAAAGCGGCGCGATAGCGGTCAGCGACGCGCAGATCAGCAGCCAGAGGGGAAAGCGCGCACTGGAAGGCGAGCTTGTCGAGGACGTCATGGGGGGAATCCGCAAAAGGCAAGACGCAATTGTTGCATAGCACGCCAGCGCGTTGCGGCGCGCCCGTCAAGTCGTCCGAAGTAGCGTGGAAAATCCGCTGCACAGCGTCTGCACGCGCGGCAACTTGGGTGGCGTGGCTTTCACGTGCAGCGGGGTGGAGGGTACAATGCGTGCCTGTCGGGACGGATGTCATCCAGTCCACGGAGTCAGACGCATCGCGGGCGACGGATCATCACGGGACCGTCCCCGGCACCGTTATCCCGCATGACCATACGACCCAAGCCGTTTATCGCTACGCTGAGCCTGGTTGCCCTTGCAGCCTTGCCGTCGCTGCCCGCAAGGGCCGCGCCGGGCAGGCCGCCCGCTGTGGCATCCGCACCGTCGCCCGCGCCCGTGGTGGTCGACGAAGCCGAAGCACTGGCGCGCATGCTCAAGGGCGCCGCCACCGGCCAGAACACCGGCGGCGCCGGCGTCCCCGAACTGCTGCGCAATACCAATCGGCCAGACAGCGTGCTGGCGCGCGCCTGCCGTCAGCTCAACGATGCGCTGCCCATGGAAATCGATGGCGAAACGCGTCTGCGGCGTTGCCAGTCGATCCCCGGCAAACACGTCCTGTTCCAGCTCGAACTGACCAACTATCGCGGACCGATGCTCGATCTGGCCAGCTTCGAGGTCAGCTATGCTGCGCCGCTCCAGCGCAACATCTGCGCCAATCGCGACGTCGAAATTCTCACCAAGCTTGGCGTGAGCATGATGTTCCGATATATGACCCGCAACGACCGTGGCGAACGCCGAGTCGGCGACGTCTATATCAACGCGCCGATCTGCGTATCGGCACTGCGATAAATCGCCGAGTCGTTTAAAACTTTGCGGTTCTTATGCCAGCGGCTTCCGGATAGTCGCGCCCAATAAAAAAGGCAAGCACCCGGCTTGCCTTTTCTCTGAAAGCGCCGCTGCGCGCTTATGCCGCGCGTGGTCGCAATGGCAACACGTTGGGCGCGCGGCGCATCAGCACCCGTGTCTCCTTCCACGCCGCATCGGCCAGCGGCGAACCCCAAACCAGTTCGTGCAGCTTCGACAAGGCAAACGGATCGCCAAGCAGGATGTGCTTCTGCGCGGCGGACAGCGAGTTCGGGCCGTTGGTCAGCGCATGCTGCACCAGCGACGCGTGCTGCATGCGCGCGGTCTGCGGCTGGATCGTGCGCGCGCTGGCAGTGGCGCACATCAGCGCATTGGCTACTGGGTCGACCACTGCATCGACAAACTTCGGCGGCTCCTGCGCGCTCTCCACATGCTGCTGCGTCTCGACGATTTCTCGCGGCACGACCGATTCTTCGGGAATCATAAACAGGCCGGCTCGGCGTGCGGCGCGTCCCAGCGACACGCGCGACAGCATCACCGAAAGCGGAATCGATAACGCCAGCGAACCGACGATTGGCAGCAGCCACCAGATGAAACCCGGGCTGAGCCAGTACACGCCGGCGCCCCACACCAGACCCAGCACCGTGTGCCAGCCATGGCGACGGAACGCTTCGCCCCAGGTGGTCTCCGCGTCTTCGCGCGGGGGCGACTTCCACGAGATGCCCCAGCCGCTGTACGCGGCAATCACGAACTTGGTGTGGAACAGCATGCGCGTGGGCGCGAGCAACGCCGAGAACGTCATCTCGATCAACATGCTGAGGAACAGGCGCACCACACCGCCGTACTGCCTGGCATCCCTGAGCAGCAGGATCACGCTGGCCAGCTTGGGCAGAAACAGCAAGGTGGCCGTGGCCGAGAACAGCGCCAGGGCCTTTTCCGGATGCCATTCCGGCCATGTCGGAAACAGCTGGTAGGGCTTGGTGAAATACTCGGGCGGCACCAGCGCGTGCTTGGCCAGCGCGGCCGTCGACAGCAGCAGGAACAGGAACCACAGCGGCGCCGACACATAGGCCATGATGCCGGTGAGGAACACCGCGCGGTGCACCGCGTGGAACCCTTGCTTCATCCACAGCCGGAAGTTCATCAGGTTGCCCTGGCACCAGCGCCGGTCGCGCTTGACTTCGTCGAGCAGGTTCGGCGGCAGTTCTTCGAACGAGCCCGGCAGATCATAGGCGATCCACACGCCCCAGCCCGCGCGGCGCATCATGGCCGCTTCGACGAAGTCATGCGAGAGGATCTCGCCGGACAACGGCCCCTTGCCCGGCAATGGCGCCAGCCCGCAGTGCTCCATGAAAGGCTTCACGCGGATGATGGCGTTGTGGCCCCAGTAGTGCGATTCGCCCAGTTGCCAATAGTGCAGGCCCGCGGTGAACAGCGGCCCGTAGACGCGCGTCGAGAACTGCTGCACGCGGGCGTAAAGCGTGTCGCGCCCCACTGCCAGCGGCGCGGTCTGGATGATGCCGGCGCCGGGATTCGCTTCCATCAGCCGCGTGAGCGTGGCCAGGCACTCGCCGCTCATGACGCTGTCCGCATCTAGCACGATCATGTAGCGATACTTGCTGCCCCAGCGGCGGCAGAAGTCCGCGACGTTGCCGGTCTTGCGCTTCACGCGGTGGCGGCGCCAGCGATAGAAGATCCTGCCGAACCCGCCCACCGCGCGGCAGATCTCCATCCACGCATCGTGTTCGGCGGTGCGCAGGTCGGGATTGCCGCTATCGGACAACACGAAGAAATCGAAATGCTGCAGTTCGCCCGTGCGCTCCAGCGATTCGTACGTCGCGCGCAATCCGGCAAACACGCGCGTCACGTCCTCGTTGCAGATCGGCATGATGACTGCGGTGCGCGCGTCGGCGGGGATCGGCGCATCGCTGGCTGCGGTGCGCGATATCAAATGCCGGTCGCCGCCCTTTAGCAGCACAAGGAATCCCATCATCGCCGTCCAGAACCCCGCGGACACCCACGCGAACAGGATGGCGAACAGCGCAAGAATGGCCGCTTCGAGCGGATCGGCGCCGTGATAGGGCAGCACCTTGGCCATGAAATAGGTGGCCATGATGGTTTGGACGACTACCAGCGCCAGCAGGAACCAGCGGCGATGCGAGCCGGCCGGATGCCATTTGCCTTCGGCATCGGGGCCGTCGTGCAGCGTATCCCAGGTTTCCGGCACCGGCGGGCGGCCGAGCATGCGGCGCCACGCGTTGCGCAGACCGCCCCAGATGATGTGCGGCGGCCATTGCCGCGGCACCATCGACGCGCGCTGCGGCTCGGGACCGGTGGCGACATGCACGGTGCCGTCGTCGCGCCGTTGCAGCAACGGCTTGCCGTCGACCTGCGGATTGCCGTAGGCCATCGTGAAGCGGCGTCCGACCGATGCGTATGTGGCGCCGCCCGGCGCGTTGCCCTGGTTCAAAGCGTTCGCGTCCTTGTCCTTCGGATCGCGCCCAGCCAGGCGCGTCTGCAATTCAATCATGGCCGATGGCACCTCGATCCCTTCGGTCGGGACGCTCGACATCAGCGACTTCGGGGTATCGGCCAGCAACTCGCTACGCAGTTCGGGCGAAGCCGGCAGCCGATCGACATATCGCTCGCATGCTGCCGCCGCCTGGGCCGGGCGCTGCTTTAGCCGGGGGGTAAGATGTAGCTCCATGTCTCGGATAGCGTTGTATTGCCGTTGCGAAGATAGCCGCGCAACTCAACCGGCTTGTTCTCGTCCTTGCGCCGCATGAACATCGTCATGCGCCAGCCACCCGTGGCCTCGTTGCGCTGGACCGTTGTCTTGAGCACTTCGCCATTGGCGTCCGCCGAAACCACCGGATCCAGCCGCACCTCTTCGGGCAGCCGCTTGAACGCCGGTCCTTCGAAGTCCACCACCAGCGAAAAACTGGTGTCGTCCTGCTTGCGCGTCATGCCTTGTCCGCGGCGCGTCTGCGTGACCCACGACAGCGGCGGCAGGTTCTCACCGTCCTTCTGCCATTTCAGCCGGTATTCGTAGTCGAACGCCTGCTTGGGCTTGGGCGGGTTGTCGGGCACCCAGAAAGCCACGACGTTGTCGTTGGTCTCATCGGGCGTCGGAATCTGCACCAGCTCCACGCGGCCCGATCCCCAATTGCCCCTGGGCTCGACCCACGCGCTCGGCCTGCGCTCGTACCACGCGCCGATTTCCTGGTAATTGTCGAAGCTGCGGTCGCGCTGCATCAGCCCGTAACCCTGCGGATTGGTGGCGCCGAAGGACGTCACCAGCAGGCGCTTCGGATTGACCAGCGGACGCCAGATCCACTCTCCGGTGCCGAGCTGCACCGACAGGCCGTCGGAGTCATGCACTTCCGGACGGAAGTCCGCCGTCTGGGACGGCTGGTTCTCGCCGAACAGATACATGCTGGTGAGCGGCGCCAGACCCAGCTTGGTCACGTTCTCGCGCAGGAACAGCCGCGACTTCACTTCCATCACGGTCTCGTTGCCGGGCTTGATGATGAAGCGATACGCGCCACTCATGCGGCGCGAGTCCATCAGCGCGTAGATCGTCAGTTGCTTGTCGTTGGGGCCGGGACGTTCGATCCAGTATTCGACGAAGCGTGGAAATTCCTCGCCCGAATTCAGCGCGGTATCGACCGCGAGACCGCGCGCCGACAGGCCATACCACTGGTCCTTGCCGACCGCGCGGAAATAGCTCGCGCCGAGGAACGACGCCAGTTCATCCTTGCGCTTGCCCTGGTTGAGCGGGTACATCAACCGGAAGCCGGCAAATCCCAGCCCCTTGAGCTTGGCCGCGTCCACCTTGTGCGATCCATAGTTGAATGCCGCCGGATCGAAGCGGAATTCGCGCACGCTGTTGTTGACCACCTCGTTGATCCTGACGGGCTGGTCGAACACCATGCCTTCATGGAAGAACGAGATCTCGAACGGCAGGCGCGCGCCGCGCCAGGCAAAGCGCTCGGGCTTGTATTCGATCTCGCGATACCGCTCGTACGACAGGTCCTTCAACTCGCGCGGCAACTCCTGCGCCTTGACCGGCTTGTACGGCGAGCCCGACAACTGCCGCGCACGCGCCGCCACCGTTTCGAAGTCGAACGCATGCGCGGAAAGCGCCATCACGGCCAGCACGCCACCACTTAACCATCGTCCCAGCCCGGGCATCCTGCCGACATGTCGGCGCGCGGGCGCGGCGGTCGGACGATGGGCGGAATGGAGCGATGTCGGGTGAGCGGACATGAAAGCCGATAGCAGGGTTGGTGGGAAATCAGGCCACCGGACGGAGCGTGCCGTCCGGAGTGCGTCGGAAAATTTCAACTGATGGCCGGAGCAAAAGACGGACCAGGCAGTAACACGCCGGTGACGATGTCGAAAGCGTGCTCAAACCTGGAGGAAAAACGATGCATGGAGCTTGTCGCGATTGTTGCATTGCGATTGCCGAACCTTATCAATCCGCGCCTTAAAAGTCACGTTTCGGTGCCGCAACGTTTGAAACAAAATGTCTCACCGGTGGGCTGAAAGCCGCATCCGGCGTGGGTTTGCGGGCGCAAGACAAGCATAGGCCATGTGCGCGTATGCCATGGGCGCTGTCGGCACGCGCAATATTTGACGAGATCGACGCCTTGGGGACCGGTCCGCCGCACTGCGCGCCCCCGACTTTGTGCATCGCAATGCGCCTAAGCCGACATCCCGAGATTACAATCGGCGGCATCAAGGCTTTTCACCAACAAGGAACCGCCATGCCCGTTCTGCGCCAATTCCGCCCCGCCGTCGCCGCCGGTGTCGGCCTCGCACTGCTTATCGGCTCCGCCCAGCCCGCGCTCGCCTATTTCGAGAACTACCTGTCCGGCAGCATCGTCGGCACGCTGACGCAGAAGGAAGCGGCGTCGCTGCAGAAGGCCGTGCGCACTGCGCTCAAGGACACTGAGGACAACAAGGTGGTGGAATGGCACTACCCCGCCGAGGGTCGGCGTCAGGCCGTGGATGGCACGATCAGCCCCGTCGCCACCAAGACCGACAACGGCCAGACCTGCCGACGTTTGAAATCGGAACTGCAGCGCGGCAGCGCCACCGAAGCGTGGTCGGGCTGGTTCTGCAAGCAGTCGGACGGCACCTGGAAAGCACGCCACGTGGCGGACTGACGGCTGACAAACGCCGCGATTGCCGGCTGCATTTCCGGCCGCGTCCGGTAAATCAGGCCCGGGACGCGGATCCGATTTACCGGCGCAACGGAGCGCCTAGCGGCACAGGCGAGCGACCAGATCGCCCGCCAGCGTGCCGGAGGCCGCCGGCTGTGGCATGCCGGACTGGGGACCGCGCATCGTATAAAGCGAATCGCCGCGCGCGTAGCGCTTGCTGTACAGCGTCTGTTCGATCACGGCGTACATCGACGTGGCACAGTTCAGCACCATCCGCTTCAAAGAGGAGCGAATGGTGTCGCCGCTGGTGGTCTTGATCACGCCAGGCGGCACGTTATGCACCAATGCCACGCCGACCTCGACACCGCGTCGGCGGATCGACGTCTGGTCCAGATAGGAAATCATGCCGTTGGTGCCCATCAGCGGCAGCCAGCGCTGGGGATCCGGGGGCGCGGGGTCGGCGGAAGCCACCATCGTGCAGCCATCGCGCGGCGACGCACGAAACACCGTGCCGCCCGCGGCGCCCTGGCATTGATACAGCGCGCTCGCCGCGGCAGGCCGCACAGGGACGTTGTTGAGAGGCGCCACGCCATTCGATTCGGCCTGCGCGGCAAGACTGAAACACGCGCCAACAAGCAGCGTCACGCGCGAGAAAATGCGAAAAAACATCGGGAAACCCTCATAAGGACGGGAAAAAAGGCCCCGGCATTTTCGCACAGCATGGGCGCATCGCAGCACGATAGGCGATGAACAATTGTCCTCAACGAGCATCGCCGATGCGGTTCGAAGGCGATCTGGCGCGCGGCGGGCGGCGCGCGCCCTGCCCCGTCAACCGTGGATTTCGCGCCAGGCGACCAGATCGGCAATCGTCAGCACCGGCAGTTGATACATCTGCGCAAAGGCCAGCGCTTCCGCGCGGCGCGCCATGGTGCCGTCGGGATTCATCAGTTCGCACAGCACAGCCGCTGGCGCCAGTCCCGCCATGCGGGCTAACTCAACCGAGCCCTCGGTATGCCCGCGGCGTTGCAGCACGCCACCGTCCACGGCCACCAGCGGAAACACATGGCCCGGACTGACCACGGCATCGGTGCCGGCATCGTCGGCGATGGCGGCGCGAATCGTGGTGATGCGGTCCGCCGCGCTGACGCCGGTGCTCACGCCCTCGCGCGCCTCGATCGACACGGTAAACGCCGTGCCGTACTGACTGCGATTGTTCTCGACCATCGGGCGCAGGCCCAGCTGGCGCACCTTTTCGGCGGTCAGGCACAGGCATACGATGCCGCTGCATTCGCGGATCATCATCGCCATATTGGCCTGCGTCAGGCATTCGGCCGCAAGAATCAGGTCCGCTTCGTTTTCGCGGTCATCGTCGTCGAGCAACACAACGGGCCGCCCTTCGCGCATGGCATCGAGCGCCTGCGCGATGCGTTCACCAAGCGGACGCGCATCGGCATCGGACGCGGCAACGCTATCGCCAGGCAGTTCCGACAGATTGGACGGGGAAGTTTGGGTAAGAGTCAGCATTGGTGAAACGCTCCGTGCAGTAATGTTTCCATGGGCGTTTCAGGGGAACGATCAGCAAAACGCGCAAGACACAACAGCACGCCGCGCGACCATGGCCGCGAGCGTACGTAAATGCATGCGAATTTCGCCCATCTTCTTTCATCCGGACTATGACCGTCGGCCCTGGCATCTCACCAGATCTGCTGACCCCGCACGGGAATGCGGGCGCTCGCGGGCTCGTGGCTACGCATCTTTCGACACCTGCCACATACCGCCGGTGGGGACTTTCACCCCGCCCTGAAGACGTAACGACGCCGCTGCGGCGTGACGGCCACGGCGGCGGGGTGATGTTAGCACGAGTGTGCTTTTCTGGCGGAAGTACGATGCTAGGCGGCGGGCGCCGTTGGGGATGGCGCCTTCGCAAGCGCTTCGAACACCTGCCGCGTGGCATCGTCGGCGGGAAAGAAACCCTCGATGCGCATTTCCTGCAGCGTCACGTCCCGCGGATTGCCGAGCGTGGTCAGCGTGGAAAACAGCGACGCCCGAAAATCTCCGGCGTGCACCACCACTGGCAATAGCGGGCCGGGCGAACTCTCCTGCGCATCGTCGTCGGCCAGCAGCATGCCGCCCGGCCCGACCATATCGGGATGCCAGGCCGCAATGCGCCGGAATATCTCGCGCGCGGCCTGATCATGCGCCTGCACCTGCAGTTCCTGCCAGACACGCCGCAACAGGTAGCGCCCCACCTGGCGCGCGTTCTCGATCACCGGCCACAGCCCGTTGGGATCGAATACCGCCAGCATCAGGTTGATGCGCCCGTGCGCATCGTCCAGCGTGGTTGGCGCGCGCCCCGCGAGCAGCTTGTCGAGCATGCGGCGGTACGCCTGATTGGCGTCGATCAGGTTCCAGAATCGATCGAGCACAACCGCCGGATAGGGCTCCTGCTTGGACAGGATCAGCGCGATCGCATGACGCACCATCTGCATCGGCGGCGATGCCAGCGTGTGCTCGCTGTATGCCGGCGCGTAGCCGCTGGCCAGCAGCAGCGCGTTGCGTTGCCGCAGCGGCACGCCAAGCCGATCGGCCAGCGCTACCACCATTTCGCGGCTCGGCCGCGCACGACCAGACTCGAGAAAACTGATATGCCGTTGCGAAACACCCGCGGCCAGCGACAGCGCCAGTTGGCTATAGCCGCGCTTGCCGCGCCAGTAGCGCAAGAGTCCAGGAAAATCGAGAGCGGTTTCAGAACCGGGCGTGAGCGTTTCCATGGCTGGCATTACAGCACGGGCTGTAGTGCTGCGCGACTACCTGCAACGTAATTGGCGCAATTCAGCGACAAGCCAGAGTTGGACGCGGCACGCGCCTTTCAGACAATTCGCATGGCGGCGATGCGGGAGCAGCGATTAACCTTGGCGATGGATTGCTTGCCATGCCCGGCTCCGTCCGGGGGACATCGCCCGGCATTGCCGCAGTGGCCCCACGGACGGCATGAATATTGCTGTGTTTAGGTGCTTTGCACGCCACTGCGACACAGCGGTGCAAGGTGCGAATGGTATGCTCTGATTTTTCAATTCCCGCGCGCACAGGGCGCGCACCCTGATGGAAATAGCCATACTCTTGGCGCTCATTTTGCTCAACGGCCTGTTCGCCATGTCCGAAATCGCGCTCGTCACGGCCCGCAAGGCCAGATTGCAGCGCTATATCGACGAAGGCGACCGCGGCGCCATGGCGGCCGTGAAGCTTGGAGAAGATCCCACCCGATTTCTGTCCACCGTACAGATCGGCATCACATCGATCGGCGTACTGAATGGCGTGGTTGGCGAATCCACGCTCGCCACGCCGCTCGCCATCTGGCTGCAGGGCGTGGCAGGCCTGCCGGCCACCACGGCCGGCTACGCGGCCACCGCCATCGTTGTGGCGGGCCTGACCTACTTCTCGATCGTGCTGGGCGAACTCGTGCCCAAGCGCCTGGGCCAGATGGCGCCCGAGGCCATCGCACGCCTGGCGGCGCGCCCCATCTCGTTTCTTTCCGTCGCGTCCAAGCCATTCGTCAAGCTGCTGTCCGGCTCCACGCAACTGGTGCTGCGCTTATTGGGCGTCAAGACCGACCGGGGCCCCGCCGTCACCGAGGAAGAAATCCACGCGCTTCTGGTGGAGGGTTCGGAAGCCGGCGTGATCGAGCGCCACGAGCACACGATGGTGCGCAACGTATTCCGCCTGGACGACCGCCAGTTGGCGTCGCTGATGGTGCCGCGCGGTGACGTGGTCTATCTCGATGTCGAGGCGACCGAAGAAGAGAACATCCGTCGCATCGAAGAATCCGATCACTCGCGCTTTCCGGTGGTGCGCGGCGGCATGCACGACATCCTGGGCGTCGTCAGCGCACGCCAGCTGCTGGCGCGTCGCCTGCGCGGCGAAAAGGCCGACCTGACCGCTGTGCTGCAGGCCGCGGTATTTGTGCCGGAAAGCGTTACCGGCATGGAGCTGCTCGAAAACTTCCGCTCTTCGGGCGGGCAGATCGCTTTCGTGATCGACGAGTACGGCGAAGTATTGGGTCTGGTCACGCTGCAGGATTTGATCGAGGCAATTACCGGCGAATTCAAGACCGAAACGGCGGGCGAGGAATGGGCAGTGCAGCGCGACGACGGTTCGTGGCTGCTGGACGGCCTGATTCCGATCCCGGAACTCAAGGATCGCATCGGCCTGCGCTCGGTTCCCGAGGAAGACAAGGAGCGTTATCACACGCTGTCCGGCATGCTGCTCCTGTTGCTGGGGCGCCTGCCGCAAACCGCCGACTCCGTGCAGTGGGCCGACTGGAAGTTCGAAATCATCGACATGGACGGCAAACGCATCGACAAGGTGCTGGCTTCGCGCATCCCTCCCGAGGACGGTCCGGAACCCGAAACGACTGGCTGATCTCGCCAACGATCGATTCCCGCATGCGGGAAACAACAACCAATGGGCGCATCGAGCGCCCATTTTTTTGCACTGCGACAGCCGTCGCAGGCGATCCCTCAAGCTGCGCTGCTTGTCGCTGAGGTATCCAAGACCTCCGACGCCGGAGTTGTCCCGCTTGTCGCATTTACAGCGTGCATTTCGCAGGCCCTATCGCCATTCGGGTCAACTGGTCAAGACGACAAGGTCAGCAACACTCGCAACATTGCGCCAAATCAAACACCTGTGCGACGCGCGCGCCACGTCGACATCGTCGTTATCCGAATTTCCCCGCTGCTGCCGTATGATCCCGGCTATGTCGCGTAGGGGTTCCGCAATACTACGTAGACGCTTAAAAATAGGCGCGCGAAGCGCAGCCAATACGGGGTGCAGTCCGGATATCGGGGAATCGCCGGTGGCCATTGCAGAGATGACCTCGCTGCCAGCATGAGTCTAGATGGATCGAACAAACAACGACGCGCCAGCTGACGAGGCCGGCGAAGGGTCACTTGACGATCGGCGAATCGCCGAGGTTCAGCCGGCCGCGTTCCTTGCCGCGCTGGAAGAACACCGCGCGCACTTTGGCGCAGCGCATTCGCTGGCCGTGCTGGTGGTGCGGCTGGACCGCTTTGCGCACGCCTGCGCCACCATCGGTCTACATCGCGCACATTTGCTCCGCGCACAGGTAAAGTCGCGCGTCGCCGGCCTCGCCGCGATGCCGGTTGTCATGCAATGGCTCGGACCTGCGGACCTCGGCCTTGCTTGCGTATTGCCAGACAACGTCGAAAACCCCGATGCGCTGAGCCGGACCATTGCCGAGGCTTTGAATCGACCCTATCAGATCGATGGCTTCGAGCTGTTTCTCTCGTGCAGCATCGGCGTCGCCATCGATCATCCCGATGCCGGCACCGAACGCCATCTACAGCAAGCGTTCGACGCCATGCTGCAAGTGAACCGGCGCGGCGGCGACGGCATCGGCTCGGCCCAGCGCCCTGCCGCGCCCCGGCTGGCCGCCTTGCTGAGCGCACTGCCCGGCGCGATCGAACGCGGTGAACTGAGTCTGCAACTGCAGCCTCGGGCCACGTTTTCCACCGGCGCAATCACCGGCTACACGGTACGGCTGCGCTGGCAGCATCCCGTACTGGGTCGCGTCGCGCCGCAGGATTTCCTGCCCGCTGCCGACGCCATCGGCCTGATGAGCGAAATTGGCCGCTGGACGTTGCAGCAGTTGTTGCAACTTGTTCGCGAAACGAAGTGCGTCCGGGGCATGACGTTTACGCTCCTGGTGTCCGATTCACAACTGCAGTCGGACGAGGCCATCGCGATGTTGCGCGGCGCCATCGAGGCCCACGGCATCTCGCCGGGTCAGATCTGCATCGAGGTGCCCGTCGGCAGCGTCCCGGATTCTCCCGAAACCTCCGCGAAAGTCGCACAACTTCGTGAAGCCGGCGTGCGCATCGCGCTGAACGATTTCACCGACGACGAGGAAAGCCGTCGCGCGCTGCTGCTGGTCGAACCCGATCTGGTGACCCTCGACGCCCGAAACCTCGGCCATGCTCGTCAGAAACATGACATGACAAGCGCCTTGCAGGCTGCGTGCAGGCTCGCCACGGCGCACGGCGCTGCGGTCTGCGTGAAGGGCGTGGAGACGCAGGTCCAGCTGGACCTCGTACGCCAATGGGGATGTCACATTGTGCAAGGCTACCTGCTGGCCCAGCCGTTCCCGGCGCAATGGCTGGCGCAGACGCACGCCGCCATCGCGGAACGCGCGGCCCGGTTGCTCAAGCCATAACCGGCGCGCTTCGAGTACGCCTGCGCATTGGCAACGCCGATCGGACCCACCGCACCGGCCGCAAACGCCCGATTAAATCGATCTTGTCCGCCCCGCTTCGCACACGCTGTCTGTCGGTTCTTTTCGTATTTACAAATTGGCACACATCCTGCATCGACTGCGGCTGGGGCGACGTTAAAATGTGCCCACTTCTTACTATCCCGAAAGGAGCCACTCGTGAAAAAAGGATGGATCTGGTGCGTACTCGTTGCCACGCTGCTGGCAGGCTGCAATACCATGGCTGGCCTTGGCCAGGATGTCCAGAAGGGCGGTCAGAAGCTGGAAACCTCGGCTGAAAAATCGAAGTAATCGATTCGATTTGGCCGTTGCAGTAAAGAGGGGCGCCGCTGGCGCCCCTTTGTATTGATCCACGTTCCGCAGGTCAAACCGACGCCGTCTTGTAGTTTTTACAGGCAAGGAACGCGCGTGCAGGGAAAGTCATACCAATTGCCACTTATCCCGCGGAGCACCGCGGCTCCCCAACGGCAACCGGCTCGTACCCGAAAAGCCCTACCGTGGCCGCGATCCCACTCTTCATCCCAGCCGCAGTTGCGCGGCCTCCTCGGCCAGCTTGCGGATGCGCGACCAATCCTTCGCTGCCACGGCGTCCTTCGGCACTACCCACGACCCGCCCACGCACACCACATTGGGCAACCCCAGGTAGGTGGCCGCCTTTGCCAGGTCAATGCCGCCGGTTGGGCAGAACTTCAATTGCGACAACGGCCCGAACAGCGATTTCAGCATCGACACGCCGCCGGCCGCCTCGGCCGGAAAGAACTTCAGGAACGAAAAGCCGCATTCGAGCGCGAACATCGCCTCGCTGGCCGTCGCGACGCCCGGCAGCAGCGAGATACCCGCGCCCTGCGCGCCCACGGCGAGCTTTTCGGTCAGGCCGGGCGACACGGCGAACTGCGCGCCGACGTCCCGCACCGCGTGCAGCTGTTCCACGCTGAGCACTGTGCCGGCGCCCACCACGGCCTGCGGCAGCGCCTTGGCCACCGCCTCCATGGCCTGCAAGGCCACCGGCGTGCGCAGCGTGATTTCGAGCATGGGCAGGCCGCCGCTCACCAGCGCTTCGCTGACATGCAGGGCTTCGTCCACCGAATGGAATTCCAGCACCGGGATCACCGGCACATTGGTCAGGCGCGCGAGCAAGGGGGAAGGTTGAATTTGCATGACTGGTTTCGAAAAGGTTGACCGGGCCGACATTGCACCAATGGCAAGTCAGGCAATCACGGAGATGTTTTGTTCCAGGCGCGCCCGCACGGTTTCAGCGTGCGGGATCGGCGCCACCGCGCCATAGCCGGTGGTCGACAACGCGGCGGCCACGTTCGCGTAGCGCGCGGCCTCGAAGGGGTCGTCGCCGGCGCACAGCCGCGCGATAAAGCTGCCGCCAAAGCAATCGCCGGCGCCGGTGGCGTCGACGGGTTTGACGGGATACGGCTGCACCAGCGTGCGCGATTCGGGCGTCGCCACATAGCTGCCCTCCTCGCCCAGCTTCAGCGCCACCACGCCCACGCCGCATTCGAGCAGGTGATCGACGATGGCGTCGCGATCGTCCAGCCCGGTCAGCACCGTGATGTCGTCCCAGCTTGGCAGGCAGATATCGGTCAGGGAAAACGCCTCGCGCATGATGCCGCGTGCGCGCGCCAGCGACCACAGGCGCAGGCGCAGGTTGGTATCGAGCGAAACCTTCACGCCGGCTTTGCGCGCGTGCTCCATCGCCGCGAGGCCCGTATCGCACGCACAGGTACTGATGGCCAGGCTGATGCCAGACAGATGCAGATATCGCGCTTGCGCTATGGCCGCAAGCGGTAACTGTTCGTGGTGATAACGGCTCGCTGCCGACCCCGCGCGCAGGTAATCGAAGCGATGGCCATGGCTGTCGTGCGACACGAAGTACACGCCGGTGGGCGCTGCGACATCGACGCTCACATGCCGCGTGTCAACGCGCTCCTGCGTCCACAGCGCAAGCAGCCGTTCACCAAAACTGTCCGCGCCGACCGCGCTGATGTAGCCCGCACTGGCGCCCTGGCGCGCGGCGGCAATCGCAAAGTTGGACGTGTCGCCGCCAAAGCCCTGCAGATAGCGGGTGGCGTCGCCGGGCTGCTGGTTGAATTCGACCAGCGGTTCGCCATAGGCGAGGATATCGATGCTCATGCGCGTGCCACTCCTGTATTAGAAGAACGTTTGCACGATGTCGATGACGCGCAACTGGCTGTCCAGCACGGGAATGTGCCGCCACTTGTCGAACGTCAGGCACGGATGCGAAATGTCGAAGGCAATCATATCGCCGACGCGCACATCATCGCCAGCGGCAATTTCCAGATAGGCGTGCTGATCCATCATGCCCGTCACCTGCCAGTGCGCGGGCGTAGCGCGCGGCGCTTGCGTACCAGGGCGATAGATCTGCGCGGGGATCGGCATGCCGGCATCGAACGCGGCGTCGCGCTTGCCCATGCCGATGATCGCGCGGGTCGCCTCGGGAATCGACTGCACGTACGCCCACAGTTGCAGCGCAGGCAGCAGTCCCTCGCGCATTTTCTGCGCCACGGGATTGCTGGACAGGATGCGCTCCTGCGCCGCGCGGTAGATGCCGACATCATGAGTCAGATAGCAGCCCGGGCGCAGCACGATATCGATCGGCACACCAATCTCGGTGCGCGAGAACTCCTCGGCCACCACGTCGTACCAAGCTGATCCCGCCCCGGACATGACGACGGGACTGCGCGCGAACCGGCCTGCGGCGGCCAGTTCACGCGTGACGGCCACGGTGCGCTGCAGGAACGCGCGGATGTCCGACTCCTGCTGCAACACGCCTTCGTAGACTTCCACGCCGGCCAGCGACAGCGCATCGGGCCAGCGCGACAGCGCTTCGAGCACTTCGGCCTGCTGCGCGGCGTCGCGCACGCCAGTACGCCCTCCAGGCACACCGAGCTCCAGCAACACCTGCAGGGTCTGCCCGCGCGCGCGGAAAAACGCACCGAGCTGATCCACCAGTTCGGCTGAATCGACCAGCGAAAAAAACTCGAAATCAGGCGCGCGCAGCAGGTCGGCGACGATCTCCATATTGCGACGGCCCACCAGCTGGTTGGCCATCAGCACGCGCTTCACACCATGCGCGGCGGCGGCGGCAGTCTGCTGCGCCGTGGCCAGCGTGATACCCCAGGCGCCCTCGGCAAGCTGCCGCGCAAACAGCTTGGGCGCCATGGTCGTCTTCCCGTGCGGCGCCAGCTTCACGCCATACGCGCCCATGAAATTGCGCATCCACCGAAGGTTGTGAACGAGCCGGTCCTCGTAGAGCACGGCCGCGGGCAGGCTCAGGTCTTCCTGCAGCAGCTGCCAGTCGGGCCGGCTCGCCTCGGCCGGCGCCAGCGGTGCGTCCAGACGGCCGAGCGCCTTGTTCAGCGGATCGATCATTCCCGTCTGGTACTTTGTCTCACGCATGACTGACATCACCCTGTAAAAATTCGATTGACGTAATCATAGCCTTGAAACTACGATATTTCATCCTTGTTATAAAGTAACACGCTGTGCCCGCGATGGCCCCGACGATGGCCGCCGCCAGCCTGGCTCCGCCCATGACCGCTCCTTTCGACATCCTGACCCGCATCGCCGAACGTGGCCCGTCGCTGCGTCTGGCCGAGCAGAAAGTGGCGCAGGTGATCCTCGAGGATCTTGCGGGCGCGGCGGCGGCAAGCATCAACGAACTGGCGCGGCGCGCCAGCGTCAGCGAGGCCAGCGTGACGCGCTTCGCCAAGGCCATCGGCTGCCGCGACGTGCGCGACCTCAAGCTGCGGCTCGCGCAGGCCACTGCGGTCGGCTCGCGCTTCCTGCAGCCGGCGCCCGCTGCCTCCGAGACCGACACCCCGGCCACGCTGGCCGAGCGCATCCACACCGACGTGCTGACCACGCTCGAAGTCAATCGCAAGCTGATCGATCCCGAGCGGATCGGCATTGCCGCGCGACTGTTGCTAGACGCACGCATGGTCTACGCTTTTGGCATGGGTGGCGGATCGACGTTCATGGCCGACGAGGCGCGCTACCGCCTGGCGCGGCTGGGCCAGCCCGTGGCGACCTATCACGATGCGCTGCTGCAGAAGATGGTGGCCGCCACGCTGACGCGCGACGATGTTGTGCTGGCGTTCTCGGCCAGCGGCAGCGTGCCGGAAATGCTGGCCAGTTGCGATATCGCACGCGAGTACGGCGCGCGTCTGATCGCCATCACCGCGCTCGGGTCGCCGCTCGCGGCACGCGCCGACGTCCTGCTGCCGGTGCGCACGCTGGAAACCGACTTCATTTTCAAGCCTTCGGCATCGCGCTACGCCATGATGCTGGTGATGGATGTGCTGGCCACGCATTGCGCGTTGCTGCAGCAGGACCAAAGCAAGGAAAAGCTGCGCCGCCTGAAATATGTGCTCGACGTCCATCGCGGCGTGAGCCACGACAGCGACGGCCCGGACAGCCGCCAGCCGCTGGGAGACTGACCATGCCACATCTGTTCGACACCCTGATCCGCTGCGTGCTGCTGATCGACGGCTCCGGCGCAGCAGCGCGCATGGCCGACGTGGCGATCCGCGATGGCCGCATCGCCCGCATCGACGATGCCGCCGCGATCGATCCCGACACCGCCTCGCACGTCGTGGAGGGTCACGGTCTGGTGCTCTCGCCCGGCTTCATTGACGTCCACACGCACGACGACACCAATGTGGTGCGCGATCCGGCCATGACGCCGAAGATCTCGCAGGGCGTGACCACGGTAGTGGTGGGCAACTGCGGCATCAGCGCCGCGCCGGTGACGTTGCCCGGCGATCCGCCCGACCCGATGAATCTGCTGGGCCGCGCCGACGCCTTTTGCTATCCCGATTTCAAGACCTACGTCGATGCGGTCAACGCCGCGCAGCCGTCCGTCAACGTTGCCGCACTGGTTGGCCATACGGCGCTGCGCAGCAATCATATGGACCGCTTCGATCGCGCCGCCACTGCCGACGAAATCGCGGCCATGCGCGCGCAGCTGGAAGAAGCGCTTGCGCATGGCGCGCTGGGCCTGTCCACGGGGCTGGCCTACGCCAATGCCTTCAGCGCGCCAACCGAGGAAGTGTTGGCGCTGGCGCAGCCGCTGGCCGATGCCGGCGCGCTGTACGCCACGCACCTGCGCAGCGAATTTGCCGAGATCCTCGACGCCATGGACGAGGCGTATCGCATCGGGCGCCATGCGCGCGTGCCGGTTGTGATCTCGCACCTCAAATGCGCGGGCGTGCCGAACTGGGGACGCAGCGCCGAAGTGTTGGCGTCGCTCGAGACCGCGCAGCGCTGGCAACCGGTCGGGTGTGACTGTTATCCGTACACGGCCAGTTCGTCGACGCTCGATCTCAAACAGGTCACCAGCGATTTCGATATCCAGGTGACGTGGTCCGAGCCGCATCCCGAAATGGGCGGCCGGCTTCTGGCCGACATCGCCGCCGAATGGCAGACCGATCTGCACGACGCCGCGCGCCGCCTGCAGCCGGCCGGCGCGGTCTATCACTGCATGGAAGACGCCGACGTCGATCGCATCCTGAGCCATCCGGCCACGGTGGTGGGCTCCGATGGCCTGCCCAACGATCCGCTGCCGCATCCGCGCCTGTGGGGCGCCTTTCCGCGCGTGCTGGGCCACTACGCGCGGGACCGCGAACTGTTTCCGCTGACGGTCGCCGTCAACAAGATGACCGGGCTGTCGGCCGAGCGCTTCGGCCTGGCCGGACGCGGCTTCGTGCGCGAAGGCTACTGGGCCGACCTCGTGCTATTCGATGCCGCCACGATTCGCGACGCCGCCAGCTTTACCGACCCGATGCAGCCGGCCGAAGGGATCGGCGCGGTGTGGGTCAACGGCGAACTCACCTGGCAGCAGCGCGCCGCGACCGGCGTGCGCGCTGGCCGCTTCCTGCCGCGCGCCGCGCGGGATTCCGAACACTCAAACTGAAGACAGGAGTTTCCATGGACATCAAACGATTCGGCGTCGAAGGCGGCACGGGCCAGGGCGGCTCGCATATGCCGTTCGCGCGCGCCGTGCAGGCCGACGGCTGGCTCTATGTGTCGGGCCAGGTGCCGATGGTCAACGGCGAAGTGGTCGAAGGCAATATCGTCACGCAGAGCCACCAGGCCATCAGGAACGTGATGGCGATCCTCGCCGAGGCGGGCTACGGCCCCGAACACGTGGTGCGCTGCGGCGTGTGGCTGGACGACGCGCGCGACTTCCCGTCGTTCAACAAGATCTTCAAGGAATATTTCGGCGCCAATCCGCCCGCGCGCGCCTGCGTGCAATCGAGCATGGTGGTCGATTGCAAGGTCGAGGTGGATTGCATCGCCTACAAGAAACCGGCAGCCTGAAACCGGGCGCCGGCATCGGCGAGCCAGCCGATGTTCCGACAGTTTTATCAACCTGCCGCTACGCACCGGGCATAGCGGCTTTTTCATAGCGGAAGCGGACTGTCCTCGCGGACAGCAACCGTCAAAAGGAGACGAGACATGGGTGCCGTTACCGGAACCACGCTCTTGATATATGCGCTAATCGCCGTGATCGCGCTGGTGATCTTGATCGCCCGATTCAAACTGAACCCGTTCATCACGCTCGTGGTGGTTTCCGTGCTGCTCGGCTTTGCCGTCGGCATGCCAATGGGCGACATCATCAAGTCGTTCGAAGCCGGGGTGGGCGGCACGCTCGGCCATATCGCGCTGGTGATCGGGCTGGGCACGATGCTCGGCAAGATGATGGCCGAATCGGGCGGCGCGGAGCGCATCGCGCTGACGCTGATCGATTTCTTCGGCGAGAAGAACGTGCATTGGGCCATGATGGTCATCGCGTTCATCGTCGGCCTGCCGGTGTTCTTCGAAGTGGGCTTCGTGCTGCTGATTCCCATCGCGTTCAACGTCGCCAAGCGCACCAACACGTCGATGATCCTCGTGGGGATCCCGATGGTCTGCGGCCTGTCCGTGGTGCACGGGCTGATCCCACCGCACCCGGCCGCGCTGCTGGCCGTGCAGGCCTACGGCGCCGATATGGGCAAGACGATCCTGTACGCGCTGATCGTCGGCATTCCCACCGCGATCATCGCCGGCCCGCTGTTCGCCAAGCTGATCGACAAGCATGTGACGCTGCCCGCCATCAACCCGCTGGCCGAACAACTGACCGAGGAAGCCGGCGCCTCCAAGGGCAACCTGCCCGGCTTCGGCATTACGGTGCTGACGATCCTGCTGCCGGTGTTCCTGATGCTGATCGGCAGCTGGGCGGACCTGATCACCACGCCAAAGACCTTTGCCAACGACTTCCTCAAGCTGATCGGCAACTCGGTGATGGCGCTGCTGATCGCCACGCTGTTCAGCTTCTACACGTTTGGCAAGTCGCGCGGCTTCACGCGCGAGATGATTCTGAAGTGGACCAACGAGTGCGTGGCGCCCACCGCCATCATCACGCTGGTGGTTGGCGCGGGCGGCGGCTTCGGGCGCATCCTGCGCGATTCGGGCATCTCGACGGCCATCGTCGACGTTGCCACGCACGCCAACGTGTCGGTGCTGGTGCTGGGCTGGCTGGTAGCCGTGATGATCCGTATCGCCACGGGCTCGGCCACGGTCGCGATGACCACCGCCGCCGGCATCGTCGCACCGATCGCGGCCAGCGTGCCGGGCACGCGCCCGGAACTGCTGGTCCTGACCACGGGCGCCGGGTCGCTGATCCTTTCGCACGTCAACGACGGCGGCTTCTGGCTGGTCAAGGAGTACTTCAACATGACCGTGACCCAGACGCTGAAAACCTGGTCGGTCGCCGAAACCATCATCTCGGTGGTAGCGCTGCTGTTCACGCTGGCACTGGCCACGGTGGTCTGATCCACGCCCGGCCGGCTCCCGATACCGCACCGTATCGCAGCCGGCGCGGCAGCCTGCCCGGGCGCGTCCGCACGCAAGCGGACGTCATCCCAACGCCGCGCGGCATATGCCAGCGGCCCCGGGCATACCCCATATCGTGCGGGGATTGCTCCACCCCGCCCCGCGCCCTACACTCCCTGATCGATGCGGCCGTCCGATGCCGCACTCCCGGGAGACATCCATGATCGTCAGTCCGCTGCGCCGCGCCATGATGGCTTGTGGCGCCGTTGCCGTCCTTGCCTATTCCACGCTGTGCCATGCCGCCGATCCTGTGAAGATCGGACTGATTGCGCCGTTCTCCGGCAGTTTTGCCGACTATGGCAAGCAAATGGAGGGCGGCATCAAGGCCTGGCAATCGCTGCATGGCGACACCGTGGCGGGCCGCAAGATCCAGATCATCGTCAAGGACACTACCGGCCCGGCGCCCGACATCGCCAAGCGTCTGGCGCAGGAACTGGTGGTGCGCGACAAGGTGGACATCCTGGCGGGCTTTGGCCTGACGCCCGAAGCGCTGGCCGTGGCGCCGATCGCCGAGCAGGCAAAAAAGCCAATGGTGATCTTTAACGCCGCGTCGTCGGTGATCACCACCAAGTCGAATTACATCGCGCGCGTATCGATGACGCTGCCGCAGATTTCCGCGCCGATGGCCACCTGGGCCGTGCGCAATCGCATCAAGAAGGTAGTGACGCTGGTGGCCGACTACGCGCCCGGCATCGACGCTGAAACCGCATTCAAGACCAATTTCCTCGGCGGTGGCGGCCAGATTGTCGAATCGATCCGCGTGCCGCTGCGCAATCCCGAGTTCGCGCCGTTCATCCAGCGCATCAAGGATGCCCGACCGGAAGCGGTCTTCCTGTTTCTGCCCGCGGGCGAACAGGGCGTGGCTTTCATGAAGGGCTTCCGCGAACGCGGACTGGCCGACGCCGGCATCCGCGTGATCGCGACCGGCGACCTCACGGACGACCACGTGCTGCCGGCCATGGGCGACGCCACGCTTGGCGTGATCACCTCGTTCCACTATTCGGCCGCGCACGATTCGAAGGAAAACAAGGCCTTCCTGAAGGCGTTTGCCGCTGCCAACCCGGGCGCGGGCCGCCCCAACTTCATGGCGGTGGCGGCCTATGACGGCATGGCCGCCATCTACGAGGCGCTGAAGAAAACCAATGGCGCGCCCGACGGCGACAAGTTTCTCGCCGCGCTCAAGGGCATGACGCTGCAAAGTCCGCGCGGCCCCATCACGATCGACCCGGCCACGCGCGATGTGATCCAGACCGTGTATATCCGCAAGGTGGAAAAGGTCAACGGCGAACTCTACAACGTCGAGTTCGACAAGTTCGACGGCGTCAAGGATTCGGGCAAATAAGCGCGTGCCGCACGCCCCGGCCCGCGCTCCTGTGGGCCGGGACGTGCGGTCGGCCGCCATCGTGCGCGTATTCGAAATCTTTCAGCGTGAAATCTGAGATCTGCATTTCCCTTGCGGGGAAAGCTGACCTAACCTTGTCTGGCGGTGCTGCGCTCGCCGCGCAACGACTAAAAGACAAGAAGTTTTCGGAGACATCACGATGAAGAGCTCAGCCATTGCCATGGCCGCGGCGTTGCTCGTGGGTGCCGTGCCGGCCCTTGCGGCGCCCACCGACAACCTGCAGAAGCTGCAGAGTTTCAAGCAGACCGGCGCGCCGCCGGCGGAAACCGTCCAGCAAACGGGCCAGAAGGCCGACGCGCTGCGCGAAAACCTGAAAGCCATCAAGCTGCCGCAAGGCTTCAAGATCGACCTCTATGCCGTGGTGCCGGAAGCGCGGCACATGGCCATCGAGCCTTCAACCGGCGTAGTCTTCGTCGGCACACGCAAGAACCGCGTGTGGCAGGTTACCGATCGCACCAAACGCCGCGTGGCCGACGATGTCGTGCAGTTTGCCAGCGCCGTCACTTTCAAGGTGCCCAATGGCGTATGTTTCTCGCCCGACGGCATTCTCTATGTGGTGGAGCAGAACCGCGTGCTGGCCTTCCCCGCCGCGCAGTTCTTTGGCGAAGGCGGGCCCGATGTTGCCGCTGGCGTGGTGGTGCCGCAAGGCAAGCTGGTGCCGGTCGAGTTCGAGAGCTTCAATCACGGCGCCCGCACCTGCCGCGTCGGGCCGGACAAGAAGCTCTACATCACGCTGGGCCAGCCTTGGAACGTGCCGCCCAAGGACAAGCTGGCCGCGCTGGACAAGGCCGGTCTCGCCGGCATCATCCGCATCGACCAGGACGGCAAGAACCGCGAGGTGTATGCGCATGGCGTGCGCAACTCCGTCGGGCTCGATTTCAATCCCGCCGACAAGTCGCTGTGGTTCACCGACAACCAGGTGGACGGCATGGGCGACGACCAGCCGCCTGGAGAACTGAACCACGCGACCAAGGCCGGCCAGAACTTCGGCTTCCCCTGGTACGGCGGCGGCAAGGTCCGCACCGTCGAGTACAAGGACGCACAGCCACCCAAGGACGTGGTGTTCCCGGTGGTGGAATACGCAGCCCATGCGGCCGATCTCGGCATGTCGTTCTACACCGGCAAGATGTTCCCGGCCAAATACCAGGGCGGCGTCTTTGCGGCCGAGCACGGATCGTGGAATCGCACCAAGCCGATCGGCGCGCGCATCGTCTACACCCCTGTCAAGTCCGACGGATCGGTCGGCGAGACCGAAGTGTTTGCCGAAGGCTGGCTTACGCCCAATGGCGAATACATGGGACGTCCCGTCGACGTACAGCAATTGCAGGACGGCTCGCTGCTGGTCTCGGACGACTTCGCCGGCGCGATTTATCGCATCTCGTATTCGGGTGCGAAATGATAGGCATGCGGATCGCCGTCATCGCATGGCTTTGCCTCTGCGCCAGTGCACCCGCACTGGCCGCCGACGCACAGGCGGGCCGGGCCAAGGCGACGCAGTGCCAGGCTTGCCACGGGCTGGACGGCAAGTCGAAACTGCCTGAGGCGCCGCATCTTGCCGGTCAGGTGGAGCAGTACCTGGCCAAGGCGCTCAAGGACTACAAGAGCGGCGCACGCAAGGACGAGATGATGAACATGATGGCCAAGCCATTGAGCGACGCCGACATCGCCAATCTCGCCGCGTTCTACAGCAGTCTCAAGCCTTAGGTCCTTGCCTGAGTGGTCCGTGCTGCGTAGCCGTTGCGGCATGGACTGCGACGTGAACGTTGGTCGTCGCCGCGTGGTCATCGCCGCGTGGTCACTGCTTCATGGTCATTGCCTCCGGGCACGTTGCCTCGCGTGCCAGGCGGGATCGATGCGCGAGCCTGCCCTGCATAAGACGCGGGACGCTGCCAGCGGCTTGCCTTATATCGTCATGCATCGTCATGCACCGGGCGGCGAAAGCGTCTTCGACATCTCCGAGGTCTGGCGCCAGCCGTCGCGTTCGTAGATGGGCCGCCCGGCCTGCGTGGCGTGAAGGATGGCAAAGTCCACGCCGCGGCGCGCGAATTCCGCCTCGGCCAGTGCCATCAGCCGACGCGCCGCACCGCGGCCTCGAGACTCGGGCGCGACATACAGGTTCAGCACATAGCCGCGCGACGCCTGTGCGGGATGCGCGGGATGCGGCGGCCAGTCGATCACCATCAGCCCCACACCGGCCACGGCGCGCGGCCCATTCATGAGCAGAAATCCGCAATAGCTGCCGTCGATGAGCCGCGGTTGTAGCCATTCGCGGAAATGCACGGTCATCGTGCGCAGCGTATCGGCCGCGAAACCGGCCTCCTGGAACATCGCCTCGCGATGTCTGCAGATCAGTTCCAGATCATCCGGGCCCACCGCCCGCGTATGCAGTTCGTCCATGTGTCGAAGAAGAAATGAAGAATCACACAGCGACACCGGCACAGTGGCCAATGCCATGTCTGCCGGCGGCCGGGACAGCGACGCCATGACTCGCCGCCGTCCCGGCGACAGGTCATTGCGCAGTTGCCCCTGCGTCGCGCGGACCGGAGCCGGACACCAGCGCCGTGAGCGCGGCGGCGGATTCCTGCCTCAGCATGCGCAGGATCAGCGCGGCGCCCTCGTTCGAGAATTCGGGTGACGCTGCGTGCTCGAGCGCCACCGTCATCACGCCCATCGCGCCGTGAACCCGCTCCAGCTTGCGCAACGCCAGCACGCAGACGGACGAGAGCCCGGCCAACGGCGGCAACCCGGCATGTTGATGCACGACCGGCCTTGCACTGCCCGACTTGCGCGGCGCGGACCCCGATGCCGGTTTAGCCATGGCCCGGCCTCCCCACGGCGAGAGGGACCGGACAGGTGGGTAAGATGCGTACCTCGATGCAATGCATGGCTGACTCCTTCGGATCGTGATGGAAAGCGGGCTGGCAGCCCGCTGCGCCGCACAGCGCGACGACAGGTGCATTGTGGAATCCGCGCGCCCCCGGCACCATGAGAGGAATCTGAAAGGTCGGAAGCGTCCGATCGCGACGCCGCCCGGACACGACACCTCACGCATGACCGACGCTCACCAGCCGATCGAGTAGCGCCTGGTCCGCCAGCAGGTCGGCGCTGCGGCAGCGCTGCACCACGCGGCCCCGATCCAGTACCACCGCGTGTTGCGTCATGCCCAGCGCAAGGCGCGCATGCTGCTCCACAACGATCACCGCCATACCGCTTTCCGCGATCAGGCCCGCAATCACACGCTGCAATTCCTGCACGATGATGGGCGCAAGGCCTTCCATCGGTTCGTCGAGCAGCAGCAACGCGGGATTGACCATCAGCGCCCGCGCGATCGCCAGCATCTGTTGCTCGCCGCCCGACAACTGGTTGCCCAGATGCCGCCGGCGTTCGGCCAGCCTCGGAAAGGTCCGATAGATCCCAGCGATGTCCCAGGGCCCCGGACGCGCCACCGCGCTCAGGTGTTCTTCCACGCTCAGCGACGGGAACATCCAGCGTTCCTGCGGCACCCAGCCGATGCCGGCCTGCGCACGCCGATGAGGCGGCATCCGCAGCAGGTCGCGCCCGCGCCAGTGCAGTGTGCCGGCGCGCATGCGCGTGAAGCCCATCAGCGTGGCCAGCAGCGTGGTCTTGCCGACGCCATTGCGCCCCAGCAGCGCCAGGCTTTCGCCCTCGCCCAGTGCCAGGTCGATGCGGTCCAGCACCACGGCATCGCCGTAGCCCGCGCTCACGCCGGCCATCGTCAGCAACTCACCCATGCGCGCTTTCCCCCAGATAGACCTCTTTGACGCGCCGGTCCGCGGCAATTTCGGCCGGCGTGCCTTCGGTCAGTACGGCGCCCGCCACCAGCACCGTGATGCGCTCGGCAAAGCGGAACACGAGATCCATGTCGTGTTCGATGAACAGCACCGTGATATCGCGCGGCAGCGCGGCGATGACCGCGAACAGTTCCGCACTCTCGCCAGCCGGTATGCCCGCGGCCGGTTCGTCAAGCAGCAGGATCGACGGACGCGTGGCCAGCGCCAGCGCCATTTCCAGCAGGCGTTGCTTGCCGTAGGGCAGGTGCCGAGTCTCGCTATCGGCATCGCGGTCCAGCCGCAGCAACGCCAGCACGGCCATCGCCTCGTCGCGCAGCGCGGTGTGCGATGCAACCGTGCGCGTCCAGACGCGCGCCGCGCCGGTGCGCTCGGCCACCGCCAGCGCCACCGATTCGAGCACCGTCAGCCCGGGAAACAGCGTGTTGATCTGGAACGTGCGCGTCATGCCAAGCCGGACGCGCGCATGCTGGGGCAAGGCGGTGATGTCACGATCGCCCAGCCAGATGCGGCCCGTCGATGGCGCCAGCGCGCCGGTCAGCAGATTGATGAACGTGGTTTTGCCCGCACCGTTGGGGCCAATCAGCGCGTGCCGCGCCCCAGGTGCAAAGGTCAGCGAGATATCGCTGTTGGCGGCAAACGCGCCCCACGATTTGCCCAGGCCTTCGGTGCGCAGCGTCGCCGTCATGCGTCGGCCCCGTCCTGCGCCACGGCGGCCGCCCGCCTGCGCGCGGCCAGCGCTGCCAGCGCGGCGACGGCGCCCATCACGCCGCCCCTGGCCGTCAACACCATCACCACCAGCAACAGCCCGATCCAGAACTGCCAGTAAACCGGATCGATCCCCGCGAGCACGTCCTGCGCGATCATGAACAGCGCCGCGCCAACCAGCGCGCCGTACAGCCTGCCCGTGCCGCCCAGCACCAGCATCACCAGCAATTCGGCCGAACGCGGGAAGCCCAGCACATCCATGCCGACGAATTGGGTGGTCTGCGCCAGCAATGCACCGGCCACGCCCGCCATGGCCGCCGACATCGTGAACACCGTACGCAAGCGCCTGGGCACATCGGCACCCAGCGCGGGCATGCGTCGCGCGCCTTCGCGTACCCCGCGCAGCGACAAGCCGAACGGCGATGCCACGATACGGCGCATCAGCACGAACATCGCGAACAGCACCGTCAGGCTGTACACGTAGGCGGTTTTGCCGGACAGATCGAATTCGAAGCGCCCCAGCAGCGGCCACATCGCCACGCCGGAAAGCCCGTCGACGCCGCCCGTCAGGAATGCCGCCTTGTTGGCCGCCTCGAACAGCATCAGGCCGATGCCGAGCGTCACCATCAGGCGCGTCAGGTCGCCGCCGCGCACCACCAGGAAACTGCACAGCCAGCCCGCGACGGCCGCCACGCCGGCTGCGGCGCACAGGCCGGAAACCGGTTCGCCCCAGCCATGCGCACCCAGCAAGCCAGCCGTGTACGCGCCAAGGCCAAAGAACGCCGCGTGCCCCAGCGAGACAATGCCCGCATAGCCGAGGATCAGATCGAGCGACAGTGCAAACAAGCCGGCGATGAGGATCTGGCTGCCGAGAATCAGGTAATCGGGCAGCAGGAAAAACACGGCGACCGGCGCCAGCCAGAAAACGATTTCCGCGGCATGCCAGCGACCGTCCGGCAGCACGCCTCGCGCAAGCGGTTTCATGCGGCGCGCCTCCCGTAGAGCCCGGCGGGAAACGCCACCAGCAGCAGCACCATCATCGCGTAGATCACGAACGCGCCCACCTCGGGCACATAGTATTTGCCGGCCACATCCGCCACGCCGAGCACGATTGCCGCCACCAGCGATCCGCGGATGCTGCCCGCGCCGCCCACCGCGACCACCAGCAGGAAGTAGACCATGTACTTGAGGGGGAACGTCGGGTCCAGCCCCAACACATCGATGCCAAGCGCGCCACCCAGCCCGGCAAGCCCCGACCCGAGCGCGAATGTCAGGCTAAAGACACGCCCGACGTCGATGCCGAGCCCGCTGGCGGCCTGTTGGTTGTCCACGGCCGCGCGCACTTGTGCGCCAAATCGGGTGCGCGCCACCAGCCAGCCCAGCGACAGCGTGATGACGACGACGACGGCCAGCAGGAACAGCCGATACGCGCCCAGTTCGAGGCCGCCCACCCTGATCTGCCCCAGCAGGAACGCAGGCAGCGTCACCGGCTGCTGCCCGGGCCCGAACAACCAAGTGGCGCCGGCCATGGCCATGAAGGTCAGGCCGATCGAGAACAGCACCTGATCGAGATGGCTGGCGCGATACAGGCGCCGGTAAAGCGTGCGCTCGAACAGGCCGCCGGCCAGCGCGGCGGCGGCGAATGCCAGCGGCAGCGCGGCCAGGAACGGCACGCCGAACCGGTTCATCGCCACCACCGCCACATAGCCGCCCAGCATCGCAAACGCGCCGTGCGCCAGGTTGATGAAATTCATCAGTCCCATCGTCACCGACAAGCCCATGCCGATCAGGAACAGCAGGCTGCCGTATGTCACACCATCGAACAGCACGCCGAGCAGGCTCGCTATCACGTTCCGGTCCTTTCAGGTCGATCACTGCCGTGGAAACGGGGTTTTGCATGAAACCAAGGCGCAGATTGTTCAGTGCACGCCGCATATTTGCAATCGGGCGTGACCCGGCCCGCATGCGGGCACGGCTTTACATCGTCCGGTGGGCGCGCTAAGGTCTCTGGCACCTGACTGCCGGGACGTTGCCATGCCGATCGACCGCCGCACTTTTCTGGGTATTTCCACCGCGCTTGCCACACTGCGCGCCGCGCCCGCGCTGGCCGCCGCGCAGGCCGCCACGGTCGAAGCCCCGATGCGCCGCAAGATTCCCGGCACCAACGAGCAGTTGCCGGTGATCGGCATGGGTACCGCCGACACTTTCAACGTGGGCAGGACGTCCGAGGAGCGCGCGCCGCTCGGCGAGGTCCTGGCGATGCTGCTGCAGCGCATTCCGCATGCCGTAGTCGATACCGCGCCGAGCTATGGCAGTGCCGAAGTGGTGACCGGCGACCTGCTGCAGGCCGCCAACGCGCGGCGCAACGTCTTCGTCGCGACCAAGATTTCCTCCGGTGCGCCCAATGCGATCGAGCAGTTCACCCAGTCGCGCGCCGACCTGCGCAGCGATGTGGTCGATCTGCTGCAGGTGCACAACCTGATCGACTGGCAGAACAACCTGAAGCTGCTGCGCCAGCTGAAGGCGCAGGGCAAGACGCGCTATATCGGCATCACCCATTACCGCGAGGACGCGCACGACACGCTGGCGCAGATACTGCGCACCGAAAAAGTCGACTTCCTGCAGGTGAACTATTCGCTGGCCGAGCGCAATGCCGAAAAGACCCTGCTGCCGCTGTGTGAAGAGCGCGGTGTCGCGGTACTGATCAATCGTCCGTTCCAGGATGGTCGCCTGTTTGCCGCGGTCAGGGGCAAGCCGCTGCCGGATTGGGCGGGCGAGATCGATTGCACGTCGTGGGGCCAGCTGTTCCTGAAATTCATCGTCAGCCATCCGGCCGTGACGGCGGCCATTCCCGCCACCTCGAAGCCGAAGAACATGGCCGACAATCTCGGCGCCGCGTTCGGCCGCATGCCGGACACGCGCGAACGCGCGCGCATTGCCGCGGCACTCGCGTAACGCCGCCGTCTCCGCCCACATCGGCCACCGCTCATGAACCCGCACGACGACTCGCGTACCGGCAGACTGCTGGGCGTGCGTGATGGCGAAAAGGCAGCCGTGGTAGCGGCCTTCCTGTTCTTCTTCTGCCTGTTCGCCAGCTATTTCATGCTGCGGCCCGTGCGCGAAACAATGGGCATCGCCGGCGGCGTGAAGAATCTGCAATGGCTGTTCACGGCCACCTTCGTGGTGATGCTGGCGGCCATCCCGCTATACGGCGCGTGCTGCAAATGGCTGCCGCGCCGCCGCTTCGTGCCGTGGGTGTATGCGTTTTTCATCGTCAATCTGCTGGGCTTTGCGGGGGCCACGCGCGCGATGCCGGATAACGTTTGGCTGGCGCGTACCTTCTACGTCTGGCTGTCGGTGTTCAATCTGTTCGTGGTGTCGGTGGCATGGAGCCTGATGGCCGATGTGTTCCGCCCCGAACAAGCGCGCCGGCTGTTTGCGCTGATCGCGGCGGGTGCCAGCGCCGGCGGGCTGGCGGGACCGGTGCTGGGCGGCTGGCTGGTTGAACCGATCGGGCTGACCGGATTGATGCTGCTGTCCGCCGCATTGCTTGCCGCCACATTGCCGATCGTGGGCTTTCTGTTCGGATGGCGGCAGCGGCTTGGCGCGGGCGCGGCCGATGACGCAACCCGCAGCGCGGCGCCGGCGCCCGCAGGTCCGCCCCTGCCCGGCGCCGATGCGGTTGGGCACGATCCCGCGCTGCCCGTGGGCGGCGGCCTGTGGGCCGGCCTCGCGCTGATCGTGCGCTCGCGCTACCTGCTCGGCATCAGCCTGTTTGTGATCCTGCTGGCCACGTCGAGCACGTTCCTGTATTTCGAGCAGGCGCGGCTGGTGTCGGCCGCGTTTCCCTCGCGCGCGCAGCAGACGCAGGTCTTCAGCGCGCTGGACGCCAGCGTGCAGGCGCTGACGATCCTCGTGCAGATCTTTTTCTCCGGGCGCGTGGCGCGGCGCTATGGCGTCACCGCGCTGCTCACCGCCGTGCCGCTGGCCGTGATGTGCGGGTTCCTGCTGTTGTCGATGTGGCCGGTGTTTGGCGTGCTGGCTGCCGCGATGATCGTGCGGCGTGTGGGCGAATACGCGATGCTGCGTCCGGGGCGCGAAATGCTGTTCACCGCGGTCGATCCGCAAACCAAGTACAAGGCCAAGAACGTCATCGATACGGCGATCTATCGCGCCGGCGATGCGGTAAGCGCGTGGGTCAAGACCGCCATCGACGCGCTGTCCGGCCATCCCGCAACCGTGGCGCTGGCCGGCGCTGCGCTGGCCGTTGCATGGGCCTGGCTGGGATGGTGGCTCGGGCGGCGCCACGACGGCGAGCTGCAGCAACGCACGCCATTGCCGGCCGCGCTCGCGCGCGACCCGACAGGCAGCCGATAATCGCGCAGCCTGCTGGCCGCGCCGCGTCGATGCCCGTATAGTCATGGCCTTTCGGTGGCGCACGCGCGTGTCGCCCCACTCTCATACGTAAGGAGCTGCCTCATGAAAACCAAAGCCGCCATCGCCTGGAAAGCCGGCGCCCCGCTCACCGTGGAAGAGGTGGACCTCGATGGCCCGCGCGCCGGTGAAGTGCTTGTCGAGATCAAGGCGACTGGCATCTGCCATACCGACTACTACACGCTGTCCGGCGCCGATCCAGAGGGCATCTTCCCGGCGATCCTGGGCCACGAGGGCGCGGGCATTGTCACCGACGTCGGCCCCGGCGTGACGTCGCTGAAACCGGGCGATCATGTGATTCCGCTCTACACGCCGGAATGCCGCCAGTGCAAGTTTTGCCTGTCGCGCAAGACCAACCTGTGCCAGGCCATCCGCGCCACGCAAGGCAAGGGATTGATGCCCGATGGCACGTCGCGCTTTTCGATCGATGGCAAGCCGATTTTCCACTACATGGGCACGTCGACCTTCGCCAACCACATCGTGGTGCCGGAGATCGCGCTGGCCAAGATCCGTTCCGATGCACCGTTCGACAAGGTCTGCTACATCGGCTGCGGCGTCACCACGGGCGTGGGCGCGGTGCTGTTCACGGCCAAGGTGGAAGCCGGGGCCAACGTGGTGGTGTTCGGCCTGGGCGGCATCGGCCTGAACGTGATCCAGGCCGCGAAGATGGTGGGCGCCGACAAGATCATCGGCGTCGACCTCAACCCGGGCCGCGAGGCAATGGCGCGCAAGTTCGGCATGACGCATTTCGTCAATCCGAAGCAGGTGGACAACGTGGTGGACCACATCGTGCAGCTCACCGATGGCGGCGCCGACTATTCGTTCGAATGCATCGGCAATACCCAGGTCATGCGCCAGGCGCTGGAATGCTGCCACAAGGGCTGGGGCAAATCGATCATCATCGGCGTGGCCGAGGCTGGCGCAGAAATCTCCACGCGTCCGTTCCAGCTCGTCACGGGCCGCGAATGGAAGGGCTCGGCGTTCGGTGGCGCGCGCGGCCGTACCGATGTGCCGAAGATCGTCGACTGGTACATGGAAGGCAAGCTCAACATCGACGACCTGATCACACATACGCTGCCGCTCGATCGCATCAACGAAGGCTTCGACCTGATGAAGCGCGGCGAGTCGATCCGCTCGGTCGTGCTGTACTGAGAACGCGCGCCATGGAACTGCTCTCCGAACATGGCTGTCACGGCGGCGTGCAGCGCTTCTACCAGCACCAGTCGTCCGCCATCGGGCTGCCGATGCGGTTCTCGGTCTTCCTGCCGCCGCAGGCGCTGGGTGCCAACGCCGCGCGCGTGCCGGCGCTGTTCTACCTCGCGGGCCTGACCTGCACCGAGGAAACCTTCGCGATCAAGGCTGGCGCGCAGCAGCACGCCGCGCGCCTCGGGCTGATCCTGGTGGCGCCCGACACCAGCCCGCGCGGTGCGCATGTGCCGGGCGAGGCCGATGCATGGGATTTCGGCGTGGGCGCGGGGTTTTACGTCGACGCGATCGAAGCGCCCTGGCGCATGCACTGGCGTATGGAAAGCTACGTGGCCGACGAACTGTTTCACCTTGTCGCGCGTGAACTGCCGGTTGATGCGGGCCGCGTCGGCATCTTCGGCCATTCGATGGGCGGCCACGGCGCACTGGTGCTGGCGCAACGTTACCCGCAGCGCTTCCGCTCGGTCTCGGCCTTCGCGCCAATTGCCGCGCCATCGCAATGCCCGTGGGGCGTAAAGGCGTTCACCGGCTATCTCGGCGAGGACCGCAGCCGCTGGGCGCAACACGATGCCAGCGCGTTGATGGCGGCGCAGGCGTCGGCGCCATTTCCGTCCGGGATCCTCGTCGATCAGGGGCTGTCGGACAAATTCCTGGCCGAGCAACTGCACCCGGAGGCCTTCGAGACGGCCTGTACCAGCGTGGGCCAGCCGCTTACGCTGCGCCGGCACGACGGCTACGACCATGGCTACTACTTCATCACGACGTTTATCGCCGATCATCTGCGGCACCACGCCGAACGACTCTGATCGACGCCGAGGGCTGGCAACCGCTGCCACCGATTGCCAGCGCCCCGCGATTGCCCCAATGACTGCAAAACGGCCCCTGCCATGAGTGCCTATCGACCCGACCCGATCGTGATGCTGCCCGCGCGGCAGCTATCGCACGCCATCCATGCCAGGGAGGTCTCGTGCCGCGAGGTCATGGCGGCCTATCTCGCGCATATCGACACGCTCAATCCCGGCGTCAACGCCATCGTTGCGCGACAGGATTCCGCGCTGTTGATGCGCGAAGCCGACGCGGCCGATCAGTCGCTCGCGGCGGGCAAAGCGGCCGGCTGGATGCATGGCATGCCGCAAGCGCCGAAGGATCTGGCCATGACGCGCGGCATTCGCACCACCTACGGGTCGCCGATCTTCAAGGACAACGTACCGGCCAGCGATTCGGTCATTGTCGAACGCATGCGCAATGCCGGCGCAATCCTTATCGGCAAGACCAACACGCCTGAATTTGGCCTGGGATCGCACACGTTCAATCCCGTGTACGGTGCAACGCGCAATCCTTACGATCGCACGCGTTCGGCCGGCGGCAGCAGTGGCGGCGCGGCAGCCGCGCTGGCGCTGCGCATGCTGCCGGTGGCCGATGGCAGCGACTTTGGCGGATCGCTGCGTAATCCGGCCGCGTTCTGCAATGTTTATGGATTCCGCCCATCGGCAGGCCGCGTGCCGTATGGCCCCGCGCCGGAACTGTTCCTGCCGCAGCTCGGCTGCGAGGGGCCGATGGCGCGCAACGTTGCGGACCTGGCGCTGCTGCTGGCAACGCAAGCCGGTCCCGATGCGCGCACTCCGCAGGCACTGCCGCACGATCCCGTACTGGCCTCGCTGACGCCCCGCAACGTGCGCGACGTGCTGGACGCCGATCTGTCGGGTAAGCGCGTAGCGTGGCTGGGTAACTGGGGCGGCTATTTGCCGATGGAAGACGGCATCCTCGCGCTGTGCGAACAGGCGCTGCGTTTCTTCCCGGATTTCGGCGTCAGCGTCGATGCCATCGCACCGCCCTATCCTGCCGAGAAGATCTGGCAGATGTGGCTGGTGCACCGGCACTTCCTGACGGGCAATGCGCGCCTGGCGCTGTACACCAACCCGGCCACGCGCGCGCAGCTCAAGCCCGAGGCGATCTGGGAAATCGAAGGCTCGCTCGATCTCAAGGCCAGCGACCTGTATGCAGCCAGCGTCCAGCGCAGCGCATGGCATCAGGCGCTGCAGCGCATCTTTGCCGACTTCGACTACATCGCGGTGCCCACTGCGCAGGTGTTCCCATTCGATGTGGACCAGCACTGGCCCACATCGATTGCGGGCCGCGACATGGACACCTATCACCGCTGGATGGAGGTGGTGGTGGCGTGGACGCTGTCGGGTTGCCCGGTGATCAGCGTCCCGGTGGGATTCAATGCGGAAGGCTTGCCGATGGGCATGCAACTGATCGGCCGGCCGCGCGACGACCTGAGCGTGCTGCAACTGGCCGCCGCGTATGAAGCGGTGCGCGACTGGGTCAATGACCGACTGCCTCCGGCGCTGGAAAGCTGAGGGCGCGCGGCTGCTCGCCCGTCAAATCACTCGCTTCAGGCCACTCGCCGCAGCTGGCGCGCCGAGGCCGCAAACAACGGCGTGGCGCGCTCGGCGGCCAGCGCGATGCGCGTGGCCAGCGCCTGGCTGCCGACCTGATAGCCATCGAAATCCGCCGTGCTCGCGTACACGCCAACCGGCAGCGTCAGTGCCTGCAGGAAGCTGAACAGCGGGCGAAGCTGATGCTCGAGCACCAGCGCGTGCCGGTCGCTGCCGCCGGTGGCGGCCAGCAGCACGGGCTTGTCGATCAACGCATCCATGCCCACCAGATCGAACAGATGCTTGAAGTGTCCCGGGAACGATCCGCGGTACACGGGCGCGGCGGCAATCAGCAGATCGGCCGATTCAATCGCGGCAACCTGTGCCTCGATATCGGCAGGCAGTTCCTGGCGTGTCAGCGCCGCGCCGAGCGGACGTGCAATCTCGCTCAGGTCGACAATCTGCGTATCGAGCACGAGCCGCTGGTCCAGTTCTGCCAGCAGCGCCTGGATCAGTACCAGCGTGCGCGACGGTTGATGAGCGCTGCCATTCACGGCGACGACTTTCAGCGGTGTGGACACAATGTAACTCCGGGGCGGGATTCGATTCCGTACCTTAGCGCTGCGCTCGCAGCATGCGAACGAAGCATTTCGACTATGGATAGATGCAAAAACGGCGACCCGTGGCCGCCGTTCCGCTGTGCACAACGATGCGCGCTCCGGATCAGAACGACGGCACCATCGCGCCCTTGAACTGCGCCTTCATGAACTGGCGCACCTCTTCCGACTGGTAAGCGGCCACGAGCTTCTTCACCCATGGCTTGTCCTTGTCCTGCGTGCGCACCACGATGATGTTGGCGTACGGGCTGTGGATGTCTTCCAGCGCGATCGCGTTCGTCGTCGGCTGCAGGCCGGCGGCCAGCGCGTAGTTGGTGTTGATCACCGCAGCGGCCACGTCGGGCAGCGCGCGCGCCAGTTGCGCGGCGTCGAGCTCCACCAGCTTGATCTTCTTCGGATTGTCGGCCACATCCAGCGGCGTGGCGTTCACACCGTTCGTGCCAACACCGGGCTTCAGCTTGATCACGCCCTGCGCGGCCAACAACAGCAGCGCGCGATTCTCGTTGGACGGATCGTTGGGCACCGCCACCTTGGCGCCTTGCGGCAGGTCCTTCGGCGACTTGAGGGTCTTCGAATAGATGCCCAGCGGCGAAATATAGGTGTAGCCGACGCTGACCATCTTGTAGCCGCGCTGCTTGATCTGACTATCGAGATACGGCTGGTGCTGGAAGCTGTTGGCGTCGAGGTCGCCCGCATCCAGCGCGGCATTGGGCTGCACGTAGTCGTTGAACTCCACCACCTTCACGTTCAGGCCGTTCTTCTTCGCTACCTTCTGCACCACCTGCCAGACTTCGGCGTCGGGCCCGCTCACCGTGCCAACGCGAATCGTCTGTTCCTGCGCCGCGGCGTTGCCGGCGGCAACCACACCCAGCGCCACGGTTGCGGCGGCCAGGGTCTTCGTGATCGAGAGCATCTTCATAGGTCTTGTTTTCCTGGGAATCGAGAAGCCGCCATCGCGTTGTGCGCAATGATGGCGGTCGAACCGCGCCGAGTGGGACGCGGCCGAGGCCAGAACTTTACCTCAATGCGCTTCGGGCTGAAGCGTGACTGGCTCGCCGGCCGCCTTGCCCACGGGATGGCTGGCAATCGCCGGCGCATCCTGCCAGCCGCCGCCCAGCGCCAGGAACAGGTTGATCTGGTCCATCGCCACTTGGGCGTCCGAAGCGGCCAGCGCGGCATCGGTGTTGGCCAGCGTGCGATCCGCGTCGAGGCTCTGCAGATACGGCGAACGTCCCGCCTGCCATAGCAGACGATTCTGGCGCGCGGCTTCGTCCGCCTTGTCGCGCGCGGCGCGCAGCGACCGGTTGCGATCGAGTTCGTGCGTGTAGGTCGACAGCGCGCTCTGCGTTTCGCGCAGTGCCTTGAGCACCACGCCGTCGAAATGCGCCAGTGCACCTTCCGCGCCGAACTCCATGTTGTGGATGCGCGCACGCGTGCCGCTGGTGGGAATGGTCCACGAGATCGCCGGTCCCCAGCCCCAGTGCGCGGTCGGCGCCTGGCCCAGGTGATCGAGAATCCCGGTGAAGCCGGCGGAAGCGCCAATGCGGATCTGCGGGAACAGGTCTGCCGTCGCCACACCGATCTTGGCCGTCGCGGCGGCCAGTTCGCGCTCGGCCTGACGCACGTCGGGTCGACGCTTGAGCAGAGCCGTGCCATCGCCAACCGGCAACGGCTGCTTGAGCGCGGGCACGTGCTCGCACGCCACGCTGCGCACATCGAGCGCGGCAGGCGGCTTGCCCAGCATCACCGCGAGGCGATAGGCGGCGCCTTCCTGCTCGGCGCGATAGCGCGGCAGCGCCGAGCGCAGCGTTTCGGCCTGCGCCTGCGCGCGCAGCAGATCGGTAGGCTGGCCGCGCCCCGCATCCACCAGCTTCTGCGCCAGTTGCACGCCGCGCTCCTGCAGATCGAGCTGATGCTGCGCCACGTGCAGCTCATGCGTGGCCGTGCAGCCCTGTACATAAGCGCGCACGGTCTCCGCCACCACGCCCACGCGGGCCTGGTCCAGCGCTGCATGGCTGGCCTGCGCGGCAGCCAGTGCCGCCTCGTCGGCACGCTTGAGCTTGCCCCAGAAGTCGATCAGGTACGACACCTCGAAGCCGATGTCGCCAAAGTTCATCGCCGGAATCTTTTCTTCATGCAGCAACGGCTCGCCGGCAATCTGCCCACGTTCCGCACTGGCCTTGAATTTCGCTTCGGGCAGGTTTTCGGCTTCCACCTCGTGGTAAACAGCGATGGCGCGTTTGAGATTGGCAGCGGCCACGCGCAGATCGGTGTTGGCCACCAGCGCCTGCTTGACCAGATCGTCGATATGCGGATCGTCATACAGGCGCCACCAGTCGTTGGGCACATCGCCAATCGACACGGCGTCGTTCTCGGTGCCGGCGAACGGACCGTTGGCGGCCGACGCCTTGACTACGGCGTCATCGGGCACCTTGTGGTCGGGACCGACCGTCATGCATGCAGCCAGCGCAAGCGGCAACATGGCCGCAAGCGTGGCGCGGGCAAAGCGTTTCACTGCAGGGCTCCGGTTGCGGACGCGCTCTTGCCGGCCAGCGCGACCTTGTCTTGCGAGGCACTCTTGTCAGCCGCCGCTGCCGGCGCGGCGGGCTGATCGGCCGTCTTGCCATCGGCCTTGACCGACACCGTGGCAGTACGGCCGGCTACCAGACGCACGTCATCGGGCATCTGGTCGAACTGGATGCGCACCGGCACGCGCTGCGCCAGTCGCACCCAGTTGAAGGTCGGGTTCACATTGGGCAGCAGGTTCGACCCGTTGGTGCGGTCGCGATCCTCGATGCCGGCCGCGATGCTTTGCACATGGCCTGGCAGCACGCGCTTTTCGCCCATGATGCGGATGTCGACGGGGCTGCCGATATGGATGCCCTGCAGCTTGGTTTCCTCGAAATAGCCTTCCACGTGGAACGACTTCGAATCGACCATCGACAGCACCGGTTTGCCGGTCACGACGTAGTCGCCCAGGCGCGGCAGCCGGTCGTTGACATAGCCTTCCACCGGGCTCACCACGCGCGTGCGTTCGAGGTTCAGCCGTGCCACGCCGATCGCTGCTTCGGCCTGCGCCAGCTGGGCCTCGCCCTGCTGCACCTTGGCCAGGCCCTCTTCGATGATTTCCTTGGACACCACGTCGGACAGCTTCTGGCTGCGCGATGCTTCGCGGCGCGCCTGCGCCAGGGTCGCACGCACCGCGGCTGCGGTGGCCTCCGCCTGACGCAGCGCCAGCGCGTAGCGTTCGTGGTCGATCTCGAACAGCACATCGCCCGCCTTGACATGCTGGTTGTCCTTTACGGCGATGCGCGTGACCAGACCCGATACGTCGGGCGCCACCTGCACCACGTCGGCGCGGATATGCCCGTCGCGCGTCCACGGCGCCACGGTGTAGTAGTCCCACAGATGTTTGACAACGACCGCGCCAACCGCGGTGACGGCCAACGTCAACACGATCGGCCCGAGCGAGGAGAGTCTGAGTTTCATGATTGCAGCCACGGCGCCATCGCTACCACTCCACCAAGGATGATGGCGTACAGCGCCAGATTGAAAAGGGATCGGTGCCACACGAGCTTGTAGAAGCCCACGCGGGTCAGCACGGCGCGCGCCGCACTGGTGACAAGAAAGGCCGCGAGCATCCACACCAGCAGGCTGGGGATGAACACGCCGTAGATACTGAATTCACCGGGCATCATGCATTTGCGGAAACGGGTGCCGGCAACGCCGGCGGAAACAGGGCCACCTGCATATCGACCAATGCGGCCAGCGCCACGCGCGAGCGCACCTTGCGCTGAGCATGGGCCAGGCGCGTTTGCAGCGCGGCCGGCGGCGCATCCGCCGAGCCATCGAGGCGCGCCTTGTAGTAGGTGGAAATACTGCGCAGCACGCGGCGCACCGCATGCTGTTCGTCGCCGGACATGTCGGCCATTTCGCGCTGCAGCGCCAGCGCGGTTAGTTCTACGCGCACTTCGCTGAAGCCGTCGGTCGATACTTCGCTGTCGCTGGCGGCCAGTCGTGGCACCAGTTGCGCCAGGCGATCGAGCATGCGGGCGCGCAAGCGCGTATGCGAATCGGGATGCCGGCCCAGCGCGTTCTCGGCAATGTCGCTCCAGCCCGCGCGCACCAGCCGGCGCGTGGCAGCTTTGGTGCCGAACGGCCTGACCACCAGCGTCCACGCCAGCGCAAAGGCGATGCCTGCAATGCCCGCCACGTTACTGTTGAAGAACGCCTGGAAGTTGGCGCTGTATGCGCCCTGGATGCCGATATCGTTGGCAGTCACCACGGCCAGCGGCATGCCGATCATGGCCAGCCGGGGCTGCGCCACCAGCAGGCCGATGATCAGGTACGGCACGGCAAACATCAGCACCAGCATTTCAAAGTCGTGCGCCACCGGCAGTACGGCAAACAGCATGACCAGCGAGATCAGCAGGCAGACCACGTTCCAGTTGAAGAACGACTGGATCATCGGCGCCGGTTCGTCCAGCGCGGCAAAGAAGCAGCACGAGATCGCCCCCAGCGCGACAGCGCCCGCGCCGTCGGCCCAGCCCATCTGGATCCACAGCATCCCCATGGCGAAGATCGCCAGCGCCACCGTCACGGTGGAAAACAGCAGCATGCCGTGGTCGTAGTGACGCGCGCGGCCCACTTCCCAGCGCAGGAATTCGGGCACCCAGGTGCCTTCGATATGTTTTTCGCCAAGGCGGCGGCACAGCGACACGCAGTCATGCCAGAGCACCACCATCTGCTGCAGCCGGTCTTCGGCGGCGGTCACCAGCGCGGCGTCCCAGCCCGCCTGCGCGGGCGTGGCGGTCAGCGCAGGCCGCGCGTCGCCAGGCGCGCCGGCTTCGATCCATGCCTTGACCGCGCGCATCTGCGCGGCCAGTGCCGCGGGCAGGCCGCCCGCGGCCTGGAGAGATTCGACGATGGTGGCCAGCGACGAGAGCACTGGCAGCAGCATGGTCATGCGCCCGCGCAATTCGCGTGCGGCGCGCACGCGTTCGGCGCTTTCGGCATCGTAGGAGAGCTGGCTGATCAGTTGATCGAGCGCCAGGATATCGGCGGCCAGCCGATGGCGGCTATGGTGCTGCGAAACCTTGGCGCCCGGCGATGCCGACAGCATGTCGCCGGCCCACAGCGCCGCGTCGGCCATCCATTGCCGCGACTTGTCGCGCAGCACGTTGGCCACGCTCGCCGGCAGCACGATGGCGCCGACCACACTGGCGCACAGGATGCCGAGGCAGATTTCCTCGGAACGCGCGACGGCCAGATCGAACACCGCCACGGGGTTGTCCACGGCCGGCAGCGCGATCAATGGCAGCGTGTACGCGGACAGCATGAACAGATAGCTGCGCGGCGTGCGATGCAGCAGCGCCACATACAACAGGCAAGCCACCCAGATCGCCACGGCGCCCATCAGCAGCGGCGGAGAATTGACCAGCGGCGGCACCATGGCAACTGCAGCTGCTGCGCCCAGCAGCGTGCCCAACACGCGGTACAGCGCCTTCGAACGTGTGGCGCCGGTCAGCGGATGCGCGACGATGTAGACCGAACCCATGGCCCAGTACGGACGGGGCAGGCCAAGGTACATCGCGATCCACAAGGCCAGCATCGCAGCGATAAAAGCCTTGAAGGAAAAGATCCAGTCTCGTGAAGACGGCCAGCTCATCATGCTGCTCAGGACTCCTGCCTGGCCGATGAGGAAGCCGCCGCAGCGGCGCGCGACAGTGCTTCGAGCACGCGCAGCGTGGCGGCCATATCGGCCTCGCTGACGTCGGCAAAGACCTCGGCGCGCAACTGCTTCAATTCCACTTCGATCTGCTCGGCCATGCGCTCGCCCGCCTCGGTCAGCGACAGCACATTGGCGCGCCGGTCGCTGGGATCCACCTCGCGGCGCACCAGCTTGGCGGCGCTGAGCTGATCGACCAGGCGCACCAGCGTGGCACCCTCCACACCGACATAGTCGGCCAGCGTGACCTGACGCACCCCGCCGCCCAGGCGCCGGATAAACAGCAGCGGCGCGGCGGCCGCCGCGGAAATGCCATGGGCGGTCACGGCGGCTTGACTGATCTGTCGCCATTGACGACCGGCCAGCATCAGCTGGCCGGTGAAGGCGAATCGGAGGGCATCAATTTGTGACATAGGTCAAATGATAGACCTGAACTAATTAGGATGCAAATGATTTCCTTACGAATGGTTTCTGTAAGCGTGATCCGGCCGTCATTTAACGAGTGAATTTCAGTCGGACGTCGCAGTGCCGCCCACGGCGCTCAGGTTGGCCAGCATGTCGTCGACCATCTCCTGCAGCCCATAGGCCGGTTGCCAGCCCCAGTCGCGACGCGCTGCACTGTCGTCGATCGAATCGGGCCAGCCCTGCGCGATGGCCTGGCGATAGTCGGGCTGGTAGCGGATCTCGAATTCGGGAAGACGACGACGGATGGCCGTGGCGATCTCCTCCGGCGTGAAGCTCATGCCGGCGAGGTTGTAGCTGCCGCGCTCGCGCACGGCGTCGCGCGGCGCGTCCATCAGGTCGAGCGTCGCGCGGATCGCGTCCGGCATATACATCATCGGCAAGCGCTCGCCGGCGTCGAGAAAGCACGTATAGGCTTCGCCACGCACCGCGTGGTGGAAGATGTCCACGGCGTAATCCGTGGTGCCGCCGCCGGGCGGCGTCTTGTGCGAGATGAGACCCGGATAGCGCACGCTGCGCACATCGACGCCATGGTTCTCGAAGTACCAGCGGCACCAGCCTTCACCGGCCAGCTTCGAGATGCCATACACGGTGGTGGGTTCCATGACGGTCTTCTGCGGTGTATCGACGCGCGGCGTGGTGGGGCCGAACGCGGCGATCGAGCTGGGCCAGAACACGCGCTCGATGCCGTGATGACGCGCGGCTTCCAGCACATTGAGCAGGCCCGTCATGTTCAGGTTCCAGGCCCATTGCGGGGCCTTTTCGCCGGTGGCGGACAGCGCCGCGGCCAGCAGATAGATCTGCGTAATGCCATGTCGCTCGATCACGGTGGTCAGCGCGCCGCGGTCGGTGATATTGAGCATTTCGTGGGACAGCTGCATGTGCCGGCCGGTCGGCACCACGTCCGACGTCACGACCTGCGCGCGGCCATGGCGCTCGGCCAGCGCCAGCGCCAGCTCCGAGCCGAGTTGTCCGTTCGCGCCTACGATCAGGATCTTCGGCGCGATAGTGGCAGTACTGGTGTGACCCCGATCGCTCATCGAATCAGCCCCAGTTCGCGGCCCGCCTGCGCGAACGCATCGAGCGCCGCCTGCAACGTGGCCGTATCGTGTACCGCGCTCATCTGCACGCGAATGCGCGCCTGGCCCTTGGGCACCACCGGAAAGAAGAATCCGACCACGTACACGCCCAGTTCCAGCAGGCGATCGGCCAGCTTCTGCGCCTTGTCGGCGTCATAGACCATGATCGGCACGATTGGATGGTCGCCCGGCTTGATGTCGAAGCCTAGCTGCGCGATGCCCGCGCGGAAAAATGCCGTGTTCTGCGCGAGCTTGTCGCGCAATTCGGTGCTGCCTTCGAGAATATCGAGCACCGCGATGCTGCCGCCGACGATCGCTGGCGCTACGGTGTTCGAAAAGAGATAGGGACGCGAGCGCTGCCGCAGCAGGTCGATCACTTCCCTGCGCCCCGATGTGAAGCCGCCCGACGCGCCGCCCAGCGCCTTGCCAAGCGTGCCGGTGATGATGTCGATCTTGCCGAACACGCCGCGCGCCTCGTGCGTGCCGCGTCCGCGCGCGCCCATGAAGCCGGTGGCATGGCATTCGTCGATACC
>Ga0233425_10000541_pt1 | contig 96478 bp, 67 predicted proteins | sample Watercolumn_Towu_2_FD_181712 | JGI IMG/M metagenome (GOLD analysis project Ga0233425, IMG submission 181712) | Freshwater microbial communities from Lake Towuti, South Sulawesi, Indonesia - Watercolumn_Towuti2014_140_MG | ecosystem: Environmental > Aquatic > Freshwater > Lake | place...
CGGCGGCACACAACACCAGCTTGGCTCGCAACACCAACCGCGCCGGAGTGCTCCGTCCACGAGACCAGCGTTCGAGCGTTCGCCGTTCCTTGTTCGTCAATTCAATCTTCGCGGCCGTCTTCATGGCGTTGATCCTCCTCGGAAAGATCAAACACCACAAGTAACCAAAAGTAGCTCTATTTCTGTGACACATCACTAAAGACGGTCGAACCGCCCCTCTCCCCAAGGGGGAGAGGGGAACTTGCAGCCGGGAAGTGCGACCGGAACTCGTCGCATCGCGAGGGGGGACAGGCCAGCAGGTCGGAGGCGGAGAGCCGGAAGAAGGCGTAGTCGGCCTGTTCGGCCAACCACGTCAACAGGTCGCGCTCGCCGTAGCCGAAACGGCCGCTATGTTGCTTCGATTCAAAGATCACGATCGGCGGACGATTTCGGATTAGCCGCACGCCACCGCTCAGCACCTGCAACTCGGCACCCTCCACATCGATCTTGATGACGTTGGGCGACGGCAACCGATCAGCCTCGATCTCGACATCAATTGTGGCCATCGGACAGGGAACGGAGCGCGCGTTTCGTTCGCCGGCGATCAGCGACGCACAGACTCCGTGTGTTGGGACGTGAAGGTCAACAGTCCCCTGACGGTCACCCAGCGCGTGCGTGAACACTTCCACGTTGTCCAGCCGGTTCAGTTTCGCCGAGATCGCGAGGCATCGAGCCAGGCTGGTTTGAGGTTCGAACGCGATGACACGCACCTCCGGCCGGGCCTGCGCCACGGGAATCGTGATGCAGCCCGCGTTGGCTCCGATATCGAAGAACACGTCCCTCGGCCGCAGCGCGTGCAGGCACGCCTTCAGCACCCACGGTTCCCAGCCCCCCTTGCGAACGATCCGGGCGTAGGTTTCAAGATGCGGCGGATCGACCGCCAGCACCGAGCCGTCGGAGAGCCGAATCGTGGTCCGCCACCGAGCACCAAACCGCCGACCGACAAATCGCGGCACGCGGCGGCCCCGTGGCAGATGAGTCGCGCAAAACTGAGCCAACTTCATCAGAAACGGTTGCTGGTCCGACCAGTTCTCGACATCCTCATCGGCAACTCGAAGCGGTCGCAATTCCGTGACCGATGAATCCATAGCCGGCGTCCCTTCCGTGCGTTTGTCCGTTCACGCCATCGCGAGAGGTTTGTACCGGACCAGCCCAATCCTCGAAAGACGAACCTGCGGGACTTGAGACAGCAAGCGGGTTCGCTCGCTGTTGCCGGCACCCCTCGGCCGGTAGAATCTCGCCGCAGAAGGAACTCGATCACGGAATCGTTCGAAGGACGACGCGGTGGAAGGAACTCTGAACACGATCCAGCACGGAGACTGCATCGCGGGGATGGCGGGTCTGCCGGAGGGATGTATCGACCTTGCGTTCGCCGACCCGCCGTTCAACATCGGCTACGAGTACGACGTCTACGACGACGCGAGGGAACACCGCGAGTACCTCGATTGGTCACGGCGCTGGATCGGACAGGTTCACCGAGTCCTCAAGCCGACCGGGACGTTCTGGTTGGCCATCGGTGACGAATACGCCGCCGAACTCAAGTTGCTTTCGCAGGAGGTCGGCTTCCACTGCCGAAGCTGGGTGATCTGGTACTACACGTTCGGCGTGAACTGCACCAAAAAGTTCAGCCGCTCGCACGCGCACCTGTTTCACTTCGTGAAAAACCCGCGCGAGTTCACGTTCCGCAGCGAAGAGCTGGAGAACCGCGTTCCGTCAGCCCGGCAGCTCGTGTACGCCGACTCGCGAGGCAACCCACGCGGACGGCTCCCGGACGACACGTGGATTCTCCGTCCGCAAGACCTCACCGATGGCTTCAAGCCCGACGAAGACACCTGGTACTTCCCGCGCGTGGCCGGGACGTTCAAGGAACGGGCCGGATTCCACGGCTGCCAGATGCCCGAACAACTGCTGGGTCGCATCATCCGCCTCTGCTCGCACGAAGGCGAGACCGTCCTCGACCCGTTCTCCGGCAGCGCGACGACACTCGTCGTGGCGAAGAAACTCGGCCGGCAGTTCCTCGGCTTCGAATTATCCGACGACTACCATCGCCGCGGCACGGACCGACTGGCCACGATTCGTCCCGGCGAACCGCTCAACGGCGCTCCCGAACCGCTGGTGAGCGCGCCGGCTACGCCAACGGACGTTCAAACTCGCAAGCCGCGCGTGCGTCAATCCGCGCCGCAACGCCGCACGGAACAACCGACGCTCAACCTCATGGACGCTGATGCCTCGTGACGGGGCAGCGAACAAATCAACAAATCCATCGAGGCGAGCCGGAGGGCGTCAGCCCCCGGACGCATGCGACGGGAGCACGAACCGCTTCGGAAGCAATTCGGCCAGCCGCACCTTCGTGACGCGGGCGGCATCGCTCGGATCAAGAAGGATGATCGGCAGATCGTCTGCGAATTCGGAGAGGACTTGGCGGCAGGCACCGCAGGGGGCGTGAGCGCCGGCGGTGGCCAGGGCGAGTCCGGCGAACTTCCGGCAGCCGGACGAAACGGCCGCGAGGACGGCGGCTCGTTCGGCGCAGATCGTCAGGCCGAACGAGGCGTTTTCGACGTTGCAGCCGGTGAAGATTTGACCCGTCTCGCCGAGCAACGCGGCTCCGACGGGAAACTTCGAGTACGGCGCGTACGCGCGGCTGCGCACATCGATCGCGGCGGCGATGAGTTGCTGGCGTTGGGTGTCGGTCATGGTTTGGTCTCTGATCGTTTAGCCGCAAGCCCGCAGGGCTGCGTGCCGTGGGCAACGGGCATCCGGCGCGCACGCCTGCGGCGTTGCGGCTAAACAATTCTGTCCACGATTAGCGGGAGCACGGGTTGCGGTTCGTCGGCGAAGGTGAAGGCGGATTCGAGCTTCGGGTGGATCGCGGCGGCTTTGTCGGACGAAGAGAAAATGCCGACGAGCGGCTGGCCGCGCGACACTTGGTCACCGAGCCGCACGAGCATTTCGATCCCGACGCTGTGGTCGATCAGGTCGGACATCTGCTTCCGGCCGCCGCCGAGTTCGATGATCGCCCAGCCGAGCTGCGCAGTGTCGATGGCCGTCACGAAACCGGAACGCGGCGAAGTGAATTCGCTGGCGGGTGCAATTTCGCGCGTGGCATCGAGATCGCCCCCCTGAGCCGACACCATCTCGCGAAACTTGTCGAGCGCGGTCCCCTTGTCGAGCAGTCTGGCGAGGCGGGCGGTCGCGGCATCGCGGGTCGAATCCACGTCGGCCAGCACGAGCAGTTCCGCGCCGAGGGCCAGCGTGAGGTCTCGCAGGTCGGGCGGGCCGAGGCCGCTGAGCACGTCGAGCGACTCGTTGACTTCGACCGCGTTGCCGGCCATTTTTCCGAGCGGCTGGTTCATGTCGGTCAGCAGGGCCACGGTGGGCACGTCCATCCGGTTGCCGACATCAACCATCGACTGAGTCAGCTTGCGGGCCTGATCGAGTTCCCTCATGAACGCGCCGCTCCCCCACTTCACGTCCAGCACGAGAGCGTTCAGACCCTCCGCGAGCTTTTTGCTCATGATGCTCGCCGTGATCAGCGGGATCGATTCGACCGTGGCGGTGACGTCGCGGAGCGCGTACAGCTTGCGATCGGCCGGGCCGATTTCCGGCGTGGTGCCGGTGATCACGCAGCCGACTCGTTCGGTCACGTCGCGGATTTCGGCGAGCGACAGCTTCGTGCGGAAGCCGGGAATCGCTTCGAGCTTGTCGAGCGTGCCGCCAGTGGGACCGAGTCCGCGCCCGCTGAGCATCGGAACCTGGAGACCGCAGCACGCGAGGAGCGGCGCGAGGATCAGCGACGTTTTGTCGCCGATGCCACCGGTCGAATGCTTGTCCACTTTGGCCGGGATCGGCGACGACCACCGCAGCGTTTCACCCGACCGCAGCATATGCTCGGTCAACTGTGATGTCTCGGCCGCGTTCATGCCGCGGAAGAAAACGGCCATCGCCAACGCGGACATCTGGTAGTCAGGCACCTCACCGCGCACGTAACCTCCGATCAAGCAGCCGATCTCGGCGGCTGACAACGCCTCGCCGTCGCGCTTGCAAGCGATGATTTGAGCTGGCGTCATCGAATCAAAGCCCAAAATGTCCAAGGAGCCCCCACACAATACCCCGCAATTTCTTTTCAGCGGCGACTGCTTGGGCGACAACGTCGTCGGCCGTAATCGGCTTCGATTCACCACACGAGTTGGTGACGATTGAGAATGCCAGCGTAGGCAGACCGCATTGTGCAGCGACAATCGCTTCGGGAACGGTAGACATTCCTACCAAGTCACCCCCGATCATTTCCAGAAACTTGACCTCGGCTCGTGTCTCGTAGTTTGGACCGCTGACCGCGACATACACTGCCCGACGAAGGTCGATGCCTAGTCGGCGAGCCTGTTCGTCCGCTCTTTCGATCCACGCCGGATCGTACGCGCGACTGAGGTCCGGGAAGCGCGGGCCGAGCGAGTCGTCGTGCGGCCCGATCAGGGGGTTCGTTCCCATCAGATTGATGTGGTCGGTGATCACAGCGAGTTCGCCCGGCTTGAATGTCAGATTCAAAGCGCCGCTGGCATTTGTGAGGATCAGCAGTTCGATGCCCAGCGCATGCATGACGCGAATCGGCAGCGTAACAACTCCGGGCGAGTAGCCTTCGTAAACGTGGAAACGACCCTCCATCACCACAATGCGGACATCTCCCGCGAGTCCACAAACTAATCGCCCGCGATGACTGAGCGCGGTCGCTCTCGGAAAATGCTCTAATTCGTCGGCTGTAAAGGAGGCTTTGATTCGGACGTCGTCTACGAGACCTCCCAAACCTGTCCCCAACACGATGCCAACGTTGGGACGTTTGTCCCACTTTCGGCGGACGACGGCGACGCAGTCGGCGATCTGGTTTGCGAGCGACATCGTTTGCCTCAACTCGTTGACGGGCTTTGGCTTTCTGGTATACCAGAGGCCGGATCGAAAACAACCGAGGCGGCGATTTTTGGGTGATTCTCCGGCCTCGGGTCGATAACCGCCGCCGTCGGCGCATCTTGTTTCGCGTAACGGCGGAACGACTCGGAACCGCCGTTGGAGTCAACCTTGAGTCCGGCAGAGAAACCGAACGCCGAGGAGTTGCGAGTCGATTCGGCCCGCGTCGCGGCGCTGTATATCGAACACGCGGACGACCTGCGGCGGTTGTTGAATGGCATCCTGCGGAACTCCGAGTTGGCGGCCGAGGCCCTGCAGGCGGCGTTCGTCAAAGCGGTCGAAGTGGGTCACACAGCGAAGCAGGAGACATTGAAAGCGTGGTTGTTCCGGGTGGCGGTCAACGAAGCCCTCGTGATCAAGCGCCGACAGAAAGTGGATGGGGAAGCGATTCGTCGCGTGGCGTGGAGTCAATCCAAAAACGATTCGCTGCCTGACGACCGGTTGGTGCGGTGGGAAACAGTCGAGGCCGTGCGGTTGGCGATGGAGGGCCTTCCGCCGGAGCAACGGCAAGTCGTGCGGATGCGAGTTTACGAGAACAAAACTTTCGCCGTGATCGCGAACGAATTGGGAACCCCCTTGAGCACCGTGCTCAGTCGGATGCAACTGGCCCTTCGCAAGCTGCGGGGAAAGCTGGACAAATAATTCGTAGGTCAGGCTTTCCAGCCTGACTTGGTGCGAGCAAGAACAGAATGATGGGTCAGGCTGGAAAGCCTGAACTATGTCAAGGTGGTGCAACATGTCGAACACGATGGTTCAAAGCGATCTGGCATGGACGGCCTTCCGCTACATTTCCAACGAGATGCCGGCCGACGAAGCTGCGGCGTTCGAATTGCGTCTGGCGGCGGATCAGGAGTCGCGGGAAGAGGTCGCGCGGGCCGTCGAGTTGACGCAGACGATGGCGCGCATTCCGCAATCGGTCCCGCAGCCGGCGACGGTTCGCCCGTGGCGACAGCGGCTGAGTTGGATGACCGCGGGCGCCGCGGTCTGTTTGGCCGTGATGCTCTGCGGCGAGTTCGTTCGTTCCGCGATGGTTGGCCGGTCGGCGTCGTCCGTGGACGGCAGCCGGATCGCCGGGATGACGTTTGACACGGACATGGAGGTGACGGATACAGACGCAAATGATGCAGACTTGAATGCCAGTGGCGTCATGAACAACGAGGTTTCGGTTCCGAGTTGGTTGCTGGCTGCGGTGACGGGAAAGCCCGCCACGCATCCGGATGACAACCCGGACGACGACGTGCTGGATAACTGAGAGAGGCCGGGCGTCGGAACAAACCTACAGGCGAGATGCCTGTGCCACGAAGGAACTTGAGGACTTGAACGTGCTGCGGATTCGATTGCTGATTGGACTGACTTGCCTGGCGTTGGCCACTGGCTCCGGCTTGTGGGCTCAGGGGACATCATCCGGCGCGCCAGCTTCGAGCGGTGCTGCGGCCCAACAAAACAAGACTCCCGCTGACGGCAGAGTTCAAAACAAGTCCACGAAGGCGGCGAAGGACACGAGCAAGGAAAAGGCCGCTGATTTGAGCAGGCCTGCGGCGGCTCGCGACAAGGTCGCGAAAGACAAAGCACTACCGGCCTTCACACTCGAACGAGAAGCGGCGGCGTTGACGTTCGTGTCGCTCCAACATCCGGACCTGGCTCAGTTGCTGGGCCAACTCAAGAACAGCCAGCCGGATCAGTACGAGCGAGCCATCCGCGAACTGTTCCGCACGAGCGAGAATCTGGCTCAGTTGCAGGAACGGGAGCCGCAGCGATACGAATTCGAATTGGAGGCGTGGCGGCTGAACTCGCGGATCCAGGTGCTCGCCGCCAGGCTGATGATGGGGCCGGACCCGGAGATCGAAGACCAACTGCGAGAGGCGTTGCGGGCGCAGACTGATCTGCGGATTCGTCAGCAGCAGACCACGCGCGACCGGATGGCCGAACGGCTCACCCAGGCGGACAAAGATTTGGAGGCGGCACGTCGCGACCGTGAAGCCAAGGTCCATCGCGATTTTCAAAAAGTGATGCAAAGCGTCGGCCGCGGCAAACCGCGGGAGAAGAAGTAACCAAACATCGGAAATCTGAGATCAGAAATCTGCAATCAAAAATGAGGACCATCCCCATGCGAAAATTGATCTCCTGCACACTGGCATCGGTCGGCGTTCTGGCTTGGCTGGTACCTGCGAACGGGGCCGAAAGCGTGCTGAAGCCGGCGAGCAATCGGTTCGCGAAGGTGGAAGGCGAGGAAGTCCCCAGCTTCCAGCGTCACATTCTGCCGCTGATGGGACGGCTCGGCTGCAACGGCCGCGCGTGTCACGGGTCGTTCCAAGGCCAGGGCGGTTTCCGTTTGTCGCTGTTCGGCTACGACTTCAAAGCCGACCACGACGCCCTGCTGAAGGGAGACAACCCGCGCGTCGATCTGGAAGACGCGGAAAACAGCCTCATCATCCGCAAGCCCACGCTGCTGTCTCCGCACAAGGGAGGCCAGCGCTTGCAGCCGGGAACGTGGCAATACAACGCCTTCGTGCGCTGGATTGAAGGAGGCGCGAAGAGCGTTGAGGAAGACGATCCGAAATTTGTGCGGCTGGATGTGACTCCGGCCGAGATCGTGTTCAAAAAGAAAGGCCAGACGGTACAGCTCAAGGCAGTCGTCCACTGGTCCGACGGGACCGCGGAAGATGTCACGCCGCTCTGCCGTTACCGGTCGAATGACGAATCGGTGGCAGCCATCGACGAGGTTGGACTCGTCACCGCGATGGACAAGGGAGACACGCACGTCGTCGCGTTCTACGACAACGGGGTCTCGCCGATCCCCACGATGATGCCCGTGTCCGATAAGATCGGGCCGAGCTATCCCGACGTGCCGACGCCGACGAAGATCGACCAACTGGTCATCAACAAGCTGAAGAAACTCGGCATCGTGCCGTCCGACGTGAGTTCGGACACCGAGTTCCTCCGCCGCGTCAACCTCGACATGACCGGCACGCTGCCGACTCCCGACGCCGTCGAAGCGTTCCTCGCCGACAATTCACCCGACAAGCGGTCGAAGAAGATCGAAGAACTGTTGGCGTCCCCGGCCTATGCCGCGTGGTGGACGAACAAATTCTGCGACTGGACGGGAAACAACCGGTCCCAGCTTCTGATCAATGGCAACCAGAACAATTTGGCGGCCAAGGCTTCGGAACACTGGTATCAGTGGATTTACAAACGAGTGGCCGACAACGTGCCGTACGATCAGATTGTGGCCGGGATCGCCGTGGCGTCCAGCCGCAAGCCCGATCAGTCGTTCGAGGACTACTGTACCGAAATGAGTTCGTACTATCGTCGCGAAAATCCGGCGGACTTCACGGCTCGTGATTCGATGCCGTATTTCTGGGCGCGGCAGAACATCCGTATGCCGGAGGACAAGGCGCTGGCGTTCGCTTACACGTTCCTCGGCGTGCATTTGCAGTGTGCCCAGTGCCACAAGCACCCGTTCGATCAATGGACCAAAGACGATTTCGACAGCTTCAAGGCGTTCTTCGCCAGCGTGACCTATGGTCAACGTCAGCAGGATCGCAAGGCTGTGCAGGAATTGCAGGACGCGCTGGGGATCGAGCGGGACCCAAAGCAAAACAACAACCAGTTTCAGAACCAGGTCGTTGCCGCGATGTTCGAGGGCAAGGTCATTCCGTGGCGCGAAGTGTTCGTGAACACCAGTACAGCCAACGCGGCCCGTCGCGGCAACAATGACAAGAACCGCAAAGGCAACGCCGGGCGCGTGATCACTCCCAAACTGCTCGGCGGTGACGAGGTGCTCACGAACGAGTATCCCGATCCCCGGACGGCACTGATGGATTGGATGCGGGACGAGAAGAACCCGTACTTCGCCCGCGCGATCGTGAACCGCGTCTGGGCGACATACTTCGGCGTCGGAATTGTCGAACCGGCGGACGACCAAAACCTGGCGAATCCGCCCAGCAACGCCGAGTTGCTCGACTTTTTGGCCGACGAGTTCATCGCTCGCAAGTTCGAACTCAAGTGGCTGCATCGCGAGATCGCGAACAGCCGGACTTATCAACTCAGTTGGAAGACGAATCCAACCAACCGGCTGGACGGCCGCAACTTCAGCCACGCTCTCATCCGCCGGTTACCTGCGGAGGTCGCACTGGACGCGATCAAGTTCGCCGCTGCGGCGCCTGACGAGATGCAAGCCATGATCGACCAACCCACGGAACGTCGTACGATCGGACCGGTGGCGTCCGTCATCGACCGTCAGGGAAATGCCAGCTACGCTCTGACCACGTTTGGCAAGCCGGCTCGCGCGACGAACTGCGATTGCGAACGGTCCGATGAACCCAGCTTGTTGCAAACGGTTTACCTGCGAAACGATCGCGACATGCTGGAGATGGTGGACAACGCTGGCTGGCTGAAGACGATCGCCAAGATTGTCAGCGAGCGTGCGGATGGCACACCGCTCCCCAAGGAGGAACCGAACTCGAAGGGCAGGGGCAAGGACCGGGGACTTGCCGACAAACTGGCTCAAGCGGAAAAATATGTCGCCCAACTCAAGAAGGACGGCAAGGACGAAGAGGCTGCCCGGGTCGAACGAAAAGTCGAGTCCCTGCGTGCCGAAGTCGCCAAGACCAAGGCCGAATCCAAGCCCGAAGAGGATGTGACCGAAAAGTCCGATGAACCGAAGAAACTCGTCGTTCATTCGGACGCGCCGAAGCTGATCCGCGAAGTCTACCTTCGTACCGTCAGCCGGCCGCCGACCGACGAGGAATATCAGCGGGCATATCATTACCTCGAAGAATCGACCAGCAACGTCACGGGCCTTCGTGATCTGCTGTGGGCAATGCTGAATACCAAGGAGTTCATCGTTAATCACTAACTGTGGTTGTAGGGTGGGACCAGCGCAGCGCCGGCCCACCATCGTCACCGAAACCGGTGGGCCGGCGCTGCGCTTGTCCCACCCTACTCAACAAAGGATATGACCCATGTCCAAGCACACGTACTGCGACGGTTACTCACGACGCGACGTCCTCCGAGTCGGCGCTCTCGGCGCGGCGGGGTTGTCGCTCCCCAGCTTCCTCCGGCTGCAAGCCGCCGGAGCCGTGGAAGCCACGAAAACCAAGTCGGCCATCTTCGTCAATCTCGGCGGCGGCCCGACTCACATGGACACGTTCGATCTCAAGCCGGACGCTCCCGAGGAATACCGCGGCGAATTCAAGCCGATCAAGACGAATGTGGACGGCATGGAGATTTGCGAACTGCTGCCGAAGCTGGCGCAATGTGCCGACAAATTCACTCTCATGCGCGGCGTGAGCCACAGCCTCGCGGCGCACGAACTCGGCACCAAGTACATGAACACCGGCAACCGCCCGCTCCCATCGCTGACGTTCCCCGGCTACGGTGCGGTCGTCAGCAAGGAGACGAAGAACCCGCCGAAGGACCTGCCGATGTTCGTGGCCATTCCGAAAACGCCGCAGACCGCCGGGTTCCTCGGCATCGAGCACGCTCCGCTCAGCACGAATGCGACGCCGGAATTCGGGCGGCCGTTCGAGGTGCGTGGCATCGCTTTGGGTCGCGGCTTGACGGTGAAGGACGTGGATCGCCGCTCGAACCTGCTCAACGACCTCGACAATGCGTTCGCCGGTTTCGAATCCGACAGCGAACTGCTGACCGGGTTGGATCGGTTCTCCGACCAGGCCCACGAAATCGTCACGTCGGCTCGGGCTCGCGAAGCGTTCAACGTGAGCAAGGAAAGCCCGGAGGTGGCCGCTCGGTTCAAGGCGGAATCTTCGAATCCGCGTGACGGCCAGTTTGGCATGAGCTGCCTGCTCGCCGCCCGGTTGGTCGGCGCGGGAGTGCGGTTCGTGACCGTCAACTTCGGCGGTTGGGACATGCACCAGAACGTCGCCCAGGCGCTCAAGGGCCGGCTCCCGCAACTCGACGCGGGTCTCGCTGGGCTGTTCACGACGCTGGCGGAACGCGGGCAACTGGAATCGACGGCGGTGTTCGTCACGGGCGAGTTCGGCCGCACGCCGAAAATCAACGCCCGCGCCGGCCGCGATCACTGGCCGCGCGCGATGTTCGTGCTGCTCGGCGGCGGCGGCATCAAGGGCGGACAGGTCCTCGGTGCCAGCGACGACAAGGGCCAGGGCCCGGCGAACGAAGGCTACACGCCCGACGACATCGCCGCATCGTTCTACCACGCCCTCGGGATCGATTCGTCGAAGGAATATCACACCAACATTGGTCGCCCGATCACGATCGTGCGGAACGGTTGCGTCATCAAGGAACTGTTCACGTAGACTTGGTTTTCCGTGTCCCTGTTCCCTCTTCCCTTTGGGGGAGAGGGGGTCACGTTGGAGTACCGCCTTCGGGCGGCCGGCTAAAACCGGAACTCCAACACAAGTAACGTTTGCCCCTCACCCCCGACCCCTCTCCCCCTGCGGGGGCGAGGGGAGTTCTTTTTTGGAGGTCAATTCCATGCGTTGCTGGCTGCCGTTGTCGATCATGTTCAGCTTGCTCGTCTGCTCCGCGTCCGTTCAGGGTCAGGAAAAGGCCAAGAAGAAGGACCGGCCCAATGCGGCGGTCGAAGCCGCGTTCGCGCTGCCGAAGGAAATCGAGTTGACGGCCGAGCAAAACGAAAAGGTCGCTGCGCTGAAGAAGGAGTACACTCCAAAACTGACCGAACTCAGCGCCAAGGTGAACGCCGTTCTGACGGACGAACAGAAAAAGGCGCGGCAGGAGGCTTCAAAAAAGGCGAAGGATGACGGCAAGAAAGGCAAGGAAGCCAAGGCCGCAGTGGACGAGGCGCTCAAGCTGACGCCGGAACAGAAAAAGCAGATGGACGAGCTTCAACCCAAGTTGCAGGCCATGCAGAACGAGGTCCGCGAGAAAGTGACCTCGCTGCTGACCGACGACCAGAAATCGAAGCTGCCCAAGCGCAAAGCGGCCAAGAAAGCCAAGGCCGTCAAGTAAGCGTGACCGAAAGTGCCGCGTGGCCACTTCAACACTTCGCTATCCGAGCGAGGTCATGGGAGGGTGCGGCGTCTGCCGGTCCGCGAGGTGAAAGACGTCGCACGGACATTGGCTCTTCAGGAGCCTCGCCCTCCCGATTTGAAAGCCGGCACTCAGAAATCCGTGAGCGTCGATCCGTCGGCCCGGTTGAACAGGGCGACGAGCAGCCAACTCGCGATGCTGCCATTCAGGAACCGCACTGACGTGTCTCCCATCGCAAACTGGGCTCCACCGGTGTGCCGGCTGTCGAATCCGCCCACGAGCAACCGCGGGTCGATCGGCGGTTTCCCTGACGGTGGCTGCGCAGAACGGCTTCCTGGCAGGTTCTGCACGGCTTGTGCGTAGTTGGCCGTCCACTGCGCATTCCGCAGCGTCGCGGCCGTCCCCGACACCCAGCCCAGCTCGCTCCCCTTCGTCAGCCCGGGAATCACGAGCGTCCGCTCGCCAAGGAAAACTGTGTTGGACGTGCCGTCCGGGATGTCCTCGCGGCGGATGGAACTGTTGAGGAACAACACGCCGTTGTTGTCCACGTCGATCGGAGCCTCGCGGTCGTGATGGTTGCCCGCGTAGTTGCTCGACGGGACGGCCGCGCTGCGGCCCGCGGACGGATCACTGGGGCACACCAACACCGGCAGCAGCACCGCACGCACTGCGGCATTCTCAAGCGAGTAGGCTCCGTGGTTGAAGTCGAACGACTGGTAGACATTCGACTCGCCAAGGTGCGGCAGGACCTGTGTGATCCAGCTCACCTGGTAACCCTTCTCCTCGGACTTGATCGGGCCCGTCGGATTCACGGTCCCCGGCGGCAGCCTCTCGAACGCTTCCTGATACTGCTGCAGAGCCAACGCGAGCTGCATGAGATTGTTCTTGCAGTACGACCTCCGCGCCGCCTCGCGAGCCATCTGCACAGCCGGCAGCAAGAGTGCCACCAGAACCGACATCATCGCGATCACGACCAACAGCTCGATCAGCGTGAAGGCCAGACGATCGCGCCTCGATACCCCGTGATTGTGACACATCATCGCGAGTCCTCAAGCAGTCTCTGGCCTGTGTCAAAAGTCGCCGACGATCTCTGCATCGGCACGGTTCATCAAAGATCTCAAGACGGATCGACTCAGGCTATGACTGATGAATCGTACCGAGCTGTCTCCCAAGCCAACATGGTATCCGCCCGTGTGCCGACTGCTGAATCCTCCGACTGTCAATAAATCCTTTTCTCGGGCTGCAATGGACATTTCGGGATCGCCCGGTCGCACAGCATGGCTTCCGGGAAGCGTCGGGATGTGTTCGGCATGGGCATCGAACGCGGGTAAGCCACCCCCATTGCGCAACGTGGATGTGGTTCCAGTCACCCACCCCAGCAACGGGCCGTCCGACAACCACTTTTCTCCGACGTATACTGTGCAAGACGTCCCGTCGGCAACGTCATCGAGCCGAATCGAACTATTTAGAAACACGACGCCGTTGTTATCAACATCAATCGGCGACTCGGTATCGTGATGATTGCCTGCATAGCTGTTTCTGCCGTGGGTCTTGGGCACATTGTCGCTTGGGCAGAGCAGCATTGGGATGTCATGATCTCTCACCGCCGCATTTTGTGGAGTGTAGGCTCCAAACATGAAATCGAAGCTGTTGTAAACGTTTTGCTGTTCGAGGTGCGGGAGGATCTGAACAATCCAGCTCACATGATAGCCGTTTTCATCGGATTTGATCGGCCCAGCTTCGTTAACGCTGCCCGGTGGTAGGACGCGGTACGCGGTTTGATAGTTCTGGAGGCCCAGCACCAATTGAACGATTTGGTTTCGGCACTGCATCCTTCTCGCGGCTTCGCGCGCCATTTGAACCGCCGGCAGCAGGAGCGCGATCAGAACTCCGACCATTGTCAGCACCACCAGCAACTCGATCAGCGTGAAGGCCCGTGTCCGGCAGGCGTTTGCTTGCAGTACTGACGTCATCGGCTGCATTTGCGGAGGCATCATCGTCAGAACTCTTCGATCAATTCCCCGTCGGCACGGTGCGTCAGGCGGCGGAGGATGCCGCGGTTGGTGCTGCGGCCGATCACTCGCACGGCACCGTCGCCCATCCCCACGTGAAAGGCCTCGACGTGGTTGAAATGGAACCCGCCGACGGCCATCAGCGGGTCGATCGGCTGCTTGTTCGAATCCAAAAGCGGCGGCAATGGAGCCTGGCTGCCGGGGAGATTCAGGTACGAAATCGCCTCGGCCGACCAATCGGGCAGCGATCCGTTTCGCAGCGTGGCGGCCGTCCCCGATGTCCACGGCAGAACGCCACCCGACACTTCGCCAACGTAAACTGTGTGTGAAACTCCATCGGTCACATCATTCAGCCGGATGGAACTGTTCAGGAACAGCACGCCGTGGTTGTCGACGTCGATGGGCGATTCGCAATCGTGATGGTTGCCCGCGTAGTGCGACAACCCGCCGCCACCAACGACTCCTCCAACCGACGGACAGTACAAAACCGGAAACGACATCGCGGCCAATGCCACATTCTCCGGGTCGTAAACGCCGTGATCGAAGTCGAACATCGCGAAACAGTTTTGCTGTTCCAGCTGCGGCATGATCTGAACCAGCCAGCTCACGTGATAGCCTTTCTTCTCCGATTTGATTGGCCCTGTCGGATTCACCGAACCCGACGGCAGAACGGCATGCGTCACTTGATAGTTCTGAAGTGCCAGCACAAGTTGCGAAACGTGATTCCGGCACTGCGTTCGCCGCGCCGCCTCGCGCGCCTGTTGAATGGCCGGTAGCAGCAGGGCAATCAAAATGAGGATGATCGCGATCACGATCAGCGATTCAATCAGCGTGAACGCTGGACGGCGGGCTTGTCGCCACGCCGCCCAGAACAAATCCAAATCGTCGAGCTGTCCTCTGGGGAGGGCGGACGGTGATGCCGGGCGGTCCGCTGGAACCAAATTCATTTTCCGCGCGTCGTCTCGCATCGCCAGCCCACGCATCTCTCAAAACTCGTTGACCAGTTCCCCGTCGCTTCGATGCGCGAGCCGCTGCAGCAGCTTCAAGTCCATGTGTTCGCTGAAAAACCGGACGGAAGAATCCGCCAGGCTGAAATGGGCTCCGCCGGCGTGATGGCTCGCGAAGCCGCCCACGAACAGCGGGTCTTTGGGCTTCGTCAACGAGGCCTCTTCGGCGGGCTTGTCGATCGGCTGTCCCACAGCATCAGGAGGAGCGATCGGTGGGCCGCTTGCTCCCTCGAAATCGGCAGCCGTCTTCTTGGGGGCTTCCTTCGCCCGCTGCGCGGCCTTGCGAGCCGTCTCGGCGCGGCGGGCGGCATTGATCGGTTCGCCCGCGTTTCGAAGCGTGGCTCGCGTGCCCGACGTCCACCCCAGATCGTCCGCCTCGATCAGCTTCTCCCCCAGCAGCAACGTGTGCGACAAACCGTCAGGAACGTCGTCGCCGCGCACCGCGCTGTTGCGGAACAACAGCCCATGCTGATCCTCGTCGATCGCCATTTCCACGTCGTGATGGCAGCCCGCGTAGCTGGTCGCCGGTTGCGCAAGGTTTGGGACGCGTACGGCGGTCGGGCAGATCAAACGCGTGATCGAATGATTGCGCGGCGTCGAGTTCTTCGGGTCGTACACGCTCAGCGACAGATCCAGTTTCTTGTAGACGTTTTGTTCGTCGAAGTACGGCAGCACCGAGACGATCCAGCTCACATGATGACCCTGCTCCTGCGTCTTGATCGGCCCGTCGGGGTTCAATACCCCAGCCGGAAAGACCTCGAACGCCATCTGGTAATTGAACAGGGCCAGGCTGAGTTGCATCAGATTGTGCTTGCACTGCGCCCGCCGAGCCACTTCGCGAGCTTGCTGCACCGCCGGCATGAGTAAGGCGATCAGGATCGCGATGATCGCGATGACCACGAGCAACTCGATGAGCGTGAATCCGCGACGCGGAAGACGTGGATGGTGGATCGTGGATCGTGGATTGTGATTGAGTTGCATGAGTGACTCGACTGGGGAACGATGAATATGTTGGCGATGCGTGCCTGTTACGGAGTCTGTTTCGCGGTGCCCGCTTCGTGGCGTGCGGAAACGGTGACCTGCTTGCTCGATTTGGCCCGCTGATCGGAGCCGGCGGGGAAGACGGCTTCGACGTGGACCTGCCGCGCGTCGGAACGCCCTTCCACAGCCGAAACGACGATCCGCACGTCGCCGGCGCGGCCACCGCCGAGTTCCTCCGCGGCAACCGACCACGTCTCGCCCACGTAGCCGCCGTTGGCCGCGATCTTCGCCGCCGCCCGCTCGATTCCCGATTCGACCAACCACGACGCCTGCAGCCGCCACAGTTCGCGCTGCGCCTGCGTTCGGTGAGCCATCGTGATCTTGATCAACGACAGCGTGATCATCGTGACCAGCACCACGCAAACCAGCACCGCGAGCATCACCGCTCCGCGGCGCGGCGGTGATTGCCATCCACCAAGGAAGACGCTTGGCCGGAGACGCGACTTCATGCGAGTGCCCGATCGGAATCGAAGAAGACAAGGCCGTTCAAACTACGGCGGATATCATAACGTCACTCGCTCGGTTTCCGCGAGCGCTCGATGGTTGGAGTAGTGGTTCAGTTTGGCGAGCGGGGGCCGTGAGGCCCCCGAGGATCGAGCCGACTTCTCGGAGGGCTGACGCCCTCCGCTCGCCTAACTGTACCACCACCATAGTTGGGGGTATCACACCAGCACGCCCGCGATGCACGCGGTCATGCACGAGGCCAACGCGCCGCCGAGCATGGCTCGCAGGCCGAGGCGGGCGAGGTCCGGTTCGCGTTCGGGAGCCAGCGGGCCGATGCCGCCGATCTGGATGCCGATCGACCCGAAGTTCGCGAACCCGCACAGCGCGTACGTCGAAAGCATGATCGACCGATCGCTGAGATGCACCGACGAATCGGTCGCCAGCCACTTCGACAGTTGCTCGTACGCGATGAATTCGTTGCCGACGAGCTTGATTCCCAGCAATTGCCCGACGTGCAGGCAATCCTTCCATTCGACTCCCAGCACGAACGCCACGGGGGCGAACAGGTAGCTCAGCAGTCCTGAGAGCGACCATGTCTGCCCGATCAAGCCGCCGCACCAGCCGAACAAGGCGTCGGCGAGCGCAATCAGCGCGAGAAACGCGATCAACATCCCGGCCACGTTGAGAGCCAGCTTCACGCCGTCGGCCGCTCCCATCGCGGCGGCGTGCAGACCGTTCGTCGATTCCGGCGGCTCTTCCACGCTGATTTTACCCAGCGTCTTCGGTTGATCGACTTCCGGTTGAAGCACCTTCGCCAGCAGCAACGACGCCGGCGCGGAGATCACGGACGACGTGAGCAGGTGCACCGCGTTGATCCCCATCCCCACGTAAGCCGCCAGCACGCCCCCCGCCACGTTGGCGAACCCGCCGACCATCACGGCCATCAATTCCGACTTGGTCATGCTCGCCACGTACGGACGGATGACGAGCGGCGCTTCGGTCTGACCGACAAAAATGTTCGCCGCCGCCGCCAGCGTTTCGGCCCCAGACGTGCCAAGCGTCTTCTGCATGACCACCGAGAACACGCGCGTGACTTTTTGCATCACGCCGTAGTGATACAGGATCGACATCAAGGCCGAGAAAAAAATGATCGTGGGGAGCACCTTGAACGCGAAGTAAAAATCCGTGTACTTCGTGCCGAACACGAACCCCGCCCCCTGATCGACAAAGTTGAGCAGGTCCGTGATCCGGTCCCCCAGCCATTGGAAGATGTCTCGGCCGACACCCGTTTTCAGAATCACGGTCCCGAACACGAACTGCAGGGCCAGCCCGCCCAACACGACTCGCCCCGGGAATCGTCGCTTGTGCGAACTCATCACCCATGCCAAGCCGATAAGGACGAACAGGCCGAACAGACTGACAAGGCGCGGCATGAATCAATTCCTCCCTCACCGATTCGAGGCGGCCACGATTGTAGGACGGCCCTTCCGGGCCGCCTGATTTGACCTTGGCTTTGATCTTGGCTGAATGAAGTGCTGACGGCCCGGAAGGGCCGTTCTACGAAAAAGCGTTACCCGTCGCCACGCGGCGTCGTGTTGAATTGCCGGTCGCCGGCGTCGCCGAGGCCGGGAACGATGAATTTTCGTGAGTTGAGCTTCGCGTCGATGGCACAGGTGTAAATCTGCACCTGCGGGAAATGACTATGCACCTCGCGCACGCCGTCGCGCGCGGAGATGATCGACAGAATCTTCACCACCGGCACCTGCCATTCCTTGAGCGTCGCCAGGGCCGCGATCACCGAACCGCCGGTCGCCAGCATCGGGTCCAGCACCAGAGCCACATCCACCGGGTCGGTCGCAGGCAGCTTGTTGTAGTATTCGACCGGCCGATGAGTCGATTCGTCGCGATACACGCCGAGATGCCACACTTCGGCGCTCGGGATCAATTCGAGAACCGGATCGACCATGCCGAGGCCGGCGCGCAGGATCGGGATCAACCCGATCCGCCCCGCGATGGCCGCTCCGCGAACGGTCGCCAGCGGCGTGCGGATTGTCTTCGGCTTCACGTCCAGATCGCGCGTCGCCTCGGCGGCCAGCAGCACCGCGAGCCGTCCCACCAGCCGACGAAACTCCTCCGGCTCGGTGTCGACGTCGCGAAGGCGGGTCAGGTGATGCCGAACGAGCGGATGATCGAGTTCGGTGAGTGCAAGCTGGTGGTTGGTGCGTCGTGTCATGCGAAGTTGAGTTTTCATGGTTGTTGTTTTTTCCCCTCTCCCCTCCGGGGGAGAGGGTTAGGGTGAGGGGGCCGAGCGGTCACTGGACTCGATTGACAAACAAAGCCAAGAGACGTCCGCCCCCTCACCCCCGGCCCCTCTCCCCCGGTGGCGAGAGGGGAGAAGGATCACGGCACCCCCGGCCCCTCTCCCACGGAGGGGCGAGGGGAGAAGGATCACGGCACGAACACGAACTCGGGGGAATTCACCAGCGACCACAACACGTCTTCCATCCGCTCCCGCCAGTCGGGGCGCAGCCGATCCGTCGGCGGGTCCCCTTCGCGTGCCAATCGTTCTTGTTCGAGCTTGAGGATCGTCGCTTCCGGGCTGAGGTGATTCGACCACGACACGGGCGTTTGTTTCGGATCGCGCGGCTGTTTGCGAGGCGCGTCGACTTTGCGATCGGCGTACCCCTGGCTCAACAGCGCGACGAGGCGTTGCGATTCGTTGTCGGTCGGCGGGCGAGTCAGCACGCGGAGGAAGACCTCGCGGATCAGGTCCGGCAACGGGCGCTCTTCAAGGGACAATTCCGTGATCGCACTGTCGTCGGACAGCCTCGCGATCCGCTGGCCGACGACGCCGTTGGCCAGCATGGCCGGAGACAGCGGAGTCAGCGTTTCGTCGCGCAAGGTGAGCGGGTTCGGCCGCGAATCGCGCCAACCGTACGCAACGAGCAGGTCGAGGATGTGCTGCGCCACGGGCAACGACAGCGCCGGCCGGTCCCGTTCGTTCGAGAGCGACGTGAATTCCCAAGCCCGCTTCGGCACGCCGAGGTTGGGACACGCGGACGCCCTCTGCCGTCCTTCGGGATCCATCGTCAGTTCTTCGCAGCGGAATTCCTTGCCGGCGGCGAGGAACAACGAATCGACGATCTGTTCGGCCGACGCCCGGCGGCGCACAAAATCACTCAACGACCCCGGCGAGCGGGGGGCGTCAGCCCCCCGAGTTGCACCGGAATCAGAGTCTCGTTTCTCGGGGGACTCACGTCCCCCGCTCGCCACACTGGTTGGTTGCTGCTGGTACACCCGCGAATTCAGCACCAGCCGGGCGACGTGCTTGAGATCGTAGTCGTGCGAGATGAGTTCGCGCCCCAGCCACGCGAGCAGTTCGGGATGCGACGGCTTGCCCGACGTCCAATCGTCCACTGGTTCGACAAGTCCCCAGCCGAGCCACCGTTTCCAAAGCCGGTTCACGATGACCTGGGCGAAGCGTTCGTTGCGAGGCGACGTGAGAAGCGCGGCCAGCCGTTCGCGCGGGTTCGTGGGATCGCGGATGATTTTCGAGTCGAACCCCGCGTCATCCGGCAACTCGCCCGGCGCGAAGCTGGCGAACGGCCACGCGGGTTCGACGGTGGCTCCCGGTTCAAGCGTGACTTCCACCAGCGGACGGCGAGCACGTTCGGCTTGCGGAATGCTGCTCGTCTTCGGCACCTTGATCGGCTTCGTCCCGAGCATGGCCGCCAGTCCGAACAGTTCTCGCTGCTCGAACGGGTGGAACGGTGCGTCGTGGCAGCGGGCACACTGCATTTCCACGCCGAGAAACGCTTTCGCGACGATGTGGGCTTTGGCCGCCATCGGGGCGTCGTTCTGCGTGGCCACCGCGAATCCCGCCGTGCCGCCGTAGGATTGGCTCCCCTCCATCATCACGAGGTCCGTCGCGAACCGGTCCATCGGCACGTTGTCGAGGAACACCTCGTGCAGCCACCAGCGGAAAGGGCCGGTGTTGTTCAGTTCCGGCTTGAGGATGCCAGGATTTTCGGCGAGGACATCCTGCCAGTAGCTGACCCAATGGTCCGCCCAACGGTCATCCGCCAGCAACCGGTCGATCACGCGGGCACGGCGATCCGCCTGTCGGTTGCTGCCAGAGAGTTGTCGGTTGGGCGCCCCCGGCCGACCGGTGGTCGGAGCGGTTGGGTCGGCCGAGGGCGGCCAACCTACATCGCCCATGAACGCTTTGATCTCCGCCCGCGTCGGAATCACGCCAACCGTGTCGAGCGTCACGCGGCGGAGGAATGTCCAGTCGTCACACGGCTCCGTTCGATCGACACCGAGCAATCGATCGATTTCACTCGCCGACCGGGCGCCACTGGCGGACAAGCCACCAGTGGCACCCGTCTTTGCGATCACGCGGCGAGCCAACTCGTGACGCATGGACCAGTAGCCGTCCTGACCTTTCGCCACCGTTCGCCGAGCCGTCGTGTTGAGGTCGCGCACAAACTCTCGCGATGCCGCCGCGAATTGTCGCCAGCCATCGTCGTCGAACAAGATTCTCTCCCCCTTTTGAAGGGGGGGCTGGGGGGGGTCGGTTCGCGATTGGACGTCCGGCGCTGCTTCTACCCCCCCCTGCCCCCCCCTTTGTAAGGGGGGGAAATCGCTCGCCACCAACCGGAACGATTCGCCCTTCCGCGCGATCGCGACCGCGAGTTGACCGACTTCAGCGCGGACCTGCTGGCCGCCGATGACGGCCTCCAAACGCACGTCGTGCTCGGCGTCGGATTCAAATGTCACGAAGTCGCTGATCTCCTCCTGCATGCTCGTCGGCAGGAAGGGCAATCCCGGTTCGCGGTCCTTCTCATCCGGAACCCGCTCGTGTCCGTTGGGGCTGGCTTTCAGAAACTCGTTCTCGACGATCAGCTTCTCCCCGACAAACAGTTTCGCCGCGCCGCGCGATCGGACGAGGAATCGGTAGTCGCCCGCCGGCAACTTCACCCGGCAGGCGGCGCGCACGACGTACGGGTTCGACCGGTCGGCCGCGATCCCACGCGGTGTGTACTTCCGCGGCAAGTCAACAAACGCCATCGCGGGGAACGTGAACCGATCGGTCACGTCGGGAAGCGGCGATACCCACTGCTTCTTGTCGGGCATGCCTTCGAGGATTTCAACGGCAACGCCCGGCGAAACCGGGTCGCGTTCGTTGGCGATCGTCGCGGCTGGGAACAATCCGCAGGCCACGATCGGCAACAGGGGCACCCACCGGAAGCACCGCCGAACAAGCGTCCTCGCCATGCCGAAACCTCGTCCGATTTGCCTCGAAAACGAATCTGCACCACACCCAGAGGCCGAACTGCCGGACCAGCCTATCCCCGGTCCGTTGCCGAGTCAATCGCGTGACGGGGCTCGCGGCGGGCAAGCTTCGTCAGTCAAAATTCACACCGTTTTCATATCCACTTAACTGCGACTTCACGGCACCCCGCTATCTTTCCGCCAGACGAAAACATCGAGAACGCATTTCCAGGAGACAAACATGGTCATGGCAGTCCGCTCCATCCCGACGGCTGACGAACTCAAGCAGCATCTTCAGATCAGAACCTACCGACGACTGCGACAGCTCAGCGTGACCGAGCACGACGGTCGGCTGCATGTGACGGCGAAGGCTCGGTCGTATCACATCCGGCAGCTCGCCGAACGGGCGGCTCACGAGTTGGTCCCGTCATCGCAACTCAAGCTGACGATCCAGGTGGAAGTCTTCACGCCCGGCGACTGGCTGAACGACGACGAATTGACAGCGTCCATCGACACTCACCGCTTTGCAACGCAGGAGCTCTCATCATGACTGTGGCCAGTTTCGTTTTCGATCTGGAGTTGGTTGGCGAGGTCAGCGTGATCCGGTTCGTCGTCGATTGCATCGACTCGGACAATCTGGACATGGTGGCCGACGAGTTGCTCGAATTCATCACGCCGGATTCGCCCGCCAAGCTGGTGGTCGATCTGAGCCGGGTGGTCAGCATCGATCATGTCGGCTTGGAGACTCTGGCGATTTTTCATGACAGCGTGGTTGCCGACGGCTCCGACATTCGGTTCTGCTGCTTGAGGCCGGAGTTCAAGACGGCCTTGCAAAACAGCGACCGACGCCCGGACATCGACTTCCGCGATTCGCTCGCCGAAGCGCTCGTGGCCTTCTGAATCAACGAGGATCAAACGGTCGAGAATGAAGTCCATGACGACGGCGGTGACAACGATTCCATCCCGCCGAGGCGTGTACTGAACTCACCTGAGCCGAGCACCACCGAAGTCCATGACTTCGGTCACGAGTTTCACATCACGAGTCCGCCACGCCTCAACCCGGCAGCCCGGCTGTTTTCGAACAGCCGGGCTGCTATTCTTTTGCTTCGTTGCCTTCGTTCTCTTCTGTTCAACCCGAGGTGCTTCATGCGCTGTGTCGCCCCTGCGTGGATTCTTGTGTGTGTGTTTTCACTGCTCCAACCCGCGCTCGCGGACGATGGCCCGGTCTTCACCGACGTGTTCAAGGCCGGGGCGGAAGGCTACCACTCGTATCGCATCCCGTCGCTGATCGTGACGGCGAAGGGGACGCTGCTCGCGTTTTGTGAGGGGCGGAAGAACAACCGGTCGGACGCGGGGGATATCGACCTCGTGCTGAAACGGAGCCTCGACGGAGGCCGGTCGTGGCAGCCGATGCAGGTGGTGTGGGATGACGGGGCGCACACGTGCGGCAACCCGTGCCCGGTCGTGGACCGTTCGACCGGCACCATCTGGCTGCTGCTGACTCACAATCTGGGGACCGACACCGAAGCCAGGCTCGTCGATGGCAAGAGCGAAGGGACGCGGACCGTGTGGGTATCGCACAGCACGGACGACGGCGTGACGTGGGCCAAGCCGGTCGAGGTCACGAAGGACGTGAAGCGTCCCGACTGGACGTGGTACGCCACCGGGCCGGGCGTCGGCATCCAAATGCGATCCGGCCGGCTGGTCATTCCGTGCGACAACAAGGTCGCGGTGACGAAGGCTCGCCAGTCGCACGTCATCTTCAGCGACGATCACGGGAAGACATGGAAACTAGGCGGCGTGGTCGGCCCGAACTGCAACGAATCGCAGGTTGTGCAACTGACCGACGGTTCGCTGATGCTGAACATGCGGAGCTACGAAGCCAACCACCTCCGCCTCGTCACGACGAGCCGCGACGGCGGCGTCACGTGGTCGGAACCGAAGGAAGACCCCGCGCTGATCGAACCCGTCTGCCAAGCCAGCATCATCCGCCTGCGCGGAGACCCACCGCGGCTGCTCTTCTCGAACCCCGCCAGCACCAAGCGCGAAAAACTGACCGTGAAGCTCAGCAGCGACGAAGGCCGCACGTGGCCGGTGGCCCGCGAACTCCACCCCGGCCTCGCTGCGTACTCGTGTTTGACCGTGCTCCCCGATCAGCGCCTCGCGTGCCTCTACGAATGCGGCGACAAGTCAGCCTACGACGTGATCCGGCTCGCGACGTTTTCGCTTGAATGGTTGACACCTTCCAAGTGACAATCCCGGTCGATTCACTGGTTCCCAAGCTCCGCTTGGCAACCAGGTCATTGTTTTTTCCGCACACTGTCCCGGAGAACCTTGTCGAGTCCAGGGACAAAACGGGCCATCATTTCGAATTGGCCAACGAAGACCTTCACAAATCCCTGTCCATCTCCGTCGACGAGTGCGTCGAGTAGTTGGCGCTTTGACGGTGCCGGGAGCCAGAGCAACACGTCGTCGTCTGCTTCGGCGATTTCGACCCCTTGCCGTTCCTTTGGATTGAGAAGTTTCTTCGCAGCGTCGTTCATGGCAAGCCGCGCTGCGTCGATGTCGAGATTTGAGTTTTTGTTTGTAATCCAGATGCAGGAGTACGGACCCTCGGAATCGTCTGCAGTGAGCAACTCAAGTTTCAGATTGCCCATCCACAGGCCATTGGGATTCCCATACTTATCAATTCCCCACGACTTTCGACCGAATCCGATTTCACCATCTGTCCAAGACTGAGTCGCGATCACTCGGTGAGCATCGAGTTCGGGGTGCTCCTCTGTAATTGCGTCGATGACCCGTTCAAAAACCAGCTTGTACTTTTTACGTATGGAGTCCATTGATTCTTCAAGGAGTCGTGCTTCTCCCCATTTTTCAAGCAAAAATCGCTCAGCTTCGTTTAAGAGTTCTTTCGGCATTTTCGTCCTCGAAGATGTCTTGGTCCACGATGAAGCGCCGCAGTGCCCTAGTGTAGTGCCGTGCGAAGAGTCTGACGTCGGCAGGTTTCGCCAGATCCCCAAACCTCTCAAATACGCGGATGACGCGTCCCCACGAAATGGGGTGAAACTTGCGGTTTGTCGGTTCCGCCCCATGTGGAGTTAGAAAAATGGCGCACACGTTTCTTTCGCTAACGTTGAGTTCGACCGCGCGGCGCTGTACGTCGAACCACTCCCGGTCAGTTTGATCTTTCCCCTCGGAAGACCAAATCTTGTTCTCGATGTGCATAAGGAATTTGCCTCGGCACGCAACCTCCACATCGACAATCGATTCACCACCGACCACTTCCCGTCGCACCCAGTACTTGCAGTCGGCACAGTCGAGTGACAACCGGAGTTCGTCGAATTCTTCGATGAATAGCCGAAATCCGAGGCTCCCCTGTGCGTGTGTGCCGAGCTTACGAATGTCCCAATCGAGTAACCATGCAAGCACCATGCTGTGTCGAATCTCGTTGCCCGTCAACTGTAGTACGTCAAGCAAGTTGAAGTCATCTGCCACTTGTTCCTGTTGTCGCCGATAGCGTTCCAGAGTGTTACTGTACGCCTCCAGCAAAACGTTGAAGTGTTTGCCGTTGTCTGACGACTGCTGACGCTCGATCGTGACCGCCCTCTCACGAAGTTCACCAAACTGATCCAAAAGTGTGCGAAACTGATCAACAAGCGGACCACCCGACGGGCACCGGTGCCTCGCGAGTCCCGAAAAGTCATTGAGAAGCGCAGCGAATCGGTCTCTCATTTGCCTGCCTTCACCGATTGGGTCCTGCCCGCTCGACCTAGCGAGTGACAACTGAGGCAATCTCCAGCCATCAGGGGTTCCTTACACCGACTTCTGTTACAGTCCGAATTCAGATCAGACTCTTCATCCCGCTCTTCAATACATCCTCGACCCCGGGATCGCAGAACGCTACGCCGACTTCGTAGCCGCCCTGCGGGTACGCTTCCTTGACCGGGATGTACCACGGGCCGCCGTCGCCGTAGGCGGCGGTGGCGACGAAGCGGTTCGGAGCGGACGCTTGCGCGTGCAACTGGTACTCGACGAAGCTCTCGGCGGGCAGGTGCAGCAGCGTCGTGTCGTTCACGTGCAGCGCGCTGAGCACGATCGGCACCTTGCGTTCGCAGCGCCGCAGCCACGCCAGCGTCATCGCGGGGCGGATGCGGCTGGCGAGGGCGTTGTTCTTGTTTGCGATCTCTTTTTCGAGTGCTTCGACCGTAAAGATGGATCGCGGTGGCGAGAGCACTTCGCGAGTCTTCCAACTCACCTGTGAAATGGGCATCGGCCGAAAATCCTTCTCCGAAGCGACGATGCCATCGTAGATTCTCCCGGTTAGAGCGATGCGGGCTTCCGGCGTGCCGTCGTTGTACTTCCCCGCGGCCACGTTTCCGGCGGCTCCGGTGAAATAGATGTGCGTGCAGCCCGGCTCCTCCTGCTGCCGACGCTTGCGAGCCAGCCCCACGAAATCGCTGCTCACGCGGCCGTCGCCGTAGTAGCTCATCGGATGCGTGGCGTAGTAATGACACGCGAGCAACTTCGTCTGGCCATCGTAAAACGCGACCGTCTTCAGCCACGGGTCGATCAGACCTTCCGGCAGTTCCTTGTGCTTGGGATTCTTGCTGCTGCTGCCGCGCCAGTCGGACACCTTGCCGTCCGGCCCGATGAATCGCCGGTTCCCCGCGACCTTCTCGACCTTGGCGTGCCCGGTTGCGATATGCGTGACCGGCCGAACCGACTTCAGCGCGGAGGCGATGGCGTCCGCCGCGCGGTCGATGCAGCGGCGATGGAACCCGACATCGACCGTGCGCGGCAAGTCACCCTGCGCCGCGCACAATCGCTCGGCGTCGAGGCACACGAACGGGGCATTGTGTTGATGCACACATTGCACGGCCACGCGGTCGGGCGTCGTCCCCGCCGCCTGAGCCAGCACGGTCCGCCATTCGACGTGGGCCTCGTTCAGAATCCCCGTCCAATCGACCGCGCAAATCACGATCGGTTTCCCCGCTCCCAGCATCACAAACCCAATCGCCTCCTCGGGGTCGTCGTATCCCACGACAGGCTTGATCCACCCGCCACACAACCCATGCCCCTCGGGCGGAGACACGTCGATCCGAAACGTCGCGAGATGCAGGTTCGGCTTCGTCTCGTCCGCGCCAGCAATGAGCAAGTCATCGAAAGTCAACCAGCCGCTAACAGCGGCAGCGGTTTGCAAGAAGTCACGACGGTTGAGGAACATGATGAGATTCCTTTTGCTCGTTTAGCCGCAACGCCGAAGGCGTGCGCGCCGGACCCGGCACAACATGCCGAGTCAAGCGCGGCGCGCAACCCTACGGGCTTGCGGCTAAACAATTCGGTTTCAAGAACGATCAATGGTACGTCATCCATCCCTTCTCCAATCCTGCGAATGGCGTCACAAACGACCACTTCTGCTTTGGTTTTCCCTCTTTGACAGGGTTGTCTTCGACGTAATGAATCGCATCTTCAATAGCCGTTTCCGAATCGAGAAACGAAATCCATTTTCCACGTTCCCACACGCTTCGATCGCATAAGTACGCGGGGTGCAATCCCTGCTTCTTCAATTCAGTGCTCGCTTCTGCTTTGAAAAAGACAACGGCCTGTTCCGCAGACGATTTCCAGCGTGCCAGAACAAGATGCACGTGTTCCGGCAGTATTGAACAGGCCCAGACAGACCATTGATGTCGTCTGACAGCAGACGCAAATCCGTTTCCCACTGCCAGCGCCTGCTTTCCGTTGAACTGAACGGGATGATACTTGAGCGACCTCTGACGGACGGTACGGCTTTCTCGCAATGTCGGGTGCGTGAGCATCGACGTGTTCTCGTCGCGTCTGGGCGATCGACCGAACCAAAACAACTCCCACGAAGCGACGAATTCGGACCACGACCCACGTGGATCGTTTGGCAGCCATGTGCCGTACGTCCCGAAGATGAGGTGGTAACCGTGAACCATGCGACCCTCAACTGCTGGAATCGTTTAGCCGCAAGCCCGCGGGGCTGCGCGCTGGGGCATCGTGACACTTGGTCCCTGCCCAGCGCGCACGCCTTCGGCGTTGCGGCTAAACGATTCGATTTCTATTTCGCCGGCAGCGCCATCACTCGGCCGTCGGCAAGCCCCACGAGCAAGTCATCGCCGTGCCAGGTCAGCACCGTCACGTCCTGCGGCAGTTGTTGTTCCGTCAGCACTTTGCCATCCGGCTGAGCGATCCGCAAGGTGCCGCCCCAGTAGGCCACGGCGATCCGGTCGTTCGACGGCGACGCCAGTTTGAACAGCCGGTCCGGTCGGCCGTGAGTTTTCGCGAGTGTGGCGTCCACCGGCAGCGCGGGCGGGTTGCGAGCCTGCTGCAATTCCTCCGGCGTCGCGGCGCGTTGCGACACGACCTTGCCTGCCGCATCGAGCGTCGTCACCGAACCGTCGTGTGTCACGGCGACGATCTGCTGGCCGTCCACGCGCAGAGACAGCACGCGGTCCGCCGGCAGTGCGGCGGTCCAAGCCACGGCGGCGGGCTGCGGCGACAGCGACCGTTGGGCCGGTGAGATCGAGACGGCTTCGGGCGGGTTCCATTTCGTCAGCGGTTCAATCCCCGCGACCGCTTCATACAGCGACCCCACCGCCTCGTTGATTCCCGCTTCGTCGTACGCGATGAGCGCGATCGATTCCTGACCGCGACCCACGCCGTCGCGCTGCCACGCCAGATACCCGCGGCCGGGGCCGGGGAACGTCGCAGCGTCGGGTTTGTACGCCAAGAACTTTTCGTCGAGCAGAAACTTGATGATCGCGTTGTCTGTTGGATTGCCGAGCAGGATCACCGGCCCCGGCACCGCGAACCCGGCCAGCACGAGCGGATTGCCGGCCCCCGGCTTGATTTGCCCCTTCCCCGCGTAACTCAACCCAACCCACGTGCGCGCTTCGTCGTCGCTCAACGTCCGCGGCTTCGACGCCTCGGCGATGTCCATCGTTTTGCAGCGGATGCCCCACGGTTCGAGGTTTTTCGCCAACCGCTGCACGGCCGCCGCGTGGAAGGGAGAACTCCCCGCGACCACCGTGACCTCGTGATGCAGCCGCGCGAACCGGAAGATATTCTCGCGATCGTTCATCGCCGAAACGGCCCGCAGCGTCGAACCGGCCCAGCCGTTCGCCTGCGTCGGCGGAGCGAACTTGAATGTCGTGACGGCTTCGCTGCGAGGCACGTTCGCCAGCGTTTCGCGCACGACGACGGACCAGTCGCCCGCCGGGTCGTTGGCCGCCAGCGGGAGACTCCTCGCCCACTGAGCCTGCTTCGTCGCCGTCTGGAATTCATGCCGCACCTGTCCCAGCGGGTCGATCACTCGCACCGACAGCGGCACAGAACTCGCCATCACTTCGTGATGCTCGCGGATCACCGTCGCGGCGAGATCGACATGCAGCGGGTTATCCGCTACGGCGAATTGCCGCACGACAACAGGCGTCGAAACGCTGACGGACGCAATGTCAACGGCCGGCCGGGCGAACACGCGCATCTGCCCCGGCCCGAACCGCGTCGATCCGGTCAGCTTGCCGTCTCGTTTTTGAAGCCACGTCACGTCGCCACCGCGCACGGCGTCGTAGACCGATCGCCCGTCGTCGGGGAACGAAATCGTCGCGGTCGCGACAGCCATCGCGTTTTTCCGCGGGTTCCCCTTCTCGTCCTTCGCCGATTCGTCAGGCGTGGCATTGACGGCGAAAGTGTATTCCACGTCGCCCACGACATGCCGTGTGGCAATGATCGTGGGGATATCGCATTCAAACACCGGCTTGATCTGCTTCTTGTCAAGTTCCCCGCGGATCGCTTTCGCCAGCGGAGTGGCCCCCGCGACGAACTTGCCGACGGTGGTGAACGGGCCGAGTTGATCGTACTTCTTCGCCGCCATGATTTCGTCGATCTTCGCCCGATCGGGCATCGCGGGCGCGACGGGCAACTTGACGGCTCCCTTGATCGCGATCGAACTGTCCGCGGTCAGCAGCACCAAACCGCCTCCGGCCGCGAACGATTCCAGCCCGCGAACGACCGCCGGGTCGACGTGATTGATCGACGTGAGCACGACCGCGCGGTGATCGGCCGCCAGCGTGCCGTCGAGAATGTCCTCGTCCACGATCGCCGTCACCGGCTGCTGGTTGAGCTTGATGGCGAGGTACGCGAGCGGCAGGTTCTGGCCGTGCGGAATCTCGTGCGCATAGTTTTTCGTCCGGTCGAGCGTTTGCGTGTGGAGGCACTGCGACAGCGAGTACAGGAGCGCTACCGGAGCCTTCGTCGGCGGCGAATTGACGAACACCGGGCCGAGCTTCGCCATCACGATGTTCGATTCGACGATGCCTTGCCGCGCGGACGGGTTCGTGGACGGTTCGACGTCCGGCGGCGAAATCATGCCGTGGAGGCCCGTCTGGAACGACAGATACTGCTCCAGCCGGAACTCGTCGGCCGTCGTGTTGCCGTACCAGCACGGGAGGTACCAGCACGGTTTGTGATGATCGCGGGCGCGCGACATCTCCAGAAAATAGCTCGGATTGAAAAAGCCCGGGCCGAAGTCGTGGTATCCGCCGTGGCCGCTGGTGATCGGCAGCGACCGCGCCACGGTGAAGTAGTATCCGTCGGTGAATGCGGTCCAGCCGTACTGGCTCTGCGTGAGCGACAGGAAATCGGGTCGGACAAAGCTCACACCGAATTGCGATTCGCGCCACGCGGCGTCCATGAATCCGAGTTTCCACCGGGCAAAGTGTTGCCAGCGGGCGACATGGTCGGGGTTTTTCGGATCGACTTCGTGATAAGAAATCGGATTTTTTCCAAACGCCGCGTGGTAGGCTCGCATCTGAGCCGCCACGCCATGCGGGCCGAATTCGCCGGTGACCGGATGCTTGTCCCACGTCAAACCCGGCTCGTCGTAGAAATGCACGCCCGCCACGTTGGGCGAACCGCGGTCGATCATGGCTCGGCGCACGACCCGCATCGTGCCGCCGCGCGTGACAAACGGGTCGGACCAGTCACACTCGTTCCGCAGGTCCATCTGATGCCCGCCGCTCATCGTGCAGTTGGCCATGTAATCCACGCCGCCGCGAATGAACGAGCCGTCCGGGTCGGCATTGTTGACCCCGTACACGAGATTGAACCCGAACGACCCCGCACCTTGCAGCAACCGGTTCGCCCCCGTGACGTGACTCCAGTTGACCAGCCGGAAATCGGTGTTGCGAACGTGCGAACAAATTTCGATCTCGGCGTTCGCGCTCGCTCCGTCCGCCGTCACGTCAACCGTGTACTTCCCCGGCCGGATCAGCCGCCCGTTGAGATGCAGATGCTCCGTGGCGCGGGCGTCCCCGCCCGTGAGGCTCACCGCCCGAGCCGGAAACGTCGCCGACATCCTGCTGCCGTCGAGGCCGCTCAGCGTGAGCACGATCTTCGATTCCGCGAGTGGCTGCGGCGAAGACCGAACCACCGACACGTCGATCCACTCGTTGGTCTGGAACGAGGTCCGTCCCTGCGGAAACAGCAGCTTGACCTCCGCCGCCGAGGCGATTTCACTCGCGAGGCACATCGCGACGATGAGGACCGCAACCGACGAGCACTGTGTCATGAATCCTGAATCGATTAGCCGCAACGCCGCAGGCGTGCGCGCTGGACTGGCTGAGGGTTGTTGCGCCGCGATACCTGCGGCGCGCAGCCCTGCGGGCTTGCGGCTAAACAAAACGCATGACCAACGAACCCTCGGCAGGCAGCGCATGGGGAGGTCTCCACGGAAGGATAATGCGGTCACCAGCGACCGGCGGGAGACACAGCCTACACCGCGCGAACCGGAGCGGCAAGCAACCAAGCTCCGTGGCAGCGGCGTCCTGCCGGTGTGTCTCGGCACAACACCGGCGGGACGCCGCTGCCACGGTCAGTTGGGCTTTGCCCCGGCTTCGGGAGCGTCCGGCAACTCGAACAGCGCGGCCAAACGCACGCCGGATCGTCGCAGTTCGGCGAGTACTTTCGCCCCCGGAGGAGTGTCACGCTGCCACGGTTCGATGGCGTCCTTGCGGAGGTACACCATGAAGTACTTTGGTGGCGGCTCGTTGTCGTCGCGGAAAGCTCGCAGCCGGATCTGCCGATCTCGCAGCAACGGCGATTGCCGCTCGAGCCACGGAAGCTGTGTCGGCGTCATCACGGGAACGACATCGACGGTCGATCCCTCGGGGACCGCGGCGGCGACTTCGCGGAGGAATGACCTCGTGAAGCTATCGGCCCAGTACGTCGTCGATAGACCAATCTGTTCGGCACCGCGCAGCCCGCCGACCAGCACGTTGTAGTGACTCAGCCAGCACGGAGCCGTCGTGGCCAGCCCGCAGCCTTGTGCGACGATCACGATCGCCGTCACCAAACCAGCCCGCCGACATCCAGCTTTCGCGGCGTTCCAGCGTGACGACAGAACGTCAAACAACTTCGACGCACCAACGCCCGCGAACACACACCACAGCGGATACGACACGAGGAACAAGCGTTCGCCATCGTACACGGCCACGCGAGGGATACTGAACACGACGAGGGGGAAGACGAGGCAGGCGAGGAGGAGAGTTGAGCGCGGATGGAGGATGGAGGATGGAAGATCGTGGATCGTAGATCGTGGATCGTGGGGCGCGTCGGGTCTGTCTGACCTCTGATTTCTGACCTCCGACTTCTGACTTCGCCGTCCCGACAACACACCCCACGCCCCGAGCACCAGCAAACCGAAAGGCACCGTCGTTGCGAACATCACCCACGGGTAGTGCCAGGCGACTTCGCGATCGCGGACGGACTGGCCGAGGTACCAAACCGGCAGCGAGATGCGCTGCGTCGTTTGGCTCAGATAGATTCTCATGCGCCCTACCGGATGACTCCACAGCCACGACCAGCCAATCAGCATCACGACCAGTGCGACAGTCCCCCAGATGACCAGCGGCAAGACCGCGCGGCGACGCCAATTCCAAACCGCCCAGATCGCGACCGGGACCGGCAGTAGAATGGCCTGGATTTTCGTGAGCAAAGCCAGTCCGAACACGATTCCAGCCAGAACCGCAGCGAGCCAACCCGGTGCCGCCGAGGATGGAGGATGGAGGAGTGCGGATGGCAAAGCTGTGCCATTCGATGCTCCATCCTCCATCTTCCATCCTCGATCCTCGTTCCCCCACCGGTCCGCCATTACGAACACCGCGAGCAGGTACGCCAGGTTCATGCACGTTTCCAGCGACGCGATGTGTGCGTGGCCGAACAGCCGCGGCGTGACGAAAACAGCCGCAGCGGCGGCGAATCCGGCGGCACGACCGTGCCATTTCGACGTGTACCACCACATGGCCGCCAGCAACAGACCGAACGCCACCGCCGATCCAATGCGCGCACAGGCGACGACATACACGTCTCGACTGCGCTGTGGTGGAGCGATCAGGTACGCGAACTCGTGCCACACGCCGAGCCACAAGCGGCCCAGCGGCGGATAGTCATGCATGTCCACGAGAATCTGCTGGTAACCGGCGAAATCGCCGTCCAGCAACCGATCCACCATCAGCACGCCGATCTGGACGTTGATCGATTCGTCCACCGTCACACCCGGCCCCTCGCCCAGCCACGGATAGTCACCCGCCGGATCAATCGTGGCCACGACCGACAGCCAACCGGCGACTGCCAGCGCGGCCGGGATCGCGAATCGTCGCCAGGTCGATACGGTCACAGAAAGGACTCCATAATTGGCCGAAAGAAACGAAAGACGAAAAAAGAATGCGAGACGGATCGAACCAAATGACGCTTGAGACTCTCCCCACGAAGTCACAAAGAACACGAAGGACGTACCAAGGTCGTCCTGACTGACATCCCAAGAATACTCCGTGCCGTCTTCATGCCTTCAAGCCTTCGAGGTTTTTGTTCGTCGAACGATGCACCTACACAAAAAACTTTTTTCGCCTTCTTTCGTTTCTTTCGGCTGCTAATGTAGGTCATCCCTCGGCAATCGAGAACCCTGAAGAGAGCGCGACGTGATTCAGCTTCCCGCCCGACAGAATGTCCTCGTCTCGCTCGGCGAACGCAGCTACGACATTGTGATCGCCACGAACGAACTGCCGGCGATCGCGGCCGAACTGGATCGGTGGCTGGCGTCGCGGGGCCGGCAGCGGTCGTCGCGGGACACGTGCCTTGTCGTCACCGATCGGAATGTGGCTCAGCCGCACGCCGGCATCGTTGCGAAAAGCCTCGCGGAGGCGAACTGGCTTTGCCAGACGATCGTGCTCGAACCCGGCGAGCCATCGAAATCGCTCGACGTGGCGGCGACACTGTTCGATCGGCTGGTGGAGATGCAGGCGGACCGCAACACGTTGGTGCTGGCGGTGGGAGGGGGCGTGATCGGGGACATCGCGGGGTTTGTCGCGGCGACGTACGCGCGGGGCGTGCCGTTCGTGCAGGTGCCGACCACGCTGCTCTCGCAGGTCGATAGTTCGGTCGGCGGCAAAGTGGGCGTGAATCACCCGCAGGCGAAGAACCTGATCGGCGCGTTCTACCAGCCGCTGGGCGTGTTCATCGACACGTCGCTGCTCGTCACGCTCCTCGACCGCGAGTACCGCGCGGGGCTGGCCGAGGTGATCAAGTACGGCGTGATCCTCGACGCCGATTTCTTCGCGTACCTCGAATCGCATCGCGAAGACATCAACCGCCGCGACCCGGCCGTTCTTCTTCCAATCGTGGCCCGCTGCTGCCGGCTGAAAGCGGACGTCGTCGAACAGGACGAATTCGAGCGCACCGGCCTGCGCGCGGTGCTGAACTACGGCCACACGTTCGCCCACGCCTTCGAAGCCCTCGCCGGCTACGGCGAACTCTTGCACGGCGAAGCGGTTTCGATCGGCATGGTCTACGCCAGCCGCCTCGCCGAACGCCTCGGTCGCATCGACGCGACGGCGACGGCTCGCCAAATCTCCCTTCTCGAATCCGTCGGCCTGCCGATCCGGTTGCCGGAGAGCGTGCGACCGACCGCCGCCGACATCCTCGCGCGCATGCAACTCGACAAGAAAACCGTCGGCGGCAACCTGCGCTTCGTGTTGCCCGACCGGATCGGACATGTTGAGTTGGTCAAGGACGTGGCGGAGGCCGATGTGCGTGCGGTGTTGTAGGCGGCACCGGATTGACTACGAACTCGCGTGGAGTTGAATTCAAACACGCCGAAGGCGTGAAACTCCCCAGCCCAGGGTCGCGGCGAAGCGGCGCACCCTGGGTTCTCGGTTTCATAACGACGGCACCTTGAAAGGGTGCCACAAGGGCCACCTCGCATGTCTCAATCCCTCTCGCGAATCTACCTGCATGTTGTGTTCTCGACCAAAGACCTCGCCCCGTTCCTTGCCGACAAACCGTTCCGAGAACGCGCCCACGCCTACCTCGTCGGCATCTGCAACAACCTCGAACGTCCGTCGATCATCGTGGGTGGCGTTGCGGATCACGTCCACATTCTTTGCCGACTCTCGAAAAACCTCGCGGTGGCGGATTTCCTTCGCGAACTGAAACGCGACTCGTCGAAATGGGTCAAAGTCGAGATGCCTCGGCTACGAGACTTCCAATGGCAGGCCGGATACGGAGCCTTCTCAGTCAGCCCGTCTCACATTGACGCCTTGAAGAAATACATCGCGAATCAAGAGGCACATCACCGCCGCGAATCGTCCCAAGACGAGTTCCGTCGGATGTGCCAAAAGTACGGCGTCGAGATCGACGAACGGTACGTGTGGGCCTGACAGACGGAGGGCCGCGTCGATTGTGGAACCCCGTTGGGGTTCGGCGTGTTGGTCAGCCATGTCACCTAGGGTGCGCTGCGCGACCCTGGGCTGGGGAGTGAAACGCCTTCGGCGTTACGCCAAAGTTCGTGTTGATACAACAACCTCGGAAATAACCGTTGAGTTGCGATGCTTCGGCCTTGCCTCGTTACCTTTTCGTGACGAAGCGAACGTCAATTCTGTTTTCATCTCGCCGACCGACCAGTTTCCCTTCGGTGGCACGATGATGATACTCGCAAAGCCATAGGCCATTTTCGGGTCGGTCCGACCCGCCAAACATGTCTGGTTTGATATGTGCTCCTTGGAGTTCACCACGACACAACGGGCTGATATCCACTCCAGATGGCAATTGGATCGACTCGAATTCGCACAGCTTCGGAATTCCTCGAACACGCAAGTTCCTTGCCAAGCTGGCCGATCGTCCCTCGACGGGCTGGATTGGATACATGCACAAAAAGAGCGGCCAAGTTTGATCTACCAATTTCTTGAGTTTTGATCGCGAGTTCAACATTTCGGGACGGTCTGCCAATACAAGATAAAACGTGTTCCCGGCAACGGGAGCAGAACCGATTCCACTCTTTGTGTTTGTACGCTTGGGAAACATATCCTTCACGAAACCATATACTCGATCAAACTCAGTCAGTTCGCCAATGAAATCATCAACTGAATCGGCCTCAATCCTTGCGCCATCATCATCAACACCTGAACCAATCGCGCGTCTGGAACTCCGGTAAAGCCAGTGTGTGCGACGGTATGACGCGCTGGATCTGATCACGTCGATGAGAGATGAAAAAACCAAGTTGCGTTTGAAGAGTTGAGCGACGACTGGCGAATGCACCAGCACGAAGGACACTTCCCCTCTTGAAGGGTTGATCTTGTAGCCAACTCGATAGCCAGACCATCCCTTTCTCATTCCGCGCTGAACAAATGAAAAAACAGGATCATGGATGTACCACTCTTTTCGATTCAGCACTTTGCGACAGCGTGCTGGTCGCCCAAGTTTTTCACTGACAACATCTGTCAGATTGAGCACAGAATCCGGCAGGTTCAAACTCATAGCCTCGCGACCCTCTTGCCATCATGGAGTTTCATCATTCGTTATCCCGAAACCACTTCGGCAATCACCCGCCCATGCACGTCCGTCAACCGCCGTTCGATGCCGTTGTGGTAGTAGCTCAGGCGTTCGTGGTGGAGGCCGAGGAGGTGCAGGATGGTGGCGTGCAGGTCGTAGATGGTCGTGACGTCTTCGATCGCCTTGTGTCCGAATTCGTCGGTGGCTCCGAAACTGAACGGGGCTTTGACACCGGCACCGGCCAGCCAGACCGTGAAGCCGTGCGGATTGTGGTCGCGGCCGCTGGCACCTTTCTGGAAGGTCGGCATGCGCCCGAACTCGGTCACGAAGGCGACGAGCGTGTCGGCGAGGAGGCCGCGCGACTTCAGATCGCGCAGCAGGGCGGCGGCGGGTTGGTCGAGGATCGGGGCGTGGATGGCGTACTGAGCCGCCAGCGTTTTGTGTCCGTCCCAGTTGCCGACCCCCTCCCCCATCGCGTACGACCCGTTGAAAAGCTGGACGAAGCGGACGCCCCGTTCGAGCAGCCGCCGGGCGAGGAGGCAGTTCCGCGCGAAACCGGCCTTCAACTTGTTGGCATCGGTGACGCCGTACAGTTCCTGCGTGGCTCGGCTTTCGCGCGACAGATCGGACACCTCGACGGCGGTCAGTTGCAACCGCGCGGCCATTTCGTAGCTGGCGATGCGCGCGGCGAGGTCCGTGTCGCCGGGGTTTCGTTCGAGGTGCCGGTCGTTGAGTCGCTTCAAGAAATCGCGCGAGGCCCGATCGGCCGCGTCGGTGATTTCGGCGGGCCGCGCGAGGTGCGGGATCGGCTTGTCGGCGTTGAACGCGACTCCCTGAAACACCGCGGGGAGAAACGCCGAGTTCCAGTGATTCGGTCCCACCTGCGGCACGCCGCGAGGATCGGGGATCGCCACGAACGCAGGGAGGTCCTGGTTCTCGGTCCCGAGCGCATAGCTCACCCATGTCCCGATGCCGGGGAATCCGTCCAGCGTGAACCCGGTGCTCATCTGATTTTCCGCCGGGCCATGCGTGTTCGACTTGGCGGTCATCGAGTGGATGAAGCACATCTCGTCCGCCATCTCGGCCAGATGCGGCAGCAGGTCGGAGACCGTTTTCCCGCACTGGCCGCGCGGCCGGAAATCCCACAGCGGCCGAGTGAGGTTGCCGTTTTCGCCCTGGAACGTGACCAGCTTGTCCACGCCGGGCAGCGGCTGACCGTCGCGCTTTACCAGTTCCGGTTTGAAATCGAACGTGTCCACATGACTGAGCGCGCCCGAGCAGAAGATCATCAGCACGCGCTTGGCCCGCGGTTCGAAATGCGGCGGCCGATGAGCAAACGGCCGCGAGGCGTCGATCGCCGGGCGGATGGGCGACTTCCCTTCCGCCAGCAACCGCTGTTCAGCCAGCAGCGCCGCGAGCGCCACGCCGCCCAACCCCATCGCCGCGTCGTTCAAAAACCCGCGGCGATCGAGCAGTCGGCGGCCGGCCTGCGACAGACGATCATACATGACGTTTTGTGTAGGGTGGGACCAGCGAAGCGCAGGCCCACCACGATTTGAATGATATCCGAAACAAATGATGGGCCGGCGCTCGCTGCGCGAGCTGGTCCCACCCTACGCCTTCTACGTCTTCCGCGAACACGTCACGGCTTTCCGAACACGCTGTCGTCCAGCTTCTCATAGAGCTTGTGATCGGACACTTCTGCTTCGACAAACTTCTTGCCGTCACGATTGACCAGCACTTTTGTCGGCGTCGGGATGCCCTCGACTTCCTTGAATTCCGAGTAGAAGACCTCCTCGCTCACCTCCTTGTTCCCGTTCTCGGGCGACTTGACGGTGGTCGTACTCTTGATCAGCAGGCCCTTCTCCTTGTCGAACAGCAGCGTGACTGTCGGCTTGCCCTCGCGGTTCACGGACACGCCCACCGCAGCCCGGCCGTTGATCGTGTCCTCGCCGAACTCAGACAATTTGAACGCCCTGTCCTTGAGCGGCACGAGCGACGACACCCAGCCGTGGTAAAGCTGCGACTTCTGCACGTCCAACTCCTCGGCCGTCATCTCCTTCGTTTCATCTCCCATCTTGGTCCACGCTTGCTTGCCATTCACGACCAGCTTGAACACGCCTTGAATTTCCATCGCAAACCGGTCGGGAAGCTGGATCGAGTACACGCCTTCGTATGGCAACCCCTGCCCCATGCCGTAGTACGTTCCTTTTTCCTTGAATGTGGAAGCCGGGTACTTCGCGATCTTCTCAGCTCCGCCGAGAGCTTTGATCGCCTTGTCCACGATTTGCCGAGCCTTCGCTTCGTCGCCTCGCGCACTGCCGACCGAACCCACGAACCCCACGATCACCGCCAGAAAAAGATGTCGTCGCATGATGCTGCCCTTATCGTTGAACGAAGATGTGATCGAAATCGAACCGGCGATGGAATCCGGCTTGCAAACCAATCCCGCCATCCGCCTCGAAGCCACCGAGATGAGCCTCACTGTTTTCTACGGAATTGCGAGCACATCGTTACACAAATCTCGTCAGATTTCGAGGACGCCGGGCAATCGGCGAACGCAGGGTGCCACTGGCGGCTTGTCCGCCAGTGCCAGGCCATGCTGCGAAACCACTGCCGGGCAAGCCGCCAGAGCCACCCACTCTCCTTGTCTTTCAATTCACGACAACAAACTCGTTCGCATTGAACAGCGCCCGGCACAGCGCCGCCAAACCGTGTTCGTGGACGAGTTTGATCGCGGACGAAGATTCATCGGCAGAGGGAGGCCGACCGAACGTGAGCGCGAATGCACGGTGGATCTGCTTGGTCGCATCGTCGCCGGCATCACGCTGCAGTCGCTCGGCGAACAACGCCGCCTGCTGGATGATGAATTCGCTGTTGAGCAGGTTCAGGGCTTGCAGCGGAGTCGTCGAAACGTTGCGTCGCGGGGCGATCTGGCCCGCGTCGGGACAATCGAACGCGCCGAACACGCCGTCGAGCTGCATGCGGGGCTTGGATTGATACACCATGCGCCGGAACTCGTCAGGGCCGAACTTCGTCTTCGGCGAGTAAACCTTCACGTAGTTTTCGTTCGGTTCGAACAGATCAAACCCCGGCCCGCCCGTCGTCAGATTCAAGCTGCCGCTGACCGCGAGGATCGCGTCTCGCAAAGGTTCGGCCTCCAGCCGCCGCGGCGGGTAGCGCCAGAGGAGGCGGTTTGATGTGTCGATGGAGTGCCGATTGGCGATTGCCGTTTTCCGATTGAATTGCTGGGCTTGCTCGTCTTTCAAATCGGCAATCGGCAATCGACAGTCGGCAATTCCCGAACTCTGCCGATATGTTTCGCTCGTCACGATCAGCCGGTGGATGTGCTTGAGACTCCACGGTCGCCGCGCAGCCGCCCCCTCTCCCTCCGGGAGAGGGCTGGGGTGAGGGAGCGTAGTGCGACCAGTGCGGCTTGCCCTCACCCCCGACCCCCCTCCCGGAGGGAGAGGGGAGAATGTGTGCTTCGGCGCCACCAACTCGCTGGCCAGCCAGTCCAGCAACTCCGGGTGCGAGGGGCTGCCGCCGTTGATGCCGAAGTCGCTCGGAGTGTTCACAATCCCGGTGCCGAAATGGTAGTGCCAGAGCCGGTTGGCGATCACCCGCGCAGTCAGCGGATGCCGCGGGTCGGTGATCCAGTCGGCCAGTGCGAGTCGCCGCTGCTGGTCGGTCGCGTCCGGCGGGAGATCGAACTTTGCGCCGAACGACGACAGCCCGCCGGGTGCGATCGGCTCGCGGCGTTGCAGCGGGTCGCCGCGATGCAGGCGAAACGTCGCCTCAGGCGCGGTGAAGCTGCCAGCGTAGACGACCGGGGCCGATGTCGCCTTCGCGATCACGTCCTGCAACTCGCGACGCTGGCGAAGCAGATCATCGAGCCGTCCGGCCACGTCGGGCCCCGCACCTTCTTTCGAGAAGATTGCTCCGTCCGGGACCTTTGTCTTGAACGGCAACCGATCGTGCGACGACGCGACGATTTGCCACGATTGCCCGTCGCGCGAGACTTCGATCCGGTAGCGAGTTGCCACGCGGTCTTCAAATCTCGGAGGGTCGTCGCGGTCGCGGCTCCAGACCACGCGGTCGATCCGTTGCGGCTCGGCCAACTCCAACTGAACCCACCCGCGACCGCGCTCGTTGGAAATCCAGCTCCAACTGTTGCCGTAGCGTCCGTCGTTGATGTGCTCCAGCTTGTGGATGTCGTACCCCGGCAGTGTGCTCGATGCTGTCGCTTTGGCCCCCGCGCTGGCCGTGCCCACGTTGCGAGGCGTCTCCCCGGCGGTGAACACTTCGAGTTCGTCCACGCACGGCTCCGACTGCGATGTCGCCTCGATCACGAACCGCACGAACTTCGTTTCAACCGGCGCGAAGCGGTCGATGTTCTTGCCGCGCGTGACCGGCATCCGCAGCGGCGGCGCTTCGGGAGCTTCAATGCGATCGGGATGCGCCAGCGGCTCGAACTGCGCGAGCGCTCGCTCGATTGGCTCCAGATCGCGCCGTAGGTTGGCCACCTTGGCCGACCGCGCTTCGTTGTCAACCGGTTTCAGCGGCCGTTCTCCATGTTGGACACCGGCGAACACCGCCTTGATCGCGTAGTAATCAGTCTGCGGGATCGGGTCGAACTTGTGTGCGTGGCAGCGAGCACATCCGACCGTCAGACCCAGAAACGTGCTGCCTGTCGTGGCCACCATGTCGTGCAGTTCGTCGGCTCGTTGCTGCGCGGTGAGCACCGGATCGGGGCTTTTCACACGATCAACCGGCCCGCCGACGAGGAATGCGGTCGCTTCGTCGGCACCAAGCGCGTCGCCGGCAATCTGTTCGCGCACGAACTGATCGAACGGCTTGTCTTCGTTCAGCGACCGGATGACGTAATCGCGGTAGGGCCACGCGTTCGGCCGATGCCGATTCATTTCGAAGCCGTCGCTCTCGGCAAATCGCACCACGTCCAACCAGTGCCGCGCCCACCGTTCGCCGTAGCGCGGAGATGCGAGGAGCCGCTCGATCAGTTTCTCGTACGCCTGCGGATCGGCGTCCGCGACGAACGACTCGACCTGCTCGGGCGACGGCGGCAGGCCGATCAGATCGAAGGAAACTCGGCGGATGAGCGTGCGGCGGTCGGCTTCAGCGTCGGGAATGAGACCAGCGGCGGCCAGTCGAGCGAGGATGAACGAGTCGATCGGATTTTGAATTTTCGATTTTGGATTTTGGATTTGAGGGACAGCGGGGCGAGTCACTGACTTGAACGCCCAATGCTTGGACTTCGCGTTCGCGTCGGACGCGGGATCGTCAGACCACTTGGCACCCTGGTCGATCCACGCGCGCAGGATGCCGACTTGTTCGCGCGTGAGTCGTTCCCCTTCCGGAGGCATCACGAGGTCATCGTCGGCTCCGGCGACGATGCGGATCAGCGGGCTGTCGGCACTTTTCCCCGGCACGATCGCGGGGCCGAAGTTGTCACCGCCGCGCAGTGCGTCCGCACGCACGTCCAGCCGCAGGCCGCCTTTTTGCGTGTCCGGCCCGTGGCAACGCAGACAGTTCGCTCGAAGGATTGGCTGAACATCTCGATCGAAGTCGACGCGAAGCACAATTCTCGGGACCAGCGAACCCTCATCGGTCCATGCGGAGGACGGAAGCACCACCAGAATCAATCCGGCGATGGGCAATCCGGTCAGTGTCCAGAATCTCCCGAACAACATTCTGCTCCACGCACCCGTCGAATTCGAAAGCCACGACCAACGCCTGCTGAAAGTTTACCCAGAAACCAAACCGACCTGCAAACTGTGACTTTCGTCGGACCCACGCAGGATCATCGAAGTTGGCAAATGGTTTTGGAAACCCAAACAAGCCGGCAATCCTCGCGTTTCATTTCTTGAACAGCGGGGCCCGAAGGGCATGGCGATCACCTCGCGACGAGATGGCTGGGATGCCGCAGCCTGCTGCGTGTCTTGCCCTTGACGGCAGGAGTGGAACGGTCCGACTGGGAGAATCACTATGGCCACGACAATAGGACGTACGTGGAGGGTGGAGGGTCGAGGGCCGAAGGATTCGTTGTCGATGGGAATGCCCTCCACCATTTACCCTCGACCCTCCACTCTCGATACTCGACCCAGGCGCGTGACGATCAAACCTTGCCCGATTTCCTGAGTGGGCTTAGAATCGCGCTGGATCGGATTCCGGGCTTGGCCCGTTTTACTCCTGCCCCTTGGAGGTCGTCGTGCGGAAACTTCAGCAGTGGTTGTGCTTGTTCATCGCGGTCAGCTTGTTGACGTGGAGCGTGCGCCAGACCTGGTCTGCAGACGAGAAACCGGCCACACAAGACGAACAGTACTACGAGATGTTCCGCCTGCTGGCGGATTCGTTCGAGCAGATCGAACGGAATTACGTGAAGGAGGTCGATCGCCGGAAGCTGGTCGAGGCGGCGCTGCGCGGCATGTTGGAGGAGCTCGATCCGTACTCGAATTACATCAGCCCCGAAGAGCTCTCGCGTTTCAACACGCAGGTCGAGCAGGAATTTGGCGGCGTGGGGCTGCAGGTGGGGCGCGATCCGCGGACCGGCCGGCCGCTCGTCATTTCTCCGCAACCGGGCACGCCGGCCTACAAGGCAGGCGTGAAGGCAGGCGATCTGATCATGGAGGTCGAAAGCAAGTCGACTGAGGGCATGCACGTGGATGACGTCGTCAAGCTCATCCGCGGCAAGCCGGGCGAAAAAATCACGATCGGGATTGCTCACATGGGTGGCGACAAGGTCGAGCAAGTCACGCTCGAACGGGCGATCATTCACGTCCCGACAGTGCTTGGCGACCTTCGCAAGTCGGACGATTCGTGGAACTTCATGCTCGACGAGGAAAAGAAGATCGGCTACCTGCGTTTGACGGCGTTTGCTCGCGACACGACCCGCGAGCTGAACGAAGCGCTCGGGGAATTGAAGAAGGCGGGGATGAAGGGACTGGTTCTCGACCTGCGGTTCAATCCTGGCGGGCTGCTTTCCGCGGCGACTGACATCTCCGACCTGTTCATCGAGGAAGGGAAGATCGTTTCGACGAAGGGACGCAACACGCCGGAAAAAACCTGGAGCGCCAAGAAGGAAGGGACGTTCTCGGGTTTCCCGATGGTGGTGCTCGTCAACCGGTTCAGTGCCTCGGCCAGTGAGATCGTTTCGGCCTGTCTGCAGGACCACAAACGAGCCGTCGTCATTGGTGAGCGGACGTGGGGCAAGGGGTCGGTCCAGAACGTGATCGAACTCGAGAGCGGCAAAAGCGCCCTCAAGCTCACGACAGCCAGTTACCATCGCCCGAGCGGGAAGAACATCCACAAACTGCCCGGTGCGAAGGAATCCGATGAGTGGGGCGTGATGCCCGACGACTCGTTCAAGATCGAGATGTCGCGGGACGAGATCGAACAATACTTCGAGTACCGGCGGCAACGCGATGTCGTCAGCAAGGACGGTCCGCCGAAGTCTGATTTCGAGGACAAGCAACTCAAGAAAGGCGTCGAGTTCCTGGTCGCACAGATCGGAGCCGAGAAGAAGTCCGACGCCACGGCTGAAGCCAAGCCGGATGCGAAAAAGTCCGATAACTGAGCCAGCAAGGCAGGATGATGGATCGAACTGCCGAAACCGATCAAGACTTCCGAAGTCTGCGTGACTTCGGAAGTCTGCGTTTGGGGACCGCACACCTTGTGGGCGCGTGCGGGTCGGGAATGCGAGCGCTGGCGGAAATGCTGCGCGGGTTGGGCTGCCGCGTGTCCGGTTCGGACGCCTGTCCCGATCCGGCGATCAGCGAGAAGCTTGCTCTCCGCGGGATTGTGGTTCGCGCGGGACATCGCGCGGAGTTTGTTCCCGATCGGGCGGACCTGTTGATCTACAGCCCGGCCGTCGGAGAATCGAATCCCGAACGACGCTTCGCGGTCGAACGCGGCTTGCCGCAGCTTTCGTACAGCCAGATGCTCGGGTGGTTGATGCGGCACCGCGTCGGGATTTCGATCGCGGGGACGCACGGCAAAAGCACGACGACGGCGATGACCGCGTGCATCCTGTCTGACGCGGGGCTGTCTCCGTCCGCGATCGTGGGGGCCGAGGTGATCTCGCGCGAGGCCGGCGGCTGGGCAGGGACGAGCGACCTGTTCGTCGTCGAGAGTTGCGAGTACCAGCGCAGCTTTCTCGACCTGTCTCCGACGCACGCAGTTGTCACCGGCATCGAGCCTGACCACTTCGACTGCTACCGCGATCTCGACGCGATCAAGCAAGCGTTCCGCGCGTTCGTCGAAAAAATCCCGGCGGATGGGTCGTTGCTGATCCGCGCCGACTGCCCGGTCACGCGCGAAGCGTGCTCCGAGTTGGCGGTGCCGGTGGAGACGTTTGCCGGTAAACCCGCGTTCCTCTCCGCCAAAGGTGAGAGAAATCAAAGTAGTCGGCACACTCCGTGTGCCGTCTCGCGTGCAATCGTCGGCACACGGAGTGTGCCGACTACTCTGGAGAGTGACTGGTTCGCCACGGGAGTTACCCACACGAAATTCGGTTCACGATTCCGGCTGATGCAAAATGGGGCGCTGTTCGCGGAGCTCGAGTTGCGGATTCCGGGGCGGCACAATGTGGCGAACGCGGTGGCGGCGGCCGCTCTCGCGCATCGCGTGGGGGCTTCGGCGGAGAGCATTCGCCGAAGCCTCGCCGGATTCACAGGCATTCGGCGTCGGTTTGAAATCGTCGGGGAATTCGGCGGCGTCACGCTGGTTGACGACTATGCTCACCACCCGACGGCGGTCGCGGCAACCCTGGCCGCGGCCCGAGAGCGATTTCCCGACGCTCGAGTGCATTGCCTGTTCCAGCCGCACCAGGTCTCGCGGACTCACGTTTTGATGGACGAGTTCGCCGCCGCTTTTGCCAGCGGGGAGGACATACTGGTCCTGCCGGCGTACGCGGCGCGTGAGCGCGTGAGCGACGAGCCGCTGCAGTCATCTCGCCAACTCGTCGAACGGATCGTTTTCGCCGGTGGATACGCACGGTTCGCGGAGTCGCTTGACCGCGCTTGGGCAAGTTTGGACGATACGCTTCGACCGGGAGACGTCTTGATCACGATGGGGGCCGGGGACATCGGCCAATGGCAGCATGAAATCACTCGCCGACTTCAACGACATCACGGTTCGCGATGAACCGCTCGTGCCGCACACCTGGATGAAGATCGGCGGACCGGCGCAGTATTTCATCAAGCCGCGCAACGAGCAGGAGTTGATCGACGTCGTCCGGGCCTGTTACGAGGAGCACGTCGCGGTGCACATTCTCGGAGGCGGGTCGAATCTGTTGGTGCGAGACGAGGGCGTCAGCGGGGCCGTGATCAAGCTGGAAGCGGAAGACTTCGCGCGGTGCGAGTTCGATGGACCGCGGGTGACGATCGGGGCGGGAATGCCCTTGTCACACGCGATCTCGCTGACCGTGAAGCAGAACCTCGCCGGGTTCGAGGTGCTGACGGGAATCCCCGGCACGATCGGCGGCGCGCTGCACGGAAACGCAGGCGGCAAGAGCGGCGACATTGGACAGTTCGTGAAGCGTGCCCGCGTGTTGACGTCCGCCGGTGAGGTCTGCGTTCGAAAAGAGGATGATCTGTCGTTTGCCTACCGCGCCAGCAGCCTGAACGAACTCATCATTCTGGATGCCACGTTTGAACTTTACGCGGACGATCCCGAAGAGATCACGCGGCGGATGCGGAAGATCTGGATCATGAAAAAGGCGACGCAACCGCTGACGTTCCAGTCCGCGGGTTGCATCTTCAAGAACCCGCGCGGCATGAGCGCCGGCCTGTTGATTGATCAAGCGCGGCTGAAGGGGACGCGCATTGGCGGAGCCGAGGTGAGCGATCGGCACGCGAACTTCATCGTGGCTCATCCCGGAGCCAGTTCACAAGATGTACTCCGGTTGATCGACCTGATCCGCTCCAAGGTCGCCGAGCAGTTCGGCATTGATCTGGAGTTGGAAATCAAGATTTGGTAAGACGCCGCCGCATTTCGGGTTCGTCTGCAAACGCAAGTCCGCAAGGAGGCGGCCATGTCAGTGTTCGGTCATGCTCCGTTGGAACCACTTCATGTCGCCGTGCTGTCCGGCGGCGAATCGTCGGAGCGGGAGATCAGCCTCAAAAGTGGCGCGTCGGTGATCCGGGCGCTGACGGAACGCGGTCACGCGGTCATCACCGTTGACCCCGCGGAAACCGATCTCATGCATTACGACTGGGCAAGCATCGACGCGGCCTTCATCGCCCTGCATGGGCGGTTCGGCGAGGATGGACAGGTGCAGCGCATCCTCGAGGAACTCGAAGTGCCGTACACCGGCAGCGGCGTGCAGGCGTCACGGTTGGCTTACAGCAAGTCGGCATCGAAAGAGCGGTTTCTGCAGCACCACGTGCCGACGCCACCGTACGTGCTGATCCACGAATCGGACAGCGCGGGGCGGATTCAGCAGCAGGCGTCAAGCCTGGGTTACCCGCTTGTCGTCAAGCCCGACACCCAAGGTTCGAGCTTGGGCGTCAGCATCGTGCATTCACCCGACGAGCTGTCGGCGGCGCTGACGCGGTGCTTCCACTTGGACGCGTTCGGGATCCTTGAAAGCTGCATCGTCGGGGCGGAGTGGACGGTCGGTCTGGTGGACGATCAGGTCCTCCCACCGATTCAGATTGAAACGTCGCGGCCGTTTTTCGACTACCAGGCCAAGTACAAGGACGACGACACGGTCTACCGGTTCGATTTCGAGGCGCCGGAGGAAGTTGTGCACCGGATCACTCGCTCGGCGCGCGACGCCTGCGTGGCCCTTGAAACTGCAGGCTTGGTCCGAGTTGATGTAATGCTGGACAGGTTTCAGCGGCCGTGGGTGCTGGAAGTCAACACCGTCCCCGGCTTGACGGACCACAGTCTGGTCCCCAAGGCGGCGGGGCGCGCCGGATTGACACTGGGCGAACTGTGCGAACAGACACTGCGCTCGTGCTTGCAAGCGGTGCGCGACCGACATCAACGTGGGCCTCGGGTTCCCAAGCCAAACGTGGCTGGTTGAGGCACGTTGAAGTGACCGCGCCCGTCTGAGCAGACGACCGCTCGCAATTCGGGTTCGCGCTCGGCGCATCACGCCGCGTTCGCCGATCTGTCGATCCAGTATGCGTTCAGCCCGATGTCAGTTGCACCGACGTGGCGCACGGGCCCTTCTTGCCCTGGCCGACTTCGTACTCAACCGTCTGGCCCTCCCGGAGTTCCTCAAAGGTGATACCTTTGACCTCCGAGTGATGGAAAAACAGGTCGCCCCGCTCCCCTTCGATGAATCCAAAGCCGCGATCCGAGACCAGCTTCTTGATCTTGCTCTTTGGCATTTCTGCCCTCCGCTGAGGCCAACGAAAACAGACAGGACGAATGGAACTGCTTTGGGAACGGCAACTCCTCCATCCGAACAACCGAGTACAGACGACAACACGCAGTTCGCCACAAATCAGAGACGCGCGCCATCGCGCTGGGCATGGCAACACAGGCTGCGGCGGGAAATCAGAAACCAAACACTTACCGGCTCATCACCTCGCGCCGTGACGAGCCAATTATTATGTTTGGACCCCGGCAACGCAACGCTGTGGCCGAGACTATGCCGTCAATGCTCCCCGCGGGGTCGAGTTTCCGTCAGTGGCGAATCGCCGCCGGTGCGTCTATCATGCCTCTCTCCACGACGTCCGATCCCCCTGATTCGTCGCTGATCCCGGTCCCTGTTCTTGCAACCTGAGAGAGGTGGTGGCACACGATGAGCAAGTCGAAAGTCGATGACATTCGAAACCTGGTGCTGGTGGGACACGGTGCCGTGGGCAAAACGACACTGGCCGACCTGATGCTGTTCAAGGCGGGAGTCGGCAGCCGGGCCGGGTCGGTGGATGACGGCACCAGCGTCCTCGACTTCGACGAGGAGGAGAGGGCTCACAAGTATTCCATCAGCTCAAGCCTGATTCACTTTCAGCATGAAGGCAAGACGATCCACCTGCTGGATACGCCCGGCTACCCGGACTTCATCGGACAGGCCATCGGCGCGTTTCGGGCTGTTGAAACCGCCGTGATCGTGATCAATGCAAACTCCGGCATCGAAGTCAACACGCGGCGTGTGTTCCACCTCGCGGAGCGGGAGGGGTTGGGCCGAGTGCTGCTCATCAACAAGCTCGACCTGGAGAACATCCGTTTCGAACAGCTTATCGAAAACATTCAAAGCACGTTCGGCAAACGGTGCGTGCTCATGAACGTGCCAAACGGGTTGGGCACGAAATTCACAGACGTGATCGGGACACTGGAAGTGGCTGCCGGCGGCGCGACATCGGAGTTGCCGCTGGATCCGGGTGCCATTCACCAACAGTTGATGGACGCAATCGTCGAATCGGACGAAGGCCTGATGGAGCGGTATCTCAACGGAGAGGAGTTCCACGGCGAGGAACTGGATCACGCTGTCGAGCATGCCATCGTCGCCGGTTCGCTGATCCCAATTCTTTGCATGTCCGCCAGGTCAGGCGTGGGCGTGAAGGAATTCATGGATGCAATCGCCCACGATTTCGAAACGCCAGCCGATCTGCCACGCTCCGCAACGAAGGGCAGTGACACGATCAAGATCGAAGCCAACCCAGACGGTCCCTTCGTGGCGCAGGTTTTCAAGACCCGCATCGATCCTTTCGTCTCGAAGATGAGCTTCCTCCGCATCTTCTCGGGCAAGTTGGCGAAGGATGCGACCGTCACCAATTCGCGCACCGGCAAGACGATCAAGGTCGCACAACTTCTGCGACTGCAGGGTGGGCAACAACAAATCGTGGATTCGGCTTTTGCGGGCGACATCGCGGTGGTTGTCAAGATGGACGAATTGCAGGTCGGCGACACGCTCACCGATGGAAAGCTCGGCGACATCAAGATGCCCGGGTTCCAGTGGCCCACGCCGATGGCCGCACTCGGCATCGAGCCGAAAAGCCGGAACGACCAGCAGAAGATTTCCGGTTCGCTGCACAAGCTCGAAGAGGAAGACCAGACTTTCCACGCGACTCGCGAAGCGCAGACACACGAACTCGTCGTGCGAGGCATGAGCGAGCTCCACCTCAAGATCATCGAGGAACGTCTCAAAAAACGAGACAAGGTCGAGGTCATTACGCATCCGCCGCGGATCCCGTACCGCGAGACAGTTGCCGGCCGGGCCGAAGGCTCTTACCGCCACAAAAAGCAGTCGGGCGGCGCCGGTCAGTTCGGCGAAGTCCACATGGTCATTTCGGCATTGCCGCCGGGAGTCAACCTCGAGGAATACTGCACGAAGGAACGGTTCCCCAGCATGCGCGAGTACCACCACCACGCCGACGGCAACTGGGTGTTCGTGGATCGCATTTCGGGCGGTTCGGTCCCCAACCAGTTCATTCCGGCGATCGAGAAAGGCTGCGTCGAGCGCGTGGCAGAAGGAGTCATCGCTGGATACCACGTCCAAGACGTCGCGGTGGAACTGTTCTTCGGAAAAGCGCACGATGTGGACAGCAACGAAAACGCCTTTCGTACCGCCGGTCGCATGTGCTTCAAGCAGTTGTTTCAACAAGCCAAGCCCGTGCTGCTCGAACCGATCATGAAAGTCGAGATCACTGTCCCCGGCGAGAAATTCGGCGACATCACCAGCGACCTGAACTCGCGGCGCGGCCGAGTCGAAGGCATGGACACCGCTCCCGGCGGATTCCAGGTCATCACCGCGAAAGTGCCGCTGTCCGAGATGGTGACCTATGCCCGTTCGCTCTCCAGTATGACGGGCGGTCAAGGCTCGTTCCTGATGGAGCACAGCCACTACGACATCATGCCCCCCAACGAACAATCCAAAGTCGTCGCCGCCGCCGCCGCGCACCTGAAGAAGGACGAAGAATAAGTCCGAAGTTCTCCCCTCTCCCACTTCAACGGAGAGTGGCCGGGGGTGAGGGGGCCAAGCGACCGCGTCGTTTCCAGTCGGAGAGGCCGCCGGATGTCGAACCAGTGGCCGAGCAGCGACCCACGCATCCCGCGACTCGCATCGCTGTGGTTTCCGAGTCGTTCGTGGCATTGGTCCGCGAACCAACCCGCCGGTCCTCGCGTCGCGGTCGTCACATCGCGGCTGCCGCGACTTATCGATCCGCACGCACCGTGGCTCGTCGCGCTGCTAGCCGCCGTCGCGAAGGTGCATCGCGAGCGGAAAGTGCTCGTCGCCGGACACGGAACGGCGGGTGAAAGTCTGCTACGCCGAGCAGCGCAGCGGGCGCGTTTCCCTTTCATCGAACTGTGCGAGTCATCGGCGATTGGTGTCGCTGATGAACTGCCGGCAACTGAATCGACTGTGGTTCGTGGCTGGCCCATCCGCTCGGAATCCGATCCGTCTGCCGAGCGGTCGATCGCCGACTGGCAGCGCACGCCGGAGCGCGATCAGGCGGCGATTGCGTGGGCGGATAAAGTCATGGCGCTCGGCGTGCGGCCGGGAGGCAACCTGCTCATCCTCCTGCGAGAACGCTTGCGAGCCGGTGTGCGTGGCGTGCTGCTGGCCGATCTGCCGGGGTTGCAGCCGCATGCCGTGCGCGAGGAGTTGCTGTCGCTCGGAGCGGAATTGTGGTCGGTCGATTCGCGTGCGATCGAATTCCCTCTCCCCTTTGGGGAGAGGGGAGAGATACGTCCGTTGCCATCGGCCGAGGGTTGGGACTTTCTGACTCACACGACGCGCGCTTGTCCCGGTCCGTGGCCCGAGCAGTCGGACGACGATTACCTCGACAGCCTGCTCGACGGACGAGAGGACGCGGACCACTCGGCGTTGGGGACGTTGATTCGCATCGTCACGCAGCGGCGGCTCATCGCGTCGAATCGATTGATTCGTGGAGGCCACCCTGTCGTCAGTTTCACCGCCGTGCCGCTGGCCGAACTGCCGCAAATGCATCGCTACCGCGGACACCTCGCCCGGTGGGACTTCGAATCGTTTGGGTTGTGCCTCCGCCGCGAATGGCTTGTCCGGCGAGGTGTCCGTCGCGTGCTGTACGGCGGCGAAGCGGAATGGACCGTGACGCCGGCGGCCGATCAGCCGTTTTTTCAGTGCGTGCGCGAGCTGGACCGCACGACGTGGAGCGACGGTGCGCCGCCCGACACGATCGACTGGTCCACCGAACGCGAGTGGCGGCACCTCGGCGACCTCGACTTGTCGGATGCCACGCGTGAGGATGTCCTCCTGTTCGTCCCCACGCGAGAGGCCGCCGACCGGCTGGCGGCTGTCTCCCCGTGGCCGATCACCATTCTCGATGCCGGCTCAGGAGCTTGACCAATGCCCCGCGCGATCGTCTGCCCGTTCTGCCAGGAGTACATCGAAGACGCCTCGGGGTTGGATGCCGGTCGTCTGGCGTGTCCGGCCTGCGCCGAAGAGATCACACTCGCGCAGGTGGCTCAGCAGACGCCCGAGCACATCGCCTCCGCGCGAGCGGCTCGCGAACAACGTGGCCCGATACCCAAGTCGCCGGCAGCCGCCAACCTGCAGCAGGCTCAGGCCGTGATGGATGTCGTTGGCGGCGTCAATCTGCGCTGGAAGGACAACGTCATCCAAGGCATTGCCATCTTTGTCTCGATGTTGATCGGTGCAGGGGTTGGTCCGTTGTTCATCGATGAGGTCCCGCTGGGAGTCATTGTCGGAGCCTTCGCCGGACTCGTGGCTGGTCTCTTTCTGAGCGGGTTTGTGCTGATGGTCTTCCGCATGTTTCGGCATTGATCGAGACCCGACTGTGGCGCTCGGCCATGCCAGAAACTCCGGCATGAGCGGGGTTTGGAACTAAAGTGTGCTAGCACTGACCGACTGATTTGGGGTGCCCTGAACCTGAACGACTCGTCAGGTTCTACTGACATTCTCGACGAAGCGGAGCCACTACGATAATTCGTGAACCTCGCGCATCTGGTAACCGAAGAAAGTCCAAGTCGGGCGGCAGTTTCCATCGCTTCAGAGGATGGATGAAACATGAAAAACCTGGTGGGAGTTTGCGTGGTGGGGTGGCTCGGGCAAACGGTCGCGGTTGCTGCGCCACCCAAGGATGCAGCGGTGGATCCCAAGGGCATTCAGTTTTTCGAAAAGAACATCCGCCCGGTGCTCGTTGATCACTGCTACAAGTGCCACTCGGCGAAGGCGACGAAGATCAAAGCCGGGCTGGTGCTCGATACCGAGCAGGGGTTTTTGGAAGGGGGCGATTCGGGACCAGCCCTCGTGCCGCATCAACCGAACAAGAGCCTCCTAATGGAAGCCATCCGCCACGAGGGCGGCCTCGAAATGCCTCCCACCGGCAAGCTGCCGGACAAGTTGATCGCCGACTTCGAAAAGTGGATCAAGATGGGGGCCCCGTATCCGGCCGCAACGGAATCGAAAAAGGTTCAGGCAGCCGCGAAGCAGATTGACTGGAAGGAGGCGCGCCAGTTCTGGTCGTTTCAGCCGATCAAGTCGCCAGCGGTGCCGGCCGTCAAAGACAACCGCTGGGCGCGCGACGACATCGACCGGTTTGTGTTGGCTCGCATTGAGAAAGAGGGCTTGCACCCGGTGGCAGATGCTGACCGGAGGACGCTCATCCGGCGACTCTACTTCGACCTGATCGGCCTGCCGCCTACGCCGGACGAAGTGGATGCCTTCGTGAACGACAAGTCGGCCAACGCCGTCGAGAAACTGGTGGACCGGTTGCTGGCATCGCCGCATTTCGGCGAAGTCTGGGGCCGACACTGGTTGGACGTCACGCGCTATGCCGAATCGAACGGCAACGTGGACAACACGCTCTTCCCGCACGCGTGGCGTTTTCGCGACTACGTGATCGCGGCGTTCAATTCGGACAAGCCGTTCGATCAATTCATCACCGAGCAGATAGCCGGAGACCTCTTGCCGGCCGAGACCACTCGGAGGCGGAACGAACTTCTGACCGCCACCGGCTTCCTCGCCCTGACCAGCAAGCCGCGGCCGCAGAACAACCCGGACTACGCCTTAGATTTGGTGGCCGATCAAATCGAAGTGACCACGACCGCGTTCATGGCTCTGACAGTGGCGTGCGCCCGCTGCCACGATCATCGGTTCGATCCGATTCCGACCGCCGAGTACTACCAGATGGCCGCGATCTTCGAGAGCACCGAGATGCTGCACGGCGATGCCGGCCGCCGACCAGCCAACGGAAAGAAGGGACCTGGGAAAGTCGAACTGCACAAGCTCGCCAGCGTCGTCACTGCGGCATCGACCGACGACGGGCAACGCACCGAGAGCGTCACACGGCTTCAAAAGGAGTTGGCCGACGCTCGCGCTCAACTCGCGTCGTTGACCGAGGCCGGCAAGCCCGCGACCCTCGACAAGAAAGAACTCAAGAAAATCCGCAAGCAGAAGGGTGAGGAAGCGGCACGAGAGGCTGCTCGGCAGGCCCGCCAGTCGCAACCCGATCCCGATCGCATTGCCGCGTTGCAGGAGCAGTCAAAGAAGCTCGAAGTGCAACTGGCCGCGCTGGAGACTCCGGCTGCGGAGCCGGAAGGGGAGTGCATGGGAGTACAAGACCGCGGCGAGCCGGTGAACGGCAAGATTCGCATCCGGGGCGAATCGCAGAAGCCGGGCGATGCGGTCCCGCGCGGGTTCGTGACCGTCGGGTACGTTGGCCAGCCGCCGCAGATCGAGGTCGGCCACAGCGGCCGGTTGGAATTGGCGCAGTGGGTCGCCAGCCGCGACAACCCACTCACGTCGCGTGTCATCGTCAACCGCATCTGGCGGCATCTGTTCGGCAACGGCATCGTCCGCACGGTGGACAATTTCGGGGCGCTGGGCGAACCACCGAGTCACCCCGAACTTTTGGATTACCTTGCCGGTCAGTTCGTTGACGACGGTTGGTCAGTGAAGCGCATGATCCGACGGATCGTCCTGACCCGCGCGTATCAGCTCGGCAGCAGCCACGATGCTGCGAATTTCGAAAAGGACCCGGAGAACATCCTGCACTGGCGACATGACGTGCGTCGGCTGGATGCGGAGTCGATCCGTGATGCCCTGCTGGTCGTGGGTGGGAACCTGGACTCGCGGCCCGCCGTCGCATCACCGGTCGCCCAGCGCGGCAACGAGGAAGTCCGGAATAAGATGATACGCGACTTTTCGGAGTTTGAATTCGCGCACCGCAGCGTGTACCTGCCGCTGGTGAGAAACGCCGAGCCGGAAATGCTCACGGTTTTCGATCTGCCGGACACCGAGTTGGTCGTCGGTGACCGCAGCGTCACGACGGTGCCGGCTCAGAGTTTGTTTCTGATGAACAGTGAATTCGTGGTCGAGCAGGCGCGAGGTCTGGCCGGGCGAGTGATGGGCTCTGAAGGCCTCAGCGATGGCCAGCGCGTGGACTTCGCATACCGTATCGCCCTCAATCGTTCCCCAACGCCCGATGAACAGTCGCGGGCGATCCAATTCGTATCGCAAACCGCCTCGCCCGGTGGAAAAGATCCGTCGCCGAAGCAGGCGTGGGAAGCATGGTGCCAGGCCCTGCTGGCGTCGGCTGAGTTTCGTTACGTGGAGTAGACCAAAGTCGATTGGGTGAGCGGGGGCGGTGAGGCCCCCGGTCTTACCGACCAACCGGGGGCCTCACGGCCCCCGCTCGCCAGAAAAAAATCTCAGTGAGGAAGCCATGTCGAACAGCAGTTTCAATCCAGCGTCTCCGTTTTCGCGTCGCGAAATGCTGAGGACCCTCGGAACCGGCTTTGGATACGTCGCATTTTGCGGGCTGATGGCCGAACAGGCGTCAGCGGACTACACGAACCCGCTCACGCCCAAGCAGCCGCATTTCGCGCCGCGGGCGAAGCGCGTCATTATGCTGACCATGCGCGGCGGCCCCTCGCATGTCGATACGTTCGACTACAAGCCGGGGCTTACTGAGCACGCGGGCGAATCGTACGGTGCCGGGAACCGGAAGTTGCTGCCGTCTCCGTTCGAGTTCAAACAGCATGGGCAGAGCGGGCAGTGGATTTCGGAACTGTACTCGAACGTCGCCCAGCACGCGGACGACCTGTGCATCGTCAATAGCATGACGACCGATGTGCCCAACCATCCGCAGGCGTTTTTGATGCTGCACACCGGCGAATTCCGGTTCGCGCGGCCGAGCATGGGGGCGTGGGCTTTGTATGGTTTGGGGACCGAGAACCGCGACCTACCCGGCTTCGTCACGATCAGCCCTCCGTCTCGGTTCGGCGGTAGCCAGAACTACGGCAGCGGGTTCCTGCCCGCGATTTACCAAGGCACGGCCATTGGCCAATCGGGCACGCCGGTGTCGAGCGCGTCCGTCAGCAACATTCGATCGACGACGCTGTCCACACCGGAGCAGCGACGGCAGCTCGATCTGTTGCAGGACATGAATCGCGACTTCCTGAAAAAGAAGGAAGTGAACCTCGAACTGGAAGGGATCATCGAATCGTATGAGTTGGCGTTCCGGATGCAGGGGGCGTTGCCCGACGTGCTGGACCTCGGCAAGGAATCGAAGGCGACTCTGGAAAAGTACGGCATCAACGGCGAAGGCGGCGGAGCCGCGGGGAAGCGGGGCGGCGGAGGGTCGGCGGATTTCGGCCGGCAATGCCTGATGGCGCGGCGGCTGCTGGAATCGGGCGTGCGGTTCGTCGAGTGCTGCCACGAGGGTTGGGATCAGCACAACAATCTGAAGGCGCGGCTGACGGCCAACTGTGCCGCCACCGACAAGCCGATCGCGGCGCTGCTGACCGACCTCAAGCAGCGCGGGTTGTTCAAGGACACGCTGGTGATCTGGGGCGGCGAATTTGGTCGCACGCCAGGCGGTCAGAATGACGACGGCCGCGACCACAACACCAAAGGCTTCTCGATGTGGCTGGCCGGAGGCGGCGTGAAGGGAGGGCTGCGGTTCGGTGCCACCGACGATTTCGGCGGCGAAGCGGTCAGAAACAAGGTTCACCACCACGACCTGCACGCCACGCTCCTGCACCTGCTGGGCTTGGATCACGAAAAGCTGACCTACCGCTACGGTGGGCGGGATTACAAGCTGACCGGAGTCGCCGACGCGCACGTCGCCGAGGGAATTCTTGCTTGAGGCCCCCCGAAGCCTGCGGTCATCGAAGCTGCACCGAAACAACCGCATGGCTGCACCGAAACAACCGCGTGTCACGGCGCTTTAGCCGTGACACGCGAGATTCAAATCGATTCAAGCCGCGACACGGTGTTCGTCACGCAGCGCCGCTGGGGTCGATGCCCAGCAGCCGGCAAGCTTCCTCGTAGCCCGGTGCCCGGTAGCCGTGCTTGTCTTCGCGGCTGTAGGCGAACGAACTGGCGGTGACTCGGGCGAGCGACGTGAGTTGCCGCCAACGGAATGCCGGACGCATCGACGCGAATTCTTCGGACACGGTGCGATAATACTTTTCGGCGTGCAGCCGGCCGTCTTCGCTGATGGCGTACTTGAGGAGCAAGTCGAACACGCCGCGCGGCGCGTGGCCGAGTTCGCCGTAGCGATAGATCGCAGCGCAGGCTCGCGTTTGATTATTCTCGCGGATCGCTCCTTCCGCCTGTTTGAGCAATGCCGCCGGATCGTCCCCGCTGACCTTTTCGAGGTGCTCCGCGAACGGCAACGGTTGCTTGTGCAGGTTGCCGCCTTGTCCCGCCGTGTGATACGCACCCACGATCAGACTCGCCACCGCGTTGCGATGATTGCTGACGCGAGCGATGTTCCGCCAGGCGTTTGCCGAATCGGACGCATGCACGCCCTTCGAGTCGCCGTGCGCGCGGTCGGCCGTATCACGCAAGAGCAGGGCGTTGGCGGCGAGCGACATGCTTTCGCCGACGTCTTCCGGCGAGATGCCTTCCGCGAGTGCAGCGGCCACCGCGTCAGCGGCGACTTCGCGATTTGACGTGACGATCAGGTTGCACATCTTCTCGATCCAAGCGTCATCGACTCGCCGCGTGCCCGTCGGCTTCGAGACGAGTTGGTACTGGTCCAGCAGCTTCGGCAGCACATGGCGCACGTGATTCATGCTGCTGATTCGCGACTCGTGCGCGGATTTGTCGCGGTCGCAAGCGTTCTTTTCGCTGTTCACGCAATATCGCACCGATTGCCGAAGCAACGTGTGCGCGTGTTCCTGCCCGGTCAAGCTGAGCGTATCCCATGCACGCCAAGCCAGCACGACGCGGTGCACGTCCACCTCGTCCTGCATGGCATATTGCAGGTGGTTGAACGCCTCGCCGGGTTCGCTCTTGGCGATCGTCGCAAATGCCTTTTCGGCCGAATCGAAGTCGAGCTTCCGTGAGCAGGCTCGAACTGTTTCCCCGGTCGGCGCGTCGCCTTTGACTTCGACGGCTTCGATCGTATGCAGAATCTCATCATCGTGCCCGCCAAAATTCTGAATCCGAGCGGTGTTGCGGTACAGCACCTTGAGCACCGGCAGCGCCCGCCGAGCTTCCGGCAGTTCCTTGGACATGTGCCAGGCCGGTGCGAGAGCCATGAAGGTGTGGAAGCCGTCGTAATCCTGTCCACCGAACCTGCGGGCATTCGCCAGTGCGGCGGCGGCGACAATTGTTTTGAGGTCGGTCCCCGATTGAATCGACTTCACGACGGCGGGCAGAAGTTTTGCGGCAGGGGTCTGCTGCAGCAATGTCACGAGCGGTTCGAGGCTTCCAAACGTGAGTGCCTTCGACTCCTCGGCAGCCATCACCGACGACAATCCAAGGTCCGCGGCCATCGTCGATCCCACGCTGGCGATCAACATGCCTCGACCCACATCCGCAAGGAATTCGCGACGGCTGGTAAGGTTCATGGTTTGGCTCCTAATCTGAGGTTGCGGACTGCCCGCAGAAACGGCGGAAACGTGATATCGCTTCAGTCCAGATAACGCACAAGTGTTACAGCAAGCGGGTCGGGAGTCATTTTCGAGTGGGCGGGAAGGCGTTCAATTGTCTGAGCGATCATTCGCCGACCCGAAAAAGACACCCGACCGCGTCTTGCCCAACCGAGCTAATCCACGTCCCCCAAATGTCTCCGCAACCGCTGGAGCACCCGGGACTTGGCCACGCGGACCGTGCCCGACCGCATCCCAAGTTCCTGCCCCGCCTCGCTGGCCGACAAGCCGTCCACTACCACGCGCCAGAAGGCCTGCCAGGTTTGGGGATCGAAGTCTTTTTGAATTCGCTCCAGCCCACGAAGAAACAGGGCGTGCTCCGCCGCAAGTTCGTCATCATCGCTGTCTGGCGGCGCGTCAGAAACCTGTTCGAGACGCCAGTTAGCTCCCGTGCCACCGACCGCCGCGGGGTTGCGACTCGCACGACGGAAGTGGTCGGCGACCTTGCTCCGCGTGACTGTTCGCAGCCAGCCTCGAAATGTGTCGCACGGTCGATCTTTGCGGAACCCCTCGATCCCGGTCACGACCGCCCGGAACACGTCCTGCACCACGTCGGCGATGTCTTGTTCGGCGACGTTCGTCTTCCGGCACCAAAAGTACACGAGCGGCGCATACAGTTCGACCAACTCGTTCCACGCCAGGTCGTCGCGATGCCGCGCCCGATCGAGCAGGCTGGCCGAGGTCGGCAGCGCGTCGCTGGACGACGGAGATACATCGAGCTGCGCTGGTGATGCCATGTCGCCCCACTCCCCGATCAGCCGCCGATGCGATTCTGCGAGCGCGACCGCATGGCGGTCACGGCCGCGCACCCGGTAAGCAGCACCACGGCGGTCCCCATCACCACGAACGCGCTTTGCAAACCGGCCTGAGTCCGCCGCACGTCGCGATCGAGCGGGCGCGTGATCAACAGCACGCCCACGAGTTCCTTCTCCTTCCAATATTTCTTCGGACTCTTTTCGTGTCCGTTGTGACACTTCACGCAGCTTTCCTTCATGAGCTGCCCGCGAGCGTACTTCAGCGACGGCCGGCCGTCGATGGTCACGAATTGATGGTACTCCAGTTTCTCCGGCTGAGGCGATTCGCGCGATCTTTCAGTGAGGATGCGGAGTGCCTCCCGCTGGAAATCGTCTTTGGACCCGCCGTCAGTTCGAAACGGGTACTGGCTGCGCAACCGAAACTGCAGACCCGATTCCCCCTGACTGATCCGCTGGGCCGAGTCGATCGTGAACGTCGCCGGCAACGGCAAAGCATCGCGGCGCTTGTGGTACTCGTCTGTGATCGCGATTGCCCGCGAATCGATTCGAGCCAGCACGTCGCTGTAGTATTCATTGATCCGTTCCATCATGTCGGCTTCGTTGCGGAGGCTGTCCAGCGCCGTCTCGCGCACGAAGTAAGACGACAGATTCGTGAGGTAGACGAACCCCGCCACCGAACCGAGCGACACGGCCGCGAACAGCGCTGCCGCGACGGGATACCGTCGGCACCAGTGCCACAGCCGCTCCGCGTGACCGATGGGCCGGGCCGAAATCGGTTCGCCCGCGAGGAATCTTCGCAGGTCGGCGGCAAGTTGCGATGCCGTTTGATACCGCCGCGCCGGCGATCGGGACATTGCCTTGAGGCAGATCGTCTCCAGATCCTTCGGCACGCGCAGTTCCAACTGACGCGGCGGGCGCGGATCGTCTTCGAGCACCTGCAACAGCAGCAGCCGGTTCGTCCCCTGAAACGGACGCTCGCCCGTCAGCGTTTCGTACAGCATGACCCCCAGGCTGTAGATGTCGGTCCGCGCATCGACCGCGTGCGGATCGCCAGCCGCCTGTTCGGGAGACATGTAGGCCGGCGTTCCCATCACGCGGCCGTCGGACGTGATGGACGGGTCTCCCGCATCGTTCCGCTTGGCCAATCCAAAATCGGTGATGTGTGGCCGGCCCGACTTGTCGAGGATGATGTTCGACGGTTTCAGATCGCGATGCACGATGCCGTGGTCGTGCGCGTAGTCCACGGCCTCCGTCAGATCGGCCACCAGCCCCGCGGCCTCTCGGAATTCGAGCCGGCTCCGCTTGAGCCGGTCCTGCAACGTCTCTCCCTCGACGAATTCCGTGACCAGAAAACAGACGCCGTCTTCCGAGTGTCCGGTGTCGTACAGCGCGACGATCGCCGGATGCGTGAGCGATGCCGCGCTGCGCGCTTCGCGCAGGAATCGCCCGACCTCTTCCTCGCTGGCGAACGCTCCCGCCCGCTGCACCTTGATCGCCACCGTCCGATCCAGCTCCAGATCGCGAGCACGAAACACATAGCCGAACGACCCGACACCAAGCTCGCTCAGCAATTCGAACCACCCCAGCCGACACGGCCCGTCCTGCAACAGCCGCGCGAAGTGGCGTCCCGAATCGAGCGAGATCTCCGGCCGATCCGCTGGCGGCACGCTGGCCACTCCGTTCCGTGCGCTGGCGAGCACGTGCTCCGGCGTCCGCAGCCGATCTACCGTCCGCGTGCCGGACAATCGGCCCAGCCGATCGAGCAACACGTCGTCGCCCGCCTCGACTCGATCCAGTGCCGCTTGACAGTTCGAACACGCCTCGACATGCCGCTCAATCCGTTCGAGCGACGCCGTGGACAGCCTGCCGACCGCGAAGGCCGTCAACTCTCGTTCGTTCGCTCACGGAGACTGGTTCATGTCAGTCCACCCTCGGGCGGGACTCGCGATGCAATCGCTCCCTCAGTATACCGCCGACTCGCTTTGAAAAAGAAACTCGAAGCGTTAGCGAGGGCGAGCGAGAGTTCAGTTTGAAAACGCCCTCGCTCGCACTTAGGGTTATTGTCACACGGAGAAACAGTGTTACTCTTCCGGCAACAGCGGCTTTTCCCACTGGCCAAGCTGTTGCCGCAGCGAGTTGATGTCGAGCGGGGTGAATGGCCGCAGGGACGGCGAGAAGTCGGGGTCGAAGCGGCCTTTCCAGGCGGCTTCGACGCGCTGGACTTCTTCTTCGAGGGCTTGCAGCCACGGGTGGACATCGAACGCGGCGCCGGAGGACGTTTCGAGGTACTTCTCGATCTCCGGTCGCAGCGACTGAAACGCCGAGGCGTCTCGGCCGGCGCGCGAGGCGTTCATCACCGGTTCGATCATCGCCAAGATGCGATCGAGCACGAGCGGCTTCACGAAGCGTTCGTTCAAGCGGTCGGTGATGCCGGGCAGCCGGATGCCATGCACTTTTTCCAGCCGCTTGAGTTTGTGGACGTGTTGCTCGGCAAGCTGGTGCGTCTTGCGTTGCAGCACGTCCTGCCAGAGCCGCGCCGCGTCCGGCAGACCTTCGCGGGCGAGCACTTCGTGGGCGATCACCAGCGGCGACAGATTCCACGCCTGGCGCTCGTAGCTGGACTCCAGCTTCAGGAAGTCGAGCAGAATGTAAAGCTGCTCACCGTAGTCCGACTGCGTGGTCGTGGTGTTGTACTCCATGAACCGGTCGAACTTCTCGACCAGAATTCGGAAGATCAGCTCCAGCAACTCCGCAGCGTCCTCCATTTCGATCACCTGCCCCAGCGACTCCAGCAGCTTGGTCGATTGGACCGGGTCCTGATTCTCCAGCAGATAGTTCAAGTACTGCGGCACGCCGTGGTGCAGGATGGCTCGCAGGTTGCCGAGGTTCAGCAGGTGAGCCTGCAACAAATCGCCGCCGTAGGTTTTGATGAACTGCTTCACCTCGCGCCAAATCTCCGCGTCCTTGAGCGCTTCGACGCTGGTCAGCCGCATGGTCGAGCTGTGCTTCAGCCACAGCTTGAGGTACAGCTCGGTGACGTTGCCAACCAACTCGATGAGCTGCTCGCGAGGAAACTTCCCACCGAACCAGCCGCCCGCGCTGCGGACCAGCACTTCGATCGAGTTCCGCAGAGCGATCTGGAACAGCCGATCGAATTCGGTGATCGCCACGCTGCCGGGGTTCGAACTGCGTTCCATGATGTACGCAGTCCTCAGGACATGCCATGTCTCGCGCAGGAGGCCCAGGCGAGGCAGTTCGGTCAGCAGAAATCGCAACACCGCGTGCAGGTTTCGGACGGCCAGCACGTCGCGCGGCTGGCCTCCCTTGTCGAGCGGCGTGTAGAGCAACGGGTGCTTGGAAAGCTCCTTCAGAATGCCCGGCAGGTCGCGGCGCACGACATCGGCGTCGGCGAGGAGAATGTGGCGGTTGAGACGTGACACCGCCTGTTCCCACGCGGGCAGTTTCTGCGATTTCGCCGCGTCGGCCGGCAGCGCACAGAGGATGCTCCGCGACGCTTCCTGACAAGCGCAGACCGTGTGCAGAACCTGGTTCAGCAGGCTGAATTTCTCGTAGACCTGCCGATCGTAATCGTTCAACGAATCGGTCTCGCCGCTCGGTTCGGGAATCTCCATCGCGGCCACGGCTGTTATCAGGCGGTTCAAATCGCGTCGCAGCGCTTCGAGCCGATGAAACCACCGCGCGAAGTGGTCAACTTGATCCGCCAACACCGCATCCGCTTCGGGCGAAGCGACCGGTTCGCCGCGAGGTTTGGTCTTCCCCTCGCCTCTCCGGGGGAGAGGGATCGTGGGTGAGGGGGCCGCGATGCGCGAGACGAAGACCTCGGCGGTCGTCTTCCAAAGTTGAGCCAACGTGGCGAGGAATCGCAGTCGATGGTCGAGACGGCGGGCGACGCGGTCGATGTCCGAATCGCTGGCCGGTCCGCCGGTGTCCATGATACTGCCGAACTGCCCATCGTCGGCGCTGTCGCGATACGTCACGTTGTCGTACGCGGCCTGATACAGATCATCGCCGAGGTCGTCGAGATCTCCGGAGTCTTCCTCCGCGCTGTCGGTCAAACCGAGCGACGATTCATCGTCCGGCTCCGAAAGTTTCTCAGCTCCGGGTTCATGCCGGCCTTCGTCGCGCGGTTCCGCATCGGAACCGAGGCCATCATCGAGCGTTGGAACATGCCAGAAGTCGCTCGCGTTGACTTCAATGTAGTCAAAGAACTTCTTCGCCATCGGCCAGACGTCGCTGTTGAACGAGCGCGTCGGCGGTGCGGCCGGTGGAGACGATTCTTCCTCGGCTGGCTCGGAATCCTCAGTCGTAACCACAAACGACCGCGGATCGGCGCCGGAAGCGCCGAAACGCGCCGCGGCCGATCGCTGCCTGTCCGCGATCCCGAGCGCGAGGTTCAGCCATCGTTCTGACAGCGAGTGGAACGAGTGCGTGCCGAGTTCGAGCGGCACGAATTCGTTCTGACTCAACCAGTGGATGAGCAAGCTCATCGCGGCCACAATGTCGCGCTTCTGCAGCAGGGCCTCGACCACCATCGCGAACGCCTTGGTCGATTGAAAGTTGACGACGTGCTGCCGCCAAAACGCCACGTCCCCCGCGGCCTCGCCGGCGCGCGACCATTCGAACAGGGCGTCGGCCACCTGCCGTGCGGACTCGAAGCTCTCCATCCCCGACACGGTCGGCAGATCGGAAACCGTCGTCGTGGCGTAGTGGTCCCACTGTTCGGCCAGCGCCCGAAACCGCTCGGAAAGTTTCTGGTCCAGCTCGCGGTTGCCGCTCGCCGCCGCTTCGCCCAGCAGTCGCGAGGACAATCCGAACGTCTGCTCCATCAACGACAGCAACCGATCGATCCGCGTGTCGGCGATGCTGTCCTCGCGGGTGTGAAACAGCGGGAACTGTCCCTGGAAACCGAGGATGTTCCACGGATCGACGAGGGCACCGCACTCGATGCCGCGTTTCAACAGATCTTCGATTTCGGGGACGAACTTCGCCGCGTCCTCGATCCGTTCCTGATCGAGTTGAATGTGCGCGGCCGAGACTCGCCACTGAATTTCCGTTTCGAACCGGGCGGCCGTCGAAGGAATGACCGAGGCGTGCTGCTGCGACGCATCGGGGTAGCCCATGCGCGCGAACAAGAGCGCAAGGTAGCCATGCTGAAGCTGACGGCATCCGTGATCGGCGAGGTGCAGGTTGAGGTGCTGGCGAATTTTTCCGAACGGTTGCTGTGCCGCCTCCGATTCGGATTTGAGCCGCTTGGCCAGCGAGCCGGAAAGCGAGTTGAGCAGCCTTGTGTAGAATTCGTCGCGCTGCCGCGCGATCTTTGGCAGCAGATTGGTCAAGCTGACGGTCGAATCGTGGGTGTCCGGCCCGGAACCGCTGACCGACGACGCCATCAGCATCGTGCCGCACAGCACCGACGCCGCTTCGTACAGCGCCTCGTCCGGCGGCACGTCCTTCGCCTGCGCCATCCAGCTCAACAACGATTCGAGAATGATCTGCCGCACGACGAACCGGCGGTAGCGACCCTTGAGGTCAATACAGTGCGGATCCCACTCGCCGAACGTGTAGTTGGTGCGTTTGTAAACCGGGTGATTCGGATCGAACGCGCGCACGTCGAGGGCCAGTTCCTCCATCTGGTTCGGGTCGAAATAGGCATCGCGCATCACGTCGGCGGGAGTCGTCGTGAATATCTCCAGCGACTTCGCGATCAAATCGTGATACCGCCCGATCGCGACGCCGGCCCCGCGCAGAAACAGCGGCACCGGACGAAACCGTTCGTGCGGGTACGGCTCCATCTGCCGACCGTTCTCCAGCACCGCGACCGGTCGGTGGCCGAGAAAATCATTGAGCTGATGCAGCACGTCGTTCGTGATGCGTTCGGTCTCATCCCAGGGCGGCCCCTGAGCCAACACCGCCTCGAACATGCGGGCCAGCAGGAACGGCTGATGGAAGTCGGCCTCCGGCAGGTGAAACAAGAGGTCCGCGTGATGCTGACGGTACGCCGGGAGGATCGTGCCCAGCGTGATCGTAACGACAACCGCCGCCTGGTCGCAGTTTTTGAACGCGGGCGAGGTCTCGCGCAGCGTCTCCAGCTTGCGTCCGAGCAACGCTCGCAACCCAGGCACAGGGAGGTCCGATTTCAGCAGCGAGCAAATTCGATTCAGGTTCGCCTGGAACCGCGGATCGGGCTTGCCGTTGGAAAAATTCAGATACCCCAGCATCTCCTGCAACGCCGTTTCATCATCCGGTGACAGGTTGAGCTGGGGGTGAAGCTCAAGCGAATCGGTCATGGCTGAAGTAAAGCAACCGGTGGGACGTTTGGAAAGGCTGAGGGAATCGAGGATGAAGGATCGAAGATGGAAGATGGCCGAGGCCACGCTTTTCGCGATCCTCCATCTTCGATCCTCCATCCTCAACTCCCCCACGCTGGCGACCAGCCGCCACTTTCGAGTATCGTAGCGGCCACATCACACCACTCGGAGGAACGACACCATGATCGACATCAAACGCATCCTCGTCGGTACGGACTTTAGCGCTCGAGCGCTGCTGGCTCTGCGGTATGGAGCCGAATTCGCGAAGGTGTTCCAAGCCGAGTTACTTCTCTGTCACATTCTGGAACCGACCGATTTCATCGCCACCTTGCCGCCGGTGGGCGAATCGTACATCCCAGCCAATCTCCCGCAGATGCAGGAGCAGCAAGCGAAAACACAGTGCGAGAAGCTCATCGCTGACCTGCAGATTCCTAACGCCCGGATCATTCTCGTCCACGGGACTCCGTTCGCGGAACTCGTTCGCACGGCTCGCACCGAAAACGCGGACCTGCTGATCCTCGGCACGCACGGACGCGGAGCCATCGCCCACCTGCTGCTCGGCTCGGTCGCCGAACGGGTCGTGCGAGCCGCCCCGTGCCCCGTGCTGACCGTGCGTGAGGGGGAGCACGACTTCGTCCTGCCGTGAGAAAGGTCGAGGGTCAAGCGTGGAGGGTCGAGGGCTGCTGCCGTGAAAAGTAACCCGAAGCGTGAGCGAGGGCACCGGTGAATCCAAGTTGACACGCCCTCGCTGACGCTTCGGGTTACAATCTTGCAAATCCAAAATCTGAAATCCAATGTCCGACCAAGTCGCCGCCACACCAGTTCGCCTCGCGCCGCATCCCGGATCGCCGCACATGCCGCGTTGGGATTTGGGCGAACTTCCCGACGCTCCCCGGTTCACGCGGCAAAGTTTGCTGGCGATGATCGGACCAGGGCTGGTGATGGGGGCGGCGGCGATCGGCGGCGGCGAGTGGCTGTCGGGTCCGGCGGTGACCGCGAAGTATGGGGCCGCCCTGCTCTGGGTCGCCACCGTCAGCATCGTCGTGCAGGTGCTGTACAACATCGAGATCAGCCGCTACGCGCTCTACACCGGCGAACCGATTTTCACGGGCAAGTGCCGCACACCGCCGCACCCGTTGTTCTGGCTTGGCGCGTACATGCTGCTCGACTGGGGGTCGGTGTTCCCGTACCTCGTCGTCAACGCGGCGGTGGCGATCGAGAAGATGTTCATCGACAACTTCAACCCCGAGACGACGCACTGGCTGATGCACAAGCTGGTCTCGACCGGCATCTTCATCTGCTGTGTGTTCCCGCTGCTGATCGGCGGTAAGGTGTTCAATTCGCTGAAGGTCATCATGTCGCTCAAGCTGATCATTGTGATCGGCTTTTTGTTGTTCGTGTCGGCCGTGTATTCGCGACCGACGCACTGGGGCGAGATTGTCACCGGCCTGTTCAAGATCGGGACGGTGCCGGTCACGATGGGAGAAGATCGCAACGGGAACGGCATCCTCGATCCCGGGGAGGATTTCGATCAGGACGGGCACCTGGACGTCGTCGAACCGAAGACTGGAAGAGACAAGGACGGCAACGCCGTCTTCGATCCGGCCCGCGACGACCTCGACGGCGACGGCAAGTTCGACGGCCCGAACACCGAGAATTTCATTCTGACGCTCGTGAACGAAGGACGCTTCCCGAAGGTGGATTGGTCGCTGATCGCGTTCATTGCGGGCCTGGCGGCGATCGCGGGGAACGGCGGCTTGACGAACACGCCGATCAGCAACTTCACGCGCGATCAGGGTTGGGGTATGGGTTCGCACGTCGGAGCGATCCCCAGCATCGTCGGCGGGCACGGCATCGAACTGTCGCACGTCGGCTGCGTGTTCGAAGTCACCGAACAATCGTTGCCTCGCTGGAAACGGTGGTACAAGCACGTCGCCCGCGACCAGACGTGCGTCTGGATGATGGCCTGTTTGATCGGCGTGTCGCTGCCGAGCATCCTGTCGGTCGGTTTTCTGCCGCGCGGCACCGAAGTCAACGACAACGTGGTCGCCGCGATGACGTCCGAAGGGGTCGCGAAAACGATCGCCAACCCGAATCCCGGCACGCTGGCGTATCAACCCGCGTTCAAGAGTTGGCTGACCGGCCCCAGCCTCGCCGAGGGCTTTCGGATCGCGACGCTGTTCTGCGGGTTCCTCGTGCTCGTCACCAGCATGGTCTCGACGATCGACGGCTTCACGCGCCGCTGGGTGGACGTCTGCTGGACCGCCAGCGCCCGCCTGCGCGCTCTCGACACGAGCTACATCAAATACGTCTACTTCTCCGTGCTCGTGGCCTATGCCGCGTGCTGCCTGACCATCATCTGGCTGACCGACAAGCCCGCCTACGTCTTCAAACTGGCGACGACGGGTTACAACTTCGCCTTCGCTTTCAGTTGCTGGCACACGCTGGTCATCAACACCACGCTGCTGCCGAAGGAACTGCGCCCGCGATTCGCGATCCGAGCCATGATGGTCGTCGGTGGCATGTTCTTTGTGTTCCTGGGCCTGATGGCTGCGCTCAAGCTTGTCGGTGTCGTGTAACTCGCCGCTGCGGAAGCGAAATCCTAAAAATCTCCGACCGTCTCGCCGCCGTTGCGAGTGTACAGTGCGTCGAGCAAAGACTGCGAGATGGCTAGGTTGATGAATCGAACCGTTCCATCGCACAGCAGGAACTGACATTTCCCCCGATGGTAACTGGAGAATCCATCCGGGTCTCCGATCTTGGGATGCTTCGAGACTTCGATGTCATCGGGCTTCGTCCACGGGATACGCGCGTGGCCGCACTCGCCGATTAGCAGAGTGTTCGACGTGCCGTCGGGGATGTCGCTGATTGCGGTCGGCTTTACACCGCGAAAGACGCAGTTCGGGCCGAGAACGGCCGCGTAGCTTGTGAAACCGATGTCCATTGATGGCGGGTGACCGCTGCACGCAAGGAGTCCGTGCGGTATCGCACCGAGAACACCTGCGTTTGCGATGCGCGGCCGGGAGGGACACGCAAAGCACGCCGGCATCTTTGTCAGGAGCTTCTTGTTGTTCGGACCATCCCACGGTTCGGAAAAATTGTATTGGTTGTAAAGCGACTGGTTGTCGAAATAGGGCAGGATCAGCACCCGCCAACTGTGCCACGCGCGGCCATCGGGACCACGGACGAACGCGGGCGGAAAGCAGCCGTATTTGTCGTGGTAGTTGTGGAGCGCCAAACCAAACTGCTTCATTCCACACTTGCAGCTTGTTCGACGTGCAGCCTCGCGTGCCTGACGGATGGAGGGAGTCACGGCAAGAGCCAGCGCACCCACCAGTCCCAACGCAACGCCGCAGATTTGTGCGGCGACACGCTTGCGGTTTGTAGGCGGTCGAACCGCCGGGGCTGTCCCGCCGGTGATTGAGGGCTGGCCGTCCATTGTTGAACCTTTGACAGAGATCAGCGGCACGGCACGGGTGATGTGACGCCCGGAGTTTACCAGCCAAGTTTGCCGGTCAGCAAGCTGGCCGAGGCGACGTTTTCGTCAAGCCTTCCGACAAGCTGTGACGATACTGACGGCTGTATCGAACTGCCGACAGGGCGGCCGTGGTCGGTCCCCGCGCGCATGGCGGCAGCCCGTGTGCCACTGGCTTTGCCAGTGGCCCCTCGTTTGTCGCATTGCCCACAATGGCCCGTCGCACCTCCGCACCGGCACTGGAAATCTTCCCGTTCCTCGCGGTGCTGATCTGTACGATGGGGGCGCTGATTCTGCTCCTGTTGGCGATGACCCAGCGGAATCGGCTGATCGCGTTCGCGAAAGCTCGGGCGGCGATGCGGGAGGCGGCGGTTGTGGCCTCCGACGAGCCGCCGGAAGAGACCGGCCCGACCCAGGCCGAACTGAGCGCGATCGAACGCGAAGAGCGACGCCGCCGGCGTGAAGCGGAGTGGCAACGGCAGCTTGCAGAACTCGCCTTGCGGCGCGATCGGGAACGCGAGGCGGTCATGGAGTCTGAGCGAGATGCCGCCGACGCCGAGCAGAAACTGCGCGAGTCGCAGGAGCGGTTGAAGAAGTCGCAACTCCGAATGGCCGCGCTCGAAACTGAACATGTCGAATTGACCGAGGACGAAAAGAAACTGCTGGCCGCGCAGGAGCAAACCGGAGACCGCGTCGCGCTGACTCAGCGGCGGCTCGAACGACTCAAGCAACAGCAAGCCGCCGCTCCGATGAAATACGCCCTCGTCCCCTACGACGGCGCTTCGGGGACGACTCGGCGGCCGCTGTACGTCGAATGCATCGGGAAAGGTCTGCGCATTCTGCCGGAGGATGAGTTTCTCGGCCCGGAGGAACTCGACGGGTTCACGTCCAACTACAACCCGCTGCTCGTCGCGTTGAAATCGCTGTCGGACCATTGGCAGTCAGAGCGGGCAGGCTCGAACGACCCGCGCGAACCGTACATCATGCTGCTCGTGCGCCCGAGTGGCAGCGTGTCGTACTACGTCGCCCGCAAGATGATCGCTGGACTGCGAATCCCGTTCGGCTACGAACTCATCGAGGAGGATTGGCCAATCGACTTGCCGAAGGCCGATCCCGAGGCGAAGCGCCTGGTGCGCGGAGCCATCGTTGCCACGCTGTCGGCTCGGGCCGACGTGCTTCGCAGCATGGCCGCGGCATCGGGAGGTCGTACGGCCGCGAGCGGTGATCTCGCGGCGGCACGAGGCATGGTTCCGGCAGGCAGCGCTCAGGCAGGACGATCGGGGAGCGGACCGATGTCGGGCTCGCCCGGCCAACCCCACGCGGCCGGACTCGCACCGCCGATCATGACGCCGCCACCCGGGATCGGCGTGCGCCGCGGAGTCGGTTCCGACGGCGCGTCGGTCACGTTGTCCGATGAGTTCACAGACGATCTCGATCGTCTGCGCCGACACAGTGGTGGCGCGGCCGCAGCACCTGCGGGTGTCGCTTTGGCGGACCAGTCCCCGCAACCGTTCGTCGAACCGCAGGCGGCAAAGGGGATCGAGCCTCGCATCGGCACGCCGAAGAATCAGGCACAACCAACATCGGCTGTGCCAACCACGCCATCAAACTCGGCCGTTTCCTCGGTCGGAGGAGGCTCTGTCCCCCGACCGAATCCTGCTGGGCCGTCGGTGGTGCCACGGCAACCGCAGGCGGCCAGTGGTGTCGCATCGCAACCGTCGCCGGATGGAACCGGCTCCTACGGGCCGAATGCCCGACGCGGCTGGCATACCAACCTGCCGCCGGGTGCGGAGCCGAACGATGGCGGTGGCGACATCGGTCTCGATGACGATCCGGTGGCGAAGCGAAGCGCTGGGCGACGCGATACGCAGATCAAGAAGAATTGGGGCACGCGCGGCAGCCGCAACGGAATCGGCTTGGAGAAAAAATTCGATGTGCAGGTCCATGCCGATCGGCTGGTCATGGCCGGAGGCGATATCGTGATCCCCGCCGGACGCGGTGAGTCGCGCGATGAGCTGGCCGGCCAGATGGCGCAGGCGATTTCGGCGCTCGAGCGTTCGTGGGGTCGGCCGCCGGCGAATTTCTACTGGATTCCCGCAGTGCATTTCGTCGTACACCCCGGCGGCAACCAGCACTACGAGCGACTGCATCCGAAGCTGCGCGAGTGGGGCGTGTATTCGACGGTCGATTATGAGTTGGGCAAAACGCGACCATGAGGACTGAGAACCGAGAACTCGGTACGGAGTGGTGAGTGGTGACACTGGCAGCAGTCAATCTGAAACCTGAATTCTGAAGTCCAGCATCCGATGGCTCGAAAACGTGACGAACTGAAGTTCGGGTCGGATTCGTTTCTGGATGTATTGGCGAACATGGTGGGGATTCTGATCATCCTCATCGTGATTGCCGGAGTGCGTGCCGGAAGCGAACCGATGCCTTCGGTGCAGGAGATCATGGCCGAGATCAGACGTACGTCGGGGGTTGTTCCGACAGCGGAGACGACCGCGCTCGGCGCTGATCCTTCCACCGCGACGACTTCGGCCGGTGAGGTTGTGCCCGAAGCGGAAAACGCTTCACCCCCGCCGGAGGTCGCCGACAAGCGGGCCGCGCTCGAAGCCGAACTCGCGGCGCTGGCCGCCAAGTCGAACCAGCGGGCAGAGGAACTGGAATTTGCTGCCACAAAGGAGGCGGAGTTGCAGCGGCTGCGCGAGACCGAGGAGGAGCGGATCGCTCGGAAGACCACGCTCCTGACCGAGGTACGACAACGAACAGAGCAGGCGAGTGTCGCGCTGCTCGTGAACAAGGATCGGCTCACTGGTTTGCTCGCCGAAAGCGAACAAGTCGCTGCGAGTGGCGGCAAGGTCGAGAAGATCGTCCACCGCACGACTCCGATCAGCCAGGAAGTCTCCGGCAACGAACTTCATTTTCGACTCGCGGAGCAAAAGGTTGCGGTGATTCCACTCGACGGTTTGCTGGAGCGGCTGAAGTCGCAAGTCGAGCGGCAAAAGCAAACACTGCAGCATGTGCGCAGCCACCAGGGTTCGGTGGGGCCGGTGGAGGGCTTTCAACTGCAGTACCTGATCGAGCGGCAAGCCGCCTCGCAGTTCGATGAAATTCGCCATGGCCCCGGCGTCTTCCGCATCGGTGTCTCCGCGTGGAAGCTGATTCCCGAACCGGACCTCGACGCCGAAACGGCCGATCAAGCCCTGCGACGCAATTCACGATTCGCCGCCGCGCTGCGTGCCGCGCCGCCGGACGCGACGATTACGCTCTGGGTCTACCCGGACAGCTTCGCCTTGTTTCGCAGGCTCCAAGCTGCCGCCCACGCCGAAGGCTTCACCGTCGCCGCCCGGCCGCTTCCGCAAGGTGTGCCGATCGCCGGTTCACCCAGCGGCTCGCGATCGGCGGGGCAGTGAGATTGACGGGACACCTTGATCTCGATCACGCGGTCAATGACGAGGTCGAAAGCGAATCGCCCGGTGCCTACAATGCCTGGCATCATGACTCGCGAAGACCATCTGGCTCTCGTAAGAGAATTCACGAAGAGCGAGAGTCTGATCAAGCACATGCTGGCTGTCGAAGCGGCCGTGCGGGCCTACGCGCGGAAGTTCGGGCAGGACGAGGAGACGTGGGGCTGCGTCGGACTGCTGCACGATTTCGACTACGAACGCTGGCCCAATCCGCCGGACCATCCGCTGAAGGGGGCCGAGATCCTGAAGCAACGCGGGTATCCGGACGAGGTGATCTATGCGATCAAGTCGCACGCCGACTACCTGCCCGACTGCCCGCGCGTGTCGCTTTTGGACAAGACCCTGTACGCCTGCGACGAATTGTGCGGCTTTATCACTGCCTGTGCCCTGGTGCGGCCGACTCGGTTGGAGAAACTTGAAGCGAAGAGCGTGCGAAAGAAGATGAAGCAATCGACGTTCGCGGAGAAGGTGTCGCGCGACGACATGCTTCGCGGTGCCGCCGACCTCGGCGTGGACTTTGACGAACACGTCGCGTTCTGCATCCAGGCCATGCGAGGCGTCGCCGCGGATCTGGGACTGCGACCGATCACGACGTAGCACGTCGGTTCGAGCATGATCTGCCAACCGAATGGCGGACCAGCGTCAGCCAATCGCGCCTCGCCGCCGGCCGGTGAGAGTCATACAATGCGGCCATGCCTCTCTTCCATTCGACGCCTCGACCGCCCGCGCGGCCGCAGGCACATTCGCCGTTCGCAACGACGCGGTGGAGCCTCGTGCTTGCGGCTGGAGCGAGATGGGGGCGGGGTGGGCCGGATACGCAGAGTGCTGGCGACGCACTTGCCGACTTGTGCGCGACGTACTGGTATCCGCTGTACGCCTTCGTCCGGCGACGCGGGTTTCGTCCGGATGAGGCGGCGGACCTCACGCAGTCGTTCTTTGCGAGCCTCCTCGAACGCGGTTCGCTCGGAGATGCCGATCGGTCCCGCGGCCGGTTCCGCAACTTTCTGCTGGGGGCGCTCGACCATTTCCTCGCCAACGAGTGGCGTCGCGAGCAGGCGCAGAAACGGGGCGGCGGGCGAGACGCCTTGCCGTTCGACTTCGATGCGGGCGAGCAACGGTTCCTACGCGAACCGGTCGACGAGCTGACGCCCGAACGGGCCTTCGAACGCCGCTGGGCGTTCACGTTGCTCGATCAAGTGCTGAACCGCCTGCGAGACGAATACGTCCACGCGGGCAAGCCGGAACTGTTCGACCACCTGCACGACTGCCTGCTCGGCGACGCATCGGCCGTGTCGCACGCGGCGATCGGCGAACGGCTGGGGATGACGGCGGGTGCAGTCAAAATCGCCGCACATCGTCTGCGGCGAAGATGCCGCGACCTGCTGCGGGCCGAGATCGCCCAAACGGTGGCATCACCCGAAGAAGTCGAGGACGAGTTGCGGGAGTTGTTTGAGTCCGTTCGCGCGTAGACAAGAATTGTATAACCCGGAGCCAACGGCGACGGCGTTTGAAATTGCGGTCGACACGCCGTCGCCGTTGGCTCCGGGTTAAACGATGGTAACCTTTCCCAAGTTTTCGGTCAGAAAGAGGTGTCCAGATGCACTTGTCAGGAGCCTTGGTCATGGCCGAAACGCGAACGTGTCCGCAGTGTGGGAAGGAGCTTCCGGCCGATGCTCCGCTCGGGACGTGCCCCGAATGTCTGCTCAAGCTGGCGTTGGCCAGTCATGGGAGTTGGCTGGCCGGCGGAGGGGAATCCGCGGGGGGCGGGCTGTTTCCGCCGGGATACGTGCCTCCCAAACCGGGAGAAATCGCCAAACTCTTTCCGCAGTTGGAAGTGATCGAACTTGTCGGCTGCGGCGGGATGGGGATCGTGTACAAGGTGCGACAGAAGCACCTCGATCGCGTGGTCGCGCTCAAAATTCTTCCCCCATCCATCGCCCGCGACGCGGCGTTCGCGGAGCGGTTCCAGCGCGAAGCCAAAGCCCTCGCCAAGCTGAATCACCCGCACATCATCGGCGTGTACGATTTCGGCCGCACGTTCGGGGCGAAGGACGGCTGGTTCTACTTCCTGATGGAATTTGTGGACGGCGTGAACCTGCGGCAGATGGTCCACGCGGGCAGCCTGCAACCGCACGAGGCGCTCGCCATCGTCCCGCAGATTTGCGAAGCATTGCAGTACGCTCACGATCAGGGGATCGTCCATCGCGACATCAAGCCGGAAAACATCCTCGTGGACCGGCAGGGACGAGTGAAGATTGCGGACTTCGGTCTGGCGAAGCTCGTGAACGCGGCGTCCGCAGACTTCCGGCTGACGGGGACTCACCAGGCGCTCGGCACGCCGCTGTACATGGCTCCCGAACAGATCGAACGGACTACACCGGTCGATCACCGCGCCGACATCTATTCGCTCGGTGTGGTGTTTTACGAGATGCTGACGGGGGAACTGCCGCTCGGCCGGTTCGCGCCGCCGTCGAAGAAAGTGCACATTGATGTCCGGCTGGATGACGTGGTCCTCCGCACTCTCGAAAAGGAACCTGATCTGCGCTACCAACAAGTCAGTCAGGTGCAAACGGAAGTCGAATCGATTGCCCGTCACCCGCGCTTGCCGAAGCAGCGTCGTTGGCTGACTCGCGACGGGAAACCGCTGGTGCGACTCAAGGTCATCTGGTGGACGTTCGCCGCGTGCGTGGTGTTGTCACCAGTGGCGCTCGTGGTGCTCGCGTTCGCGATACGAATGGCCGAAATCGTGAAAGCTGAGGAACAACGCAACGCGGCGATGGTTGCCGAGCAGGGCGCCAAGCAGCAAGCCGCCGCCGCTTACGCCGAAGCTCAGGCCTGGTTGCCGGCCGTCTCAACCGCAGAGGAAGCGACGATGGGCATGGCACCGCCTGGCGCAATGGGCGATTCGGGTGCCGCAATGCCGGGGATGCGCATGGGACCGGCAGGCGGACACGGAGCAATAGGAATGATATCTGGGATGGATATGGGCAGCGGCATGGCGGGCGTCGGCGGCGAAATGCAATCGATCGAGTGGGATGGCGACAAACCGAAGCTGGCCGACCGCTATGTGCAAGCCCTGCAACTTGACGCGCCGCGCAGGCAACTCTTCGATGCGGCCTTGCAGGAAGCGGTGCGGGAAATCCAGCGACTCGAAGAGCAAAACACAAAAGTGGAAGCCGACGAGAATGGGATGCTGGTGATCGTCATCCTGCCCGTCGAAAACAAAGATCGCCTGCGGCTGGAGGACCGGTTCTGGACCAAGGTCGATACTCTGCTGGACGACAAGGATGCGGCAGTTCGCACGCAGCGTCGCACTCTGGCTCGTCAGTACATCCCGTTGTACCGAGTCGGTGTGGCGGGGGTCGAGCGGATCGGCATGTGGCAGTCAGGCACATTTTTTCAGTGGCGAGGGAATCAATTCGGATCGGGTGCTGGTCCCGACCTGCCTCCCATGCTGATGCCGCTCTGGCGGAAGTATTCGCACCTGCTCGACAACGACGCCGTCGGGAAGAAGCCGACGACGCCTCCCGATCCCCCCACTCTCGACAATCCCGTCGAGAAACCAAAATCGGGACCGCTCGACGTGTCGCCCAGCGGCAACTCGCTGATGCCTCCGCCGAGTTCATCCGATTCCGATCGCAAAACAACCGCGCCTCCACCGCCCGAAATAGACCGGACCGTTCCGCCAACCCAGCGGGAGAGCGAGGCTCCCGCCGAGCCGTCGCCGTAGGGTGTGCCGAGCGAAGCGAGTCACACCAAACAAATCTGGAGACGGAGACAATGAGACGCGATCTGGCTACAGTCGGACCATGCGCTACCGACCTCTCGGTTCGATCGGCATCGAAGTCTCCGGACTCGCGTTCGGGGCGGGACCGATCTCCGGGTTGATGACGGGGGCCGATACGGCGAAGCAAGCGGCCGTGGTGCGGCGGGCGGTCGACGTCGGCATCAACTGGTTCGACACGGCGGCCACGTACGGCAACGGGCAGAGTGAAGCCAGCCTCGGCGAGGCGTTGCGAGCAGCGGACGCGATCGAGCGTGTCCACGTCGCGACCAAGGTGCGGTTGCTGCCGGAGCATCTGAGCAACATCGGTTCGGCCGTGCGAGCATCCGTCGAAGCCAGCCTGAAACGCCTCGGCGTGCCGCGCGTCACCCTGCTGCAACTGCACAACTCGATCACCGCCGCGCGAGGCGACGAACCGACGTCGCTCACGCCTCGCGACGTGCTCGGACCGGGCGGCGTCCTCGATGCGTTTCGCCGCCTGCGCGACGCGGGGTTGGTGTCGCATCTCGGTCTGACCGCGATCGGCCAGGCGAGACCGCTCCACGAAGTCGTCTCGTCCGGCGAGTTCGCGACTATCCAGGTGCCGTTCAGCCTCGCCAACCCCAGCGCGGGACACACCATTCCCTCGTCGTTCCCTGAAGCCAACTACGGCAACATCATCACCGAGTGCGAACGCCGCCGGATGGGTGTCTTCGCCATCCGCGTTTTCGCCGGTGGTGCGCTGCTCGGTCAACCGCCAAGCCCGTACACATTTCAAACGAGATTCTTCCCGCTCGACCTGTTCCTCCGCGACGAACAGCGAGCCGAGCGATTGCGACAAATCCTCGACGGTAGCGGCCTTTCGCTCCGCGAAGCCGCGCTGCGGTTTGTGCTGAGCCACCCCGCAGTGACCTCCGCAATCGTCGGCTTTGGCGATCTGAGGCACATCGACGACGCCGTCGGCGCAGCCGAAGCAGGGCCGCTCGCACCAGAACTGATCGCGGCGCTGCTCCGCGTCACTTGACCGGCAACTCCCGCCGAATTCTTGCAATGGCGTCCGGCATCGAAGCCTGAATCGCAAGCGAAGGCATGTCGCGGGACACAACGAATCCGATCCTTCGCTTGCGATTCAGGCTTCAAGGCGATGTCTCGGCACAATCGGATCGACCGTCAGATTCTCCCAGACTTCCGCTGGCTTCGATCGCAGGTGTCTGCCGATGATTCTTGGGCGAGTCCGCACGCTTGGAGAGTTGACACCCCGTTGGTTTGGTTACGGAGAGCGCATCGCGATGCAGGTGGGGCAGTGGCAGCGGAATCGAACGACAGTCTGGACGCTCATTGCGTGCGGAGTGCTGGGGATTGCGATCCCCGCGCGGACGCCGCTTCGCGCCGACGAGCCGGCGGGCATCCCGCAGATTCTGCTGCTGGGAGGCAAGGCCGCCGCCAAGCCCGAAAAGAAAGCAGCCGACGTCGTCCAGCCCGAAGTTGTCGAAGCTGGTTCGTCATCCGGCACCGCCCGCAAGGCCGCGCTGGCCTCGCTGCCGCTGAATCAGCTCACCGCCGAACAGCGAGCCAAAGCCAACACGGTTTTGAACTCGATCAGTTTCTACCGCCGCCTGCCGAAGGTCAGCTTCCCGGTCGAACCCGAAGTGTACAACTATTTCGTGGCTCATCCCGACGTGGCCGCCAGCCTGTGGCGAGCCATGAAGATCTCCACGCTTCAGATGTGGCAGACCGGCCGCTACGAGTACGAGGCCGACCTGCAGGACGGCACGCTGGGCGTCGTTGAGGCTCTGTTGCAGACGCCCGATCGTCAGCTTGTGTTCTGCGACGGGCTGTTCAAAAGTCCGGTGATCTCGAAGGCAATCAAAGCCCGCTCGCTGCTGTTGCTCGAGTCGCGGTTGGAAAAGAACGCTGACGGACACGTTTCGGCGGTGCATCGCGCGGAACTGTTCGTCTCGTTCCCGTCGGAAACCGTCGAAGCGATCTCGAAAGTGCTGACACCGATCACGATCACGATCACCGACCGCACGTTCTCCGAAGTGAGCATGTTCCTCAAGTTGATTTCACGGGCGATGGCCAGCCGCCCCGACTGGGTCGAAGACCACGTCCAAAAAATGGACGGCGTGCCCGACATCCGCAAGAAACAGCTTCGCGAATTGACCGCCTATGTCCACACGGTCGCTCAACGCCGCGCCGTCATTTCCGCCTTGCAAGCCGAAGCGGATGCTTCCGGAAAAACTCAACCTGAGATTGGAAATGCGTTGAGCATCTCAACCGGCGTCCGTGGTGCGGCTGAACGGGTTCCGATGCCGGCAAGCCGCGAATCGCCGTGACGCTTCGCGAACACCGATGCAGCAGCCTGAGAGCTTTCAGGTGCGGACGTGCGATCGCCACTTCCAACCAGCAGCAGCCAGACTCATCAGGGACCAGGCAGCGATGCTGCCCGGTTCGGAGACGGGACTTCCCGTGATGCTCAACGTCGTCGTGAAGGCTGCGGAAATCGTGATGGAGTTGTCCTTCGGATCCACGCCGTGACTACCCACCGCAGATGCTGCCACGGCGGCACCTGACAGTGCCCACGCCCCGGTCTCATTGCCTCTTGCACTGCGAGTGGCAACGAACGTACAGTCATGTGGCACCTCGCGACCGGATTGGATTCTGTGTCAACCCCCGCCTGTTACGAGGTCTCCTTTTTTGCGCCTAGGCCAACACGAAATTCAAATCTGCTCAGTCTGAGTAGTTATACTTCGTCGATGCCTGCCGAAATCGAGTTTGTCCCCGCACTGCCTGGCCGCCCGGCGACTGATCGTCTGCTCGACCTGTACCGGTCGGAGGTTCGTCTCAGGCTGGCCGAAGCCTCTGCCGGCGAGACGTTGTGGATCTCTCCCACACATCGCTCCCGAGACGCGATTCACCGGAATCTCCTGAACGATTCGCTCCCGGTTTGCGTGCGACCCAACATCGTCACGTTCGACCGCTTCGCCGGGAAGGTGCTGCGGGATTCGTCGCAGGTCGTGTCGGGATTGTCCCCGTGGCTGGCGCGGTCGCTGCTGCGAATTCTTATCGACCGGCTCGCCACCTCGGGCCGGCTGAAGCATTTCGGCCCAATCGCATACACGGCCGGGTTCCTCGACGTCGTCGCGTCGCTTATCGCCGAGCTCAAACGCGGCGAAACGTGGCCGGAACAATTCGAAACCTCCGCGCGGGCCGCCGGTTTGTCGCCGCGAGATCGCGAGCTGGCGATGATCTACCGCGAGTACCAGTCCGAACTGGTCGCCCGGAACTGGTACGACGCCGAAGGTGCGTTCTGGTCGGCGCGGCAGGCGCTTCGAGATGGCGAATGGAATTCGTTCGCCAGCCTGTCGCTGGTCGTGGTCGACGGCTTCTCCGACTTCACCCCCACGCAGTATGAAATCCTGACAATGCTCGCCGGCCGAGCCGACCGGATGCTCGTGTCGCTGCCGTGGGAGCAACCACTCGTGCGTGGCGATCTGTTCGCGAAGCCGGCGACAGCACGACAGCGGTTGCTGCCGGTTTCCTCCCTCTCCCCTCCGGACGAGAGGGTCGGTGTGAGGAGGCCGGGCGATCACGAAACCATCGCTCCTCGCAGCGCTGAAACACCTGAACCGCCCCTCACCCCTGACTCCTCTCCCCAAGGGCGAGAGGGGAAAGATCGTTCCCCTGCCCTGCGCTGGATTGCAGACAATCTGTTCCGCAACTCGCGCGAAGTGCGGCCGGCGACAGATGCGGCGGGCGTCGCGATCTTGACCGCAGCCGGACCGCTGGGCGAAGCACACGCGGTCGCCGCGAGAGTGAAGCAACTGCTGCTGGGCGGCGGCGCTCCGGACGATGTGATCGTCTGCGTGCGCGATCTCGACGAGTACGCGGACGTGATCGACGAAATCTTCACCGCCGCGGGAATCCCGTTCGCATGCGATTCAGGCGTGCCGTGGTCACGGTTGCCGGAAGCCCGCGCCGTCGTCTCGCTGTTGCAACTCGAAGCCGAAGACTGGCCGTTCCGCCGCCTGCTCGACTGGCTCGATTCGCCGTGCTTCGTCCCCGGCGCCGACTGGCCTCTGCCGCCGGGCGGCCTCGCGGCAGGCCGCCGAGCGGTGGCGTCGGAGCTTCGTCGGATGAAACTTCCCAGCGGCCGGCAGTCGATCCTCGACGGCCTCGTCCGCGTCGCTCAAGCTGATTCCCGCGTCGATGCCGCTCCATCTCCGACCCGTATCGCTCACACATTGCTCTCGAAACTTTCCGATGTTCTGGCCCCGCTGCGGAACAACCACGACTTCGCCGGCTGGGTGGACACGCTGGCCGCTGTGCTACGCGACTGCGGTTTCCGGCCTGACTCAGTCCTCGGTTCTCAGCACTCGGCGATTTCCGCGCTGCTCGACGCGCTGTTCGCGACCGCTCGCGTCGAGCGGCAACTCGCATCGCCGCGGACGATCACGCTCGGCGACTTCGTCCGCGTCCTGACCGATCTGCTCGCGCATTCCAGCCAGTCGCGGTCGGACGACGAAGCGGGCCGCGTGCGCGTCCTTGATGCGGCTCAGTCCCGGCACCTCGACGTGCCGTACCTGTTCGTCGCCGGGTTGACGGAAGGAAGTTTCCCGCGACTGTGGCGCGACGACTGTTTGTACTCCGAAGCCGAACGTCGCCGGCTGAACGAACACGGGTTGGCTCTCGGACACCAGACGTCGCGCATGCAGGACGAGATGCTGCTGTTCTTCGAAGTGGTCACGCGGGCGAAGCGACAACTCGTGCTGAGCTACCCTGCGATCAGTTCGAGCGGCGAACCGCTGTCGCCCAGCCCGTACCTGCTGGCGGTGCAGGAGCTGTTCGATCCCACCGAAATCGCGGTCCACCGCGCCGAACAACTCGACCCTGTGCCGCCTCGCGACCGAATCCTGACCGCAACCGACGCCCGCATCCGCGCCGTGCAGGACGTGCTCGATGGCGACGCGGCGCTGTTTGCCACGCTTTGCGAGGCGGAAGGACGGAGGATCGAGGATGGAGGATCGAGGATGGCCAAGGTCTATCTTCCATCCTCGATCCTCCATTCTCCATCTTCATCCACCGCCGCCACCTGCCGCAGCATCCTCGCTGCGGCGGACATGGCTCAGCGGCGGTTCGCGAGTCGCAGGTTCACCGACTTCGAAGGGCAGTTGGCTCTGCCCGCAAGTCGCCAGCGGCTGGCTGGGCGATTCGGGCCGGAGGTCGAATTCAGTGCGACGCAACTTGAACGCTACGCTGTCTGCCCGTTCAAGTTTTTCGCGCAGGATGTCCTCGGGCTGGCGGAGTTGGAATCGCCCGAGATGGAGATCAGCTCGCAACAGCGCGGGATCATCGTGCACGAGGTACTGGCGAAGCTGCATCGGGAGATGCTGACGACAGCGGCAGGTTCATTGACGCTCGCCCCTCACCCCCAGCCCCACTCCCCATTCGGGGGCGAGGTGAGCGACGTTAATCAATTCGACGTCTCTCGCCGGTTCCGCGAGTTGCTGCACGATGTGCTGTGGCGGCGGCCTGCGGCGACGGAGTTGCAGGCGGCACTGCGCGAGATCGAGGAGCGAGTGCTTGCCGAGTGGGGTGTGGCCTACGCCAAACAGTGGCAGGCGTATCAAGACGCCGCGCGGGCGATCTGGTCGGGCGCGCCGGTGCCGAGTCTCTTCGAGACCGCGTTCGGACACGCCGGCGGTTCGACGGAGGAGACGCCGGAGGCGGCGAAAGCGCCCTGCCTCGTCATCGGATCGGGCGCGGAGGCAATTCGCATCGGCGGGCGGATCGACCGGATTGACGTCGGCGTCGTCGATGGGCGGCGTTGCTTCACGGTGATCGACTACAAAACGGGCAACAAACGCGCGGCAAGGCTGGACGATATCGCATCGGGCCGCGACCTGCAGCTCGCGCTGTACGCGCTCGCCGTCGAACGGCTGGGTCTCGCGGCAAAAAACGTCCGCCCGATCGGCCTCGGTTACTGGCTGGTCCGAGACGACGGATTCGTCTTCGGCCTGAAGGGGGACGGACGCGGAAACGCCGCCCGATTCGACCGACTGACGGACGAGTTGTGGCAGTCGCTGCAATCCGTCTTGCACGACGTGGTGCCGCGCCTCGCGACCGGCATCCGAGCCGGATCGTTTCCCGTGTTCAACGAGGACGAGGACTGCACGAGCCGCTGCCCGTTCAGCACGATTTGCCGCGTCAATCAGATTCGGCCGCTGGCGGAGGCGTTGGGGAAGGTGCCGGACGGTGGAGGGTCGAAGGTGGTGGGTCGAGAGTAAGAAGTCGAGGATGGAGAATCGAGGATGGAAGGCAAGGCGATGGGAAGGGCAAACTCCAAACGGGAACAGCCGGGTCTGACGCAGCAGCAGCATGCCGCGATCTACACTCGCGATGTGTCGATCGGACTGTCGGCCGGCGCAGGCTGCGGGAAGACATTCGTCCTCACACAACGATTCCTGTCACACCTTGAACCATCCGGCCACGATCCGCAACCCACGCCCTCCATGGACATCGGCGAGACGCCGGTGCCACGGATCGCTCCACCCTCTACTCTCCACCCTCCACCCTTGGCCCTTGGCCATCTCGTCGCCATCACGTTCACCGAGCGGGCGGCTCGTGAGATGCGAGACCGAATCCGCGCGGAGTGCCGGCGGCGGTTGAGGGAGTGCCCGGACGAAGAGGTCGCGCACTGGCAGTCGCTCTTGCGCGAGATCGACGGGGCGCGGATCAGCACGATCCACGGGTTCTGTGCCGGGCTGCTTCGGTCGCATGCCGTCGAAGCCGGCCTCGACCCGCGATTCGAGTTGCTCGACGAGGCGACATCGACCTCATTCCTGCGCACAAGCGTCGCCGAATCAGTCCGCGAGCTGCTGGCGGCGCGGAACCCGGACGCGATGGAACTGGTGTTGGAGTTTGGATTGGAGGGGACCGAGGACCTCGTCCGGTCGCTGATCGGGCAGCGGTTCCGAATCGACTTCGCCGCGTGGGAGTCGATGACGCCGAGCGTCCTGGCACAGCAATGGCTCGACCGCTGGCGAACGCGCACGGTCCCCGACTTGATCGCGAGGCTCTGGAAATCGGACACGGTCCGACTCGTCAAGCAACTGCTCTCGGCACACGAGCCGGGTCATGCCGTGATGCAGGAACGGCGAAGCGTCATGGTGAACCTGTTATCGCTTTCGCCATCGGCAGCCGATCCGGCCGCACTGCTGGCTGAACTTCGCGAGAACTCTCAGGTGAAAGGTGGAGGCGGCGAGAAAAGTTGGGAATCGAAGGAGGTGTACGAACGGGTCCGGGACGCGCTCGCGGCACTGCGGGAGGAAATCGACAAGCTGGGAGGACAGCTCGAGTCGACTCCCGACGACGCGCAGACCGCGGCCGTGCTGGGGTTGATGGCCCTGCGAGTGACTCGGCACGCGACCGCTGAGTACGCTCGCGCGAAGCAGCAGGCGGGGCTGCTCGATTTCGATGACCTGCTGCTGCTCACTCGCGACCTGCTGCGCGATCATACGCGCGTTCGCGAACGCGTGGCCGGTGGCATTTCGCTGCTGATGGTCGACGAGTTCCAGGACACCGACCCCGTGCAGGCGGAGATCGTGCGGCATCTCTGCGGCGGAGGCATCACCGACGGCAAACTGTTTTTCGTGGGAGATGCGAAACAGTCGATCTACCGGTTCCGGCGGGCGGATCCCGCGGTTTTCGATGCGTTGCGGTCGGAGCTGGATGAACGCGGCCGGTTGCCGCTCAGCCGAAATTTCCGCAGCCAGCCGTCGATCCTTCAATTCGTGAACGCGCTCCTCGACGGAGCGATGTCAACGGAGTACGAGCCGCTGGTCGCGCATCACGAACAGCTCGCGACGGCAGAACCGACGATTGAGTTTTTGTTTACTGACGGGTTGACATCGGCAGAGCCAAGCGCGCACAGTGGAATTGACGGTTCAGAGACGCTCGCCCGTCACGCCCAGCCCCTCTCCCCCTCCGGGGGCGAGGGGAGCACGTCAAGCGTGGACGACCTCCGCCGGCGCGAAGCGGATTGGATTGCGGCGCGGGTTCAGCAGATGCTGACCGACGATGTGCCGCGGGTGCGCGACGTGGATTCGCGAACGGGCCGCACGGGGCTGCGGCCAGCTCAGTCGGGGGACGTTGCGATCCTGTTCCGGGCGCTGACCGATGTTCGGCACTACGAGGCCGCGTTGCGGGAGCGAGATCTGCCGTACTACCTGGTCGGCGGTCGAGCCTTCTTCGCACAGCAGGAGATTTTCGACCTGATCAATCTTTGCCGGTATCTGCTCGATCAGGACGATGAGGTCAGCCTCGTTGGTTTGCTGCGGTCGCCGTTCTTCGGGCTGTCGGACGATTCGTTGCTGGCGCTGGCGGAGCGGAGCACGGGGTCGTTCGCCACTCACCCGCGGCCCCCCTCCCCCTTCGGGGGCGAGGTGAGGACGATTCGCGAGGCACTCGACGCGCCGCACGTGGACTTGCCGGAGGAGCAGCGAGATCGGGTCGTTCATGCGGCTCGGATGCTGGCGGAGTTGGAGCGGGAGCGACATCGGTTGCCGGTGGCGGGTTTGCTGAATCTGGCACTAGATCGCACGGGATACGACGCGGCGTTGCTGCTGGAATTCCTCGGCCCACGAAAGCTGGCGAATCTTCGCAAGCTGATCGAGATGGCTCGGGAGCTTGATCGGTCGGGGCTGTTTGGCCTGTCGGAGTTTGTCGAGTGGCTCCAGGACGCGATGGACGACGAGGCGAAGGAGGAACTCGCGGCGATCCATCCCGAGGCCGGCAACGTCATCAGGCTGATGACGATTCACCAGGCGAAGGGATTGGAGTTTCCGATCGTCGTGGTGCCGGACATGGATCGGAAGTTGAATTCGCGTGGGTCGCGAATCCGGTTCGACCCCGAGCTGGGTCCGCTGGTGAACCCGCCCGAAAAGTTTGGACGCGACGTGGCGAACATCGGTCGCAAGATGTTCGACCTCGCCGAGCGCGACGCCGAGGAAGCGGAATCATTGCGACTTTTGTACGTGGCCACGACCCGCGCGGCTGACCATTTGATTTTGTCGGCAGGGCTGAACGATTTCGACAAGCTGAGTTCGCCGTGGATGAAGTTGCTGGCGTCGCGGTTCGATCTGCGCACGGGGCAGACCGTACCACCAGGCGGTGAAAACTCGGGGTTCCCCGCCCCTCATCCCCAGCCCCTCTCCCCCTTCGGGGGCGAGGGGAGTGTCAGATTTGTGCCCGCGATCCGGGTCCACACGTCGCGACCCGAACCAGCGCGAGTCGCCGCGACGACGAAGGCGGTTCGGCTTCCACTCGATCAGTTTCGCGAAGCAGTCACACAGACCGAGCCGGTTCCGCTCCCGCACTTGCTTGAACCGTTGCGGCCCGATGCGAACGCTCCGCGGACGTTCTCGGTGTCGGAACTGGAGGCGGCGGAAGTGGAGGCAATTGATCTTGATGGCGTGGACTGGGGGTTTGCTCGGCTCGGCTCCCAACGGGACGAGTTGAATTGTCAGAGACGATTGCCCCACACCGCCGACCTTTCTCCCCCTGCGAGGGCGAGGGGAGAACGCGCGAGCCACGCGGATGTGGTGTCCGATTCGGAGTCGAAGGCCGATATGGATCGCAACCAACTCGGGACATTGGTTCACGCGATGCTGGAACGGGCGGGCATCGCGAGAGACTTCCGAAGTCTTGAAGACTTCGGAAGTCTGATCGCCGCGTGCTGGGACGTGACTCGCGGGGAACTTTCGCCGGCAATGCGTGAGGCGGCGGAATCGATGGTCGACGAGTTTCTGCGATCACCGCTGGCGGCGGAAGTCGCATCGTCCCGGCGGGTGTTTCGCGAGCTGGACTTCGGGCTGCGATGGCCGCTGACCACGGGACCGCATCCGCCGCATCTGATCACCGGGACGATCGACTGTGCGTATCAAACGGATCAGAGAGGCTGGGCAATCCTCGACTACAAGACGGTCACAGCAGATTCGCAAGAAGAGGCCAGGGAGCTGCTCGGCCGTTATGCATTTCAGTTGGGAGTTTACAGTTTGGCGCTGGAACAGTGGTTGGGGAAAATGCCTGAGCGCGTGGAACTGGTTCTGTTGCGCGGCGGAGGAATGCGTGCCTGGATTTGTCCGACGAGCGGGTTTCGCGAAGCCGTCGTTTCGCGGCTGAGTTCGGCGGTTGCAGCACAGATCGCGGCGCGAGTCGGTTCAACCAGTGGCTCGGGCGAGGCTGGCGAATCGTCGCAAGCCGGGTGACAACTCGCGAAACGAGTTGGAACGATCGCAACGGTGGTTCCGACGCCGTGCCGACGGATCGTCGCGCGATGGCACGACGACTCTTGCAAGGGCCAGTCGGCGACTCTACAGTAGATTCCCCGTCGAAATCAATTCGCTCCAACGCGCTGGCGGATTGCGTGCGTATGGTGGAGCATCTGGTGGTTCATTGTTCGGAACATTGTTTTTCGCAAGGAAAGTCATGGAAACCGAGGTCGTCATCCAGACGCGGAATCTGACGAAGATCTACCGCGACTTTTGGGGCCGCAAAAAAGTCCGGGCACTCAACTCGTTGAGCCTGGATGTGCGGAAGGGCGAAGTGTTTGGGTTGCTGGGCCCGAACGGATCAGGGAAGACGACTTCGATCAAGCTGATGCTCGGGTTGCTGTTCCCGACCGAGGGTGAAGTGACCATCCTCGGGAAGCCGGGAGGCGACGTGGCGACGAACGAACGCATCGGTTACCTGCCCGAGGAATCGTATCTGTACCGGTTCCTGAACGCGGAAGAAACGCTCGACTTTTATGGTCGGCTGTTCAACATGCCGGCGAACGTGCGGCGCGACCGCTCGAAACAACTGATCGAACGCGTGGGGATCCAACACGCCCGGCGACGGCAGTTGCGGGAGTATTCGAAGGGGATGACGCGCCGCATCGGGTTGGCACAGGCGTTGATCAACGATCCCGATCTGATCCTGCTGGACGAACCGACGAGCGGCCTCGATCCGATCGGGTCGCGCGACATGAAGGATTTGATCGTCAAACTGAAGGAGGAGGGCAAGACGGTGTTGATGTGCAGCCACCTGCTGGCGGACGTGCAGGACGTTTGCGACCGGATCGCGATTTTGGACGGCGGCGAATTGAAGGTGCTGGGGCGGGTGCAGGACCTGTTGCAGGAGCAAGAGGTCACGCAGATCAAGTCGTCGCGGTTGTCGGACCAGGCGATCAAGGAAGTCGAGGCGGTGCTGGCAAAGCACGGCGCGAAGAATGTCGTCGTCGATCATCCGACGACGAACCTGGAGGACCTGTTCATCAAGACGGTTCGGGAAAGCGCCGCCCGGCCGGGCCAGCGGTACGTGCCGCCGGGATCGGGGCCGCAAACGAACGGTCAGGGCCAGCGGGCCTCGGGGTAAGCCGGCGCACGGGTGAATTGGCGACGCAGCGGAAGTCGCCAGCCGCCCGAAGTCGCATCGATCCGAAATCCGCTCGCAGCGTCCCTGGGTTCGACGGATCTTCCCTCGACACGACGGGGAGCAAGGTCGGAACAGTCAGGGAAGTTCACTCGGACAAACAACGAAACGATCCATGCTCAGTTCAGAACAATTACCCTTCGATCTCGCGGCCGGTCTGGTGCATTGGCTGATCGTATGTGGAGCCGTGTTGGCCGTGTTGGCGATCACGATGACTGCCGTTTCCCTGGTGACGCTGGGTCTGACAGGCCCTGTGTTTGTGGTGCAGCAGGCCGTCGCCGGCGTGAAGGATTTCCTGCAAACATCGCCCCGTCGTGTCGGCGCGTTGACGGTGCTGGCCGTTCGCGAGGCGGTGCGGAAAAAAACGCTGTACGTGTTCTATGTCTTCCTCGCCCTGTTTCTGTTTGCGGGCTGGTTCCTCGACAGTTCCACGGTTGATCCCGAACTCCGTATCCGCGAGCACGTCAGTTTTGTGCTGCGGACATTGAGTTGGGTAATTCTGCCGGTGGCGTTGCTGCTGTCGTGCTGGAGCTTGCCGGACGACATCAAGGCACGGTCCTTGCACACGGTGGTGACGAAGCCAGTGCGGCGCAACGAGGTCGTGTTTGGACGCGTGTTGGGAATCGGGATCGTTGCGTCGCTGATCCTTTTGATCATGGGATCGATTGGCTACGTGTGGATCTACCGGCAGCTTCCGCCCGCAGCTCGCGAAATGCTGACAGCGCGCGTGCCGATTTGGGTGACTCCTGACGCACCGGAGGCACGCCGCCAGGTCCCGCTCGTAGCGGGCAACGAACCGAGCGTCATCGACTCCGAGGTTTGGTCGAAATTGAACTTCCGGTTCCAGAACCGCGAAGGGAAGAATGTGGCGTTCGGGGTGAACACCGGCGACGAGTGGATGTTCCGAAGCTACATCGAAGGCAACTCGCAATCCAAAGCGATCTACCGGTTCCAACGATTGACGGGACGGATTCCGCGGGACGCGCAGGACCTGGAATTCGAATCGACCTTTCAGGTGTTCCGAATCCACAAGGGAAACATCGACCGCGGAATTCTGTGCCAGTTGGTGCTTGTCAACAACGCCAGGAATATCAAGGTATCTCTCAGCCCGCCGTTCGAGGTGCGCGAGTTTCGCAGCAACCGCACCAAGGTGCCTCGCAAACTTGTGGATGATGACGGCAAAGACGTGGAACTGCTGGCCGACTTGATTCACAACGGCGAACTGGAAGTCCAGGTCCAGTGTCTCACACCCGGCCAGTTTCTGGGGATGGCGCGGCCGGACCTGTTCATTCGGACGCCCGATCGGCCGTTCTTCGTGAGCTACACAAAGGGAGTGATCGGAATCTGGCTGATGATGACCATGATCATAGTCATGGGTGTGATGGCCAGTTGTTTTGCCAAAGGGCCCGTGGCGACCCTGTTCACGGCGGCGATCTGGGCCTTCGGGCGAGTGTCTCAGAATTGGATGGGGGAACTGACGGGACAAATCGAGCTGGCGCCGGGAGCTGTTTGGAAGGGTGGCGGGCCGTTCGAGTCGATGTGGCGCATCGTGGCACACATGAATCCCAACGTAGAATTGGAAGACTCGATCGCCAAAACGGTCGTTCAAGCGATGGACGCGCCGATCATCAAGTTGATCGGCGGCATCCAGTACATCATTCCGGATTTTCGTATCTTCAATCTGGCGGAGTATGTCGCAAATGGTTTCGACGTTCCCTTTGACGTGGCCCTGCTGCGCGGCATTGCGGTCACCGTCGGGTTCGCGGTGCCGTGGATCATCGTCGGGTACTTTTCGCTGAAACTTCGGGAGTTGGAAGCCAAATGAACAAGTTCAGCTCACAGCAGCGCAAGCTCATGTACCTGGGCGGAATCGTGCTGCTCTTCATTCCGATCGTGGCGTTGGGTTTGCCCAAATCTGAAGAGCAAAAGGGGGGCAAGCTGGCTCGGCTGCGGACAGAGCACTACCTCGACGAAACGACGCTCGGGGACGTGCCGCCCGAAGGGGCCACGATGAACCTCGTGCTGCTGGGGATGCGCGGTGTGGCCACCAACGTGCTGTGGCTGGAACTGATCCAGCAGCAGAAAACGAAAAACTGGGCCGAGGTGAAGGCCACGACCGAATCGATCATCAAGTTGCAGCCGCACTTTTTGAAGGTGTGGCAGCATCAGGGCTGGAACCTGGCGTACAACGTGTCCGCCGAATGGGACCTCGTAGCGGACCGGTACTACTGGGTCAAGGAAGGGATCAAGTTTTACAAACGCGGCATCAGCCAGAATTTCATGTACCCGGAACTGGACTGGTACCTCGGCGACACCTACGCCAAGAAAATCGGCCGCGCCGACGAACGCGTGCAATTTCGACGTTTCTTCAAGAAGGATCCAGACGAGCGCGACTACCCCAGCGGATTCGACCCGGCAGTGAATCCGGAGGGTCTCGACAATTACCAGGTGGCGAAAGAACGCTACCAAAAGTCGATCGACATTGAGCGGCGGTACGGCCATCAGCAGCACATCATGGCGGCCGCGCTGTACCAGTCGTATCCGGCGCGTGCCGACTTCGACTACGCGGCCGGCTTGCAGAAGGACGGCATCTTCGGCGAAAGGACTCGCGAAGCCTGGGCGTCGGCTTATCGCGAATGGACCCAGGTGTACGGAAAAAGAGAGTTTGAAACTCCCGGCGGTTGGATCACGCTTGAGCATCCCATGGACAAGCTACAGGCGAGAATTGTCGACAATCAGCAAAAACTGGCCGCTCCGCGGGACAAGGTTGAGCGCCTGCTGGCCGAAACCGAACTCAAGGAGATCGAGTGGATCCTGCGGTATCAGGACATGACTAACTACCGGTACTGGCGGACGCGCGGTGAGGCCGAGCGCGAGTCCGATACGGTTGAGGCACATCGTCAATTGTACGAAGCGGAGGATCAGTTCTTCCGTAAGGGGGTTGAGGACCCGAGTGAACTCGTCCTGTCCGGCCTCGCGAAGTTCCAGGCCATGTTCGACCGGCATCCCGAACTCACAAGCGACAGCGACCTGCTGGAAGAAGCCGTGTTCGGCCTTCTGCTGTGGATGGAAGCACTCAACCGAAACGGCAAGAATGTTCCGGAAGAGTTTCCGCTCAATGCGCTGTGGACGGCGGCACAGGACAAGATCCCCGAGTTCCGCAAGGATTTTCTGCGGAAGATGAATGCTCCGCGCTGATCGCCGTTGCCGAACCCGACTTGCCCACGGCGTGTCCATTGCACGCGACGCGGCATGTCGTACACTCTGTTGCCCGCGCTGAAGCCACCCGTCACGGACACTGTCTCGTGACCTGAGCGCGTTGCATTCGGTTTGCCCTTCCTGCGGGAGACTTCCATCGACCAGTCGTTATCCATCACACCTTCGACGTCTGAACACACGGCCGAGCAACGGCGCAGCCTGGAGCATGCCTGCGTTTGTGCCCAGGCCGCAGACGATTCCCGCGGACAGGATACTCTCGTGCTGGACCTCACGGGAGTTACTCCGATCGTTGATTTCTTTGTGATCACCACGGCCACCAGTCGCCGTCAGATGCGGGCCGTCGCCGACGCGGTCGTGCAGGTGCTGCGCGCAACCGGGGCGAGGCGACTCGGCCGCGAAGGCGCCGACGGCAGCACCTGGCTGCTGCTGGACTATGGCGATATCGTGCTGCACGTCTTCAGTCCTGAGGCGCGAGGGCAGTACGACCTCGAACACTTGTGGGCGGACGCACCCCGCATCGACTGGAAACGTCACCTGGCGGATATCAGACGTTAGCCTGTCGTCCATGACGGCGACCGGGTTGTCCCGCACAATAACTGGTCCTTGACTGCGGTCGTCGTTAGTTCCAACGCTCGACATTCCCAACCGTTCCCCATGAACGTCCTGCACTACATGCGCTCCCGGTTTCATGAAGCGCTCTCATCGCTGGTAGACGATCCCACGCCGTTCGCCGTCATGGTGAAACCGGCTCAGGACTCACGGTTCGGTGACTACCAGGCCAACTGTGCCATGCCGTTGGCGAAGCAACTTGGTGAAAGCCCGCGCGACGTGGCTGCGAGAATTGTCGCCAACCTCAAGCTGGACGATGTGTGCGAGCCGCCCGAAATGGCCGGGCCGGGGTTCATCAATCTGCGGTTGCGTCAGGAATGGCTCGAACGAGCGGCCACGAATCTGGTCGCCGACCCGCGACTCGGCATTGATTCGCCCGCGCGACCGAAGACGATCGTCGTCGATTTTTCGGCCCCGAATATTGCCAAACCGATGCACGTCGGCCACCTGCGCAGCACCGTGATCGGCGACGCGCTGCAACGCATCCTGAAGTTTCAAGGCCACCGGGTCATCGGCGACAACCACATCGGAGACTGGGGCACACAGTTCGGGATGATCCTGTTCGGCTTCAAGAATTTCCTCGACGCCAAATCCTACGCGCAGGCTCCGGTCGCCGAACTCGCGCGGCAGTACCGGTTGGTGAATCAACTCTGCGACTACCACGACATCGCCGCCGACTTGCCACAATGGCGAACCCGGCTCGCCCAGCAGCAGCAGACGCTCCGCGAACTCGAAGCGTCGACGCCGGGCTCGCCGGCGGAAAAGGACGCCCGAAAAAAACAACTCAAACGGCTGACCGACGAACTCGCCGGACTGCGCGAGCAGATATCCACGGGCGAGAAAAAGCTCGCGGCCGTGGACGACAATTCATCGCTCAAGTCGCTCGCGATCGCGCACCCTGACATCGCCCGGCTGGCTCGCGAGGAAACCGCGAAACTGCACGCCGGCAACACCGAGAACCGCCGGTTGTGGGAACAGTTCATGCCGGCGTGTCTGGCGGAGTTGCAGAAGATGTACGACCGGCTCGACGTGCATTTCGACCTGGCGCTGGGCGAAAGCTTTTACCAACCGCTGCTCGCCGACGTCGTGACCGATCTGCAGGCGAAGAGAATTGCCTCAGAAAGTGATGGGGCGATCTGCGTCTTCATCCCCGGTGTTGAAGCTCCGTTCATCGTCCGCAAGCGCGACGGAGCCTTCACCTACGCCACGACCGATTTGGCCACCATCCGTTACCGCGCCCGCGAACTGTACGCCGACGCGATCCTGTACGTGGTCGATTCCCGCCAGGCCGACCACTTCAAGCTGCTGTTCGAATCGGCCCGGCGCTGGGGCTACGACCGGATCGAACTTCAACACGTCAGCTTCGGCACGATCCTCGGCGAAGACAAGCGGCCGTTCAAAACGCGGGCCGGCGACACGGTGGGTCTGGAATCGCTGCTGAATGAGGGCGTCGCGAAGGCCCGCGGCGTGCTCGAGACGACTTCCGCGGATTTCTCCACGCGGCCTGATCTGATGGAGGAACAGCGGCAGGTCGTCGCCGAAGCGGTCGGCCTCGGCGCGATCAAATACGCGGACCTCAGCCAGAACCGCGAAAGCGATTACGTTTTCAGTTGGGACAAAATGCTGGCCACGAACGGCGACACGGCCACGTACATGCAGTACGCCTATGCCCGTGTGTGCGGCATCTTCCGCAAAGGCCACTTCGACCGGACGGCCATCCGCTCAGCCGGTGGTTCCATCGTCCTGGCCACTCCCGCCGAGCGGGCGCTCGCGCTGCAGCTTCTGCGCTTCTCCGAAGCTCTCGACGCGGCCGCCGCCGAGTACCGCCTGAACTTTCTCACGCAGTACCTGTTCGCCACGGCCAACAACTTCAGCACGTTCTTCGAACAGTGCCCGGTCGTGAAGGCCGACACCGCCGACCTGCGCACCAGCCGCCTCCTCCTGTGCGACCTCACCGCCCGCGTCATCGCTCAGGGCCTGCACCTCCTCGGGATTCAGACGATCGAACAGATGTAACCGCGCAGCACTCACGATCCTGATTCAGCGACGAATGCGTACAACCAAATCAAGATTGGTGAGTCTGTGGTTTCGGAAGATGTCCGGGTCGCGCCTGTCATTGACATGAACGAAGACCGGCAGTTCAGGGTCCAATCGCACAACTGTCCCGGGGTTCAGCACATCCTGCGTTGTCACCATTGTGCCTTGGAGTTGATCCTGCGTGACGATCAGGGCATATTGATTCACGACGCCATCCGCAAACATCCAGCGATTCTTCCCGATCAGGCCCGCATTGTTTGCGATGACTGGTGCAGCTTCGCCCGTTGGAAGTTGAACTCGTACACCTGCATTGCTGCCAGTCTGCCAATCAACCGCCGGTGACCAAACTTCGATTTCACTGACCCCAACGAGGGGATAACTTCGACGAGGCAGGATTCGACGCGTCAACATCAGCAAATCCCCGCCCGGGAATTGGTTCACTTTGAGACGACTAAACCTGCACTCAATCCTATCTGGCGGTGCGAAGCTATGCTGGTTCGGCATTGTTGTCCGGCCCTGAGTTGTGGTCGTAGATGATCCATGGCAATGGCGTTACACATCGGCAGTCCGTTGCGCCGCTCAACACGAAGACGTCTTTGAGGTCCGGCCCGCTGGTTGACTTGCCGGCGGAATGCAATCAAGCAGCGGAAGCTCTGTAGTCTTGGGACGTAGCTTGGCCAATTTCTCCGTCGGGACGTCCGTCGTCCCACACGGGGATCACCCAAAACCTTTCGGCTGGTGGAGGGGGACCAGGAGGGATGTTCACATAGCCCGTCAGAATTGTCCCATCCTTCTTCCAACTCGTTGGAGAAGTCTGGAGATCAAGATCACATTCGTACCAGTATGCCTCCAAATCCGCGATCGAACTGCTCGAAGGAGGATTGCTGTTCAGTGTCTCGCCATACGCAAACACGCGCTTAACCGGTGATGGTCGTTGGAGCACGCGCTGGGGTGCCTTCACCAGGCTGGCACCGGTATACCGCCTGTACAACCCGAACGCAAGTTTGCACGTCTACACGGAAAGTCGGAATGAGCGTGCCACACTCATAAGTCTCGCATACTCGGACGAATCACATAGTCCGACAACATTCTCGAATTTCAGTAATCAGTTAGCGGGTACAACAAATGTGTGGCGCCTCTACAACCCGACACCACCCCCGGCTGGCGGACAGCATTACTACACTCTGAACTCCGCGGAGCGCGACTTCTTGGTTTCGATCGGTTGGGTGTCGGAGGGATTTATCGGCTACATGCATGGAACCGCACCGCAGTTTGACGCAGTTCGTGAAGTCTTCCACATGTACAAACCGAATGCGCCCGGCGCTGGGGACCGCTTGTACACTTCCTTAGCTGCCGAGCGGGACGCTCTGCTGGCCAGTGGCCAGTGGCAACAGCACACATCGTTGGGCTTCGGTTTCGGTGGTGGATTGGCAGGACTGTTCTAGGATTCCCGAATGTTGATCTCCGGCAGACAAGTTCTTAACGTGTAGGAATCGATCTTGTTTTCACCGCAAGACTCAATCCGTCGAAAACGGGATGGCTTGGGGCTTATCGAGCGATTGGAACGCCGCCAACTGCTGTCAACGATGAGCACCGACTCTCCCGCTCCGGTTTCCGGAACTGGACATGGCCAGATGGACTTTTATATCTCGAACCCTGAGATAGTCCTGCCTGGGGACACCGATTGCAGACGCTTTGGAATTGGATGTAATCCTTCCCCACCGCCCGTGGAGCAACCGGTCCCTCCCGATCCAGTGGCAGACGAGGGTGAGATTCTAATCGAGAATGATTTTGTAGGGGATTGGTATGAGAGACTCCGCCCAATTTTCGACAGGTTTGGACTGGATGTGCATAGGAACGGCTACACTTCTCAAGAGCTATTGCAAGCCATGGAGGACGTGAAGCAACTTCCCGTTTCCTCGGGCAACTTATTCATTCACCGAATTCAAAAAAACACCGACGGCTCACGGGTCGTGGTCGGTGCGATTGTTACGGACTCTGGAACGGTATCTCACCAATTGGGTGTTGTCCGATATCGCGCCGACGGCACGCTCGATCCCCAGAGCCTACGTTTGCTGAGCGCCCCAGGTCCCCTTGTGCCACTGGGGGTACAAGTCAATGAACAGGGCGACACCTTTCTGGGGGTTTCGTTTGGAGGGAGACTTGGAATCCTGAAGTTTGACCCCTCTGGCGAATTGGACCGGTCGTTCGGTGCCCAAGGGATGATTGTGACGGCGTTTGCTCCCGGGCCGGATTACCTGCAAGGAATGACCTTGCAGAGCGACGGGAAAATCGTCCTGACAAGCTTTCGCTCGGGTGGTAACGCTCGCATGATTGGTGAACGCGAAACATTCATTCGATTCCAGTCTAATGGTGAAATCGATCGTTCGTTCGGAGACATGGGTCTGCTGATCGTTGCGACGTACATCAAGGATACGCACTGGCCGAACCACGTGTTCGCTGGGCCGGTTGACGGTGCAGCGCTGGGGTTCAGCAGACCATATCTCGTCACGCGCGATTCGGCTCCCGAAAGGCTCGTTCCGTCCCAGCGCGTGCCTAACTCGGTGACTGAGACGCTGCCGAGGAACAGCGCTAATCTTGCCGACACTTTGACTGTCGTGGCTGCTGGAGTGCATCTCGTGGCTGTGCCATCGACACCGGATACTGTCTCTCCCAAAATGGATTCTGTCGCCGGGTTGGTGGCCGCATCTGGCTCACGTCCAACCGCTCCATCGCCAGACCGTGGTGTGGACAACGCAGGCGATGCCGATCGAATTAAAGATGTCTCTAGTGGTGTGTCTCACACAGAAGGTGTCTTATCGAGAGCCGCACGAGCGCGGCGAACAGCGTCGTGGTGCCGTGACGTCGGTAGTCGTGCGTCATGGTCTGGCAGCGGCCG